>k87-119106_pt1 | contig 12495 bp, 10 predicted proteins | sample MGYA00084031_6733416 | MGnify analysis MGYA00084031
GTCAAGGGCCGCACAACACCGGAAAACCGCCGATCCGACCCCCACTCCCGGGCGGGACCTCCGGCCCGCCCCGAGGTGTCTAACCTGCCGGGGCGACGCTGCCCGGAGCGCGCCTCGCGGACCGCCGGTCCGCCGGGCGCGTCGCGCATCGCGGCGCGGGTGCCCGGCCCGGAACTTGACCCCCGAGGACCCGAGGGGGCGCTCGGAAAGGGAGGAAGCCATGGGGCGGACGATCCTCGTGCTGGGTGGCGGAGGGGTGAAGGGCATGGCTCACATCGGCGCGTGGAAGGCCGTCCAGGAGGCCGGGATCGAGGTCTCCGAGATCGTGGGCACCAGCATCGGCGCGCTGGTCGGCGCCTGCGTCGCAGGGGGTATGGGGTGGGACGAGCTCGCGCCCCTGGCCCTGCGCCTGAAAAAGTCGGACATCGTCCGGCTGAACCGCTGGGCGCTGTTGATCAACGGGATCCGGCAGCCCAGCGTCTTCCACGATCACGCCTTCCGCGACTACATCCGCTCGGTCCTGCCCGTGACGGACTTCTCCGAGCTGGCGTTGCCGCTGAGCATGAACGCCGTGGATCTCGAGACGGGCAAGATGGAGTGGTTCGGCGCGGGCGGCCGGACGGATGTCCCGCTGGCGGACGCAATCTACGCGTCCTGCGCGCTGCCGGTCTTCTACCCGCCCGCGGAGATCGGCGGCCGGCACCTGGTGGACGGCGGCGTCGGCGACTCGCTGCCCGTGCGCCGTGCTGCCGAGCGCGGCGCGGACCTGGTGATCGCGGTGGATGTGGGAGCGGGCGAGGTCAAGGACGCCCTGGACACGGTGTCGAAGGGCATCGTCGCCATCCAGCACCGTGTCTTCGACATCCTGAGCTACGCGCGGCGCCGCCAGCAACTGGAGACGTGGGACGGCCCGCCGCTGATCTACATCCGGCCGCGGCTGGACGGCTACTCGACCTTCGACTTCGGCCGTACCCGGTACTTCCTGGAAGAGGGCTACCGGGCGGCGCGGGAAGCGCTGGCGGATTGGTCCCGCGCCGCCGTGCCCGCGGACTGAGCCGGTCTCAGAGCCCTCCCGTCGGCGGCTCGGCGGCGACGGGCAGCGCGTTGTCCGGGCCGCCGATCGCCACCCTGTAGCGTGCGTAGAGGCGTGCGAGCAGCTCCCTGCCTTCCGGGCCTCCGCGCGAGACGGCTGCGATCGCAACATCGCGCTGGGCCAGGATCTCCTCCAGTTCGGCACGCGCCTCTGCCGGCGCGTTCCCGATCTCGGCCTGGAGGCGGGTGAAGAAGTCGCTGGCCAGCTTCAGCGCCATGTCCTCGTTGCCGCGCTGGGCCGAGGCGGCCGCCGCCGCGATGGCCGTTTCGGCGCGGAGCAGCGCGAGCTCGCGCCTCGTCTGGGTGAGCTCCCGCTCGAGGCGCTCCGCCCGCACGAACTGCCAGCCGAAGCCGGCGAGGAACGCCAGCGCCACCAGCCCCACCACCAGCAACGCCTTCCTGTTGCGGCTCATGGACCGCCTCCCTGGTCTGCGGCCGTGTTCACGATGGCGTCGATCGCCCGCCGCACCTCGGCGGCGGGCCGGCCCGACGCGTTGGAGAGGATGCTGAAGACGAGCTCGCCGCCGGACGCGGTGGTCAGGTAGCCGCTGAGCGAGTTCACGTGCGCGATGGTCCCCGTCTTGGCGAACACCCGGCCCTCGAGCGCGACGAGCCGTCGCTCCAGCGTTCCGTCCTTCTCGCCCGGCACGGCCAGCGCGGCGCGGTAGACGGGGCCCCACGGCATCCGCCGCGCGTGCTCCAGGAGCTGCACGATCGCCCGCGGCGTCAACAGGTTCTGCGCCGAGAGGCCGGACGCGTCCCGCAGCACGACGGCCGTGGAGTCGATCCCCACGACGTCGAAGAGGTACCGCCGCTCGACCTCCAGCCCCGCCGCCCACGTCCCTCCCTCGCCGCGCTCCGCGCCGAGGGTCTTCAACACCATCTCCGCGATCCAGTTCTGGCTGGGCTTCAGGATCGCGGCGACGATCTCCGCGAGCGGCGCGGACGTCCAGCTCGCGATCGGCACCAGCGGCGGCGCTCCCTGCTCGCCCGTCCCGGTGGCGGCAGCGGCGGAATCCAGCACCCCGTCCGCCGCCCCGCTGCCCGTCCGCAGCGCCGCCGCTTCCGCCGGGTCGTAGACGACGCGCACGCCGCCCTCGACCTCGATCCCCCGCGCGTCCAGCGCCGCCGCGAGCACCCGGGCGGCGTACAGCGCCGGGTCACCCACGGCGAGCCGCAGCGTGTCCGGCGCCGCATCCAGCGGCACGGAGCCGGAGAGCGTCAGCGTGTCGCTGCCCACGCGGCGGGAGACCTCGATCCTCCGGCGCGCGCCTGCCGTGTCCGTCACCAGGCGGTTCAGGATCACGACGGCGCCGGGCGGCGCGAGCGCCGTCACCCGCGCCGGCTCGCCCACCGCCGGGCCGGGCACCACCTCGGTGCGGAACGTGCCCTCCTCGACGGCGAACGCCGCGACCGGCGCGGCGTAGCCGTAGTCCAGGTCGCCGACCTCCCACGTCGGGTGCACGAGCTCGCGGTCGAAGTAGCTCGCGTCCACGACGAGCTCGCCGCGCACACGCCGGATCCCGGCCAGCGCGACGGAATCGGCCAGGGAATCCGCCGGCGCCCACGGATGGTCGTGGAACCGCTCGGACCACGTCGGATCGCCGCGGCCCACGACGACGAGCAGCTCCGCCACGCTGTCCCCGGGCGCGCGCCGCGCGGCCAGCTCGGTCCGGTAACGGTAGTCGGGCCCGAGCTCCGCCAGCGCGACGGCCGTCACCACGAGCTTCATGTTGGACGCCGGGATGAAATGCCGCTCCGGGTTCAGCGCGAGCAGCGTCCTGCGGCTCACCGGGTCGTAGACCTCGATGCCCCAGTGCGTCCGGTCCAGCGGCGGCGAGTTCGTGACCGAATCCACGACCGCGGCGAGCGTCGCGCGGCGCGGCGCCGGCCCGCCCGGCGGCGTCGGCGCACAGGCGGCGAGGACGAGCCCGCCGGCGAGCGCCGCCACAGATGCGGCCCTCCAGCCCATCGCTTCCTCCTGTCCGGTCGGGCGCCAACATACGGCCGGCCGGGCCCGCGCTCAACGCGTCCGGGGCCGGAACGCGCCTTGCACGCCTGCCGGGCGACGCACGAACCCGGGAAAGGGGCTGGCCGCGCATGCAGGACCGTCCGTCAGACGCCGCGAACCCCGTGCTGGTGCTGAGCGACGACGGCGCCGACCTCGCCGCCGCCTTCGCCGACGCCGGCTTCGCGACCCGTGTCACCCGCTCGCCCGACGAGCTCGAGGACGCGTTCGGCGATGGCCTGCGCAGCATCGCCACGCCGCCGCTCGTCGTCGTGGACCTGCGACGCGGCGGCTCTGCGGAGAGCGTGCACGCCCTCCGCCGGCGCGACGGCCGGCTCCCCATTCTCGCCATCACGGACGACCCCGCCGACGCCAGCGCCGCCGCCGCTGCCGGCGCCAACGCCACGGTGGGCTCGGCCGAGCTCGGCCCCCGTCTGGCCGAGCTCGTGAACCTGCTGCTCCGCATGGCGACCCTGTGGTGAGCCCCGCTTTACTGCCACCCGCCGCGCGCCTAGCTTTCGCCGCATGGAAAGAGAAACCGAGCCCAGCGACGCCGCGTCTGGTGCCGTCCCCCCGGACCGGCCCCAGGACGGGTTCCGTCGCCACGCAGCAGCCGCGATCGAACGCATCGCCGCCTACTTCGAGAACATTGAGGCGTGGCCCGTCTTCCCCCCGACCCGGCCGGGTCAGGTCCGCGCCGCGCTCCCTCCAGCGCCCCCCGAAGAGCCGGAGCCGATGGACCGGATCCTGGCGGACTTCGACCGCCTGATCCTGCCCAACACCACGCACTGGAATCACCCAGGCTTCTTCGCCTACTTCCCGGCCAGCAGCACGGAGCCCGGCATCATCGGCGAGTTGCTCGCCGCCGCGCTGAACGCGAACGCGATGGTCTGGCGCACCGGGCCGGCCGCGACCGAGCTCGAGCAACACGTGCTCGGCTGGCTACGCCAGCTCCTCGGCCTGCCCGAGGGCTGGTTCGGCGTGATCAACGACACCGCCTCCAGCAGCACGCTCTACGCCCTCGCCGCTGCACGGGAAGCGCATCCCGAGCTCCGCGTCCGCGAGGACGGGCTCGCCGGACGCCCAGACCTGCCGCGGCTCCGGGTCTACTGCTCCGAGGAGGCCCACTCCAGCGTGGACAAGGCCGCGATCACGCTCGGCCTCGGCCTCTCCGGCGTACGCCGCATCCCCACGGACGAACGGCTCCGGCTCGACCCCGCTGCGCTCGAGGCCGCCATTGCCGAGGACCGCGCCGCAGGCATCCGGCCGCTCGCCGTCGTCGCCACCGTCGGCACCACGTCCACCACGGCAGTGGACCCCGTGCCCGCCATCGCCGACATCTGCGAGCGCGAGGGCCTGTGGCTCCACATCGACGCGGCGTACGGCGGCGCAGCGGCGATCCTGCCCGAAATGCGCTGGATCTTCGATGGCTGCGACCGCGCGGACTCGCTGGTCACGAACCCGCACAAGTGGCTGTTCACGCCCCTCGACTGCTCGGTCCTGTTCACGCGTCGTCCCGACGTGCTGCGCCGTGCCTTCTCCCTCACACCCTTCTACCTCACCACGGCCGAAGGCGAGGAGGCGGTCAACCTGATGGACTACGGACTGGCGCTCGGCCGTCGGTTCCGCGCGCTCAAGCTGTGGTTCATCCTCCGGTACTACGGCCGTGAGGGCATCCGGGCGATCCTGCGCGAGCACCTCCGGCTCGCCCGGCTCTTCGCCTCGTGGGTGGACGCGGCGCCGGACTTCGAGCGCCTCGCGCCGACGGACTTCTCCGTCGTCGTCTTCCGACACCATCCCGTGGGACATCCGGGCGGCGAGGCGCTGGACGCGTTGAACGAACGGCTGCTCCACCGGGTCAACGCATCGGGCGAAGTGTTCCTCTCGCAAACGCGGGTGAACGGCCGGTACGCGCTCCGCCTCGCGATCGGCAACCCGCGCACCACCGAGGCGCACGTCCGCCGCGCCTGGGATCTGCTGCGCGAGCAGTGATGACTCTCCTCGACTACATCATCGTCGGCGCCTACCTCGCCGGCATGATCGCGATCGGCGCTGCGGTGTCGCGCCGCATCGCCGGCTTCCGCGACTTCTTCGTCGCGGCCGGACACCTCACCGCACCGCTCCTGGTCTGCTCGCTGGTCTCGACCTACTACGGGCTGGACGTGCTGTTCGGCGGCTCCGAGGTCGCGTACCAGGAGGGCGTCGTCGCGTGGTTCGGCTACATGCGGCCGTACTACCTCGTCATCCTCGCCGCCGTGTTGCTGGTCGCGCCGCGGCTGAAGCGGCACGCCTTCCTCTCGCTTCCCGATGTCGCGGAACACTACTACGGCGTCGGCACGCGCGTGGTCGCCGCCATCGCCAGCTTCCTCTACGCTCTGCCGCTGCTCAGCATCATGGGCATCGGCATCCTGCTGGACGTGACGCTCGGCATCCCGTTCACCTGGGGCGTGCTGCTCGGCGCCTGCATCTCACTGGCTTACACCGTGATGGGCGGGCTGCTCGCCGATGCCCTGACCGACACCGTGCAGTTCGTCCTGATGTGCATCACCCTGGGCATCGCCTGCATCCTCGTACTGCACGCGGCAGGCGGGATGGACGGCCTCCAGGCCGCGCTGCCCGCCGAGTTCTTCGACCCCGGCGGGACGTATCCCGCGTCCGTGCTGCTCGTGTTCGGGGCGTCCGCGCTCAGCGCGCTGGTCGAGCCGGCGTTCTACCAGCGTGTGTTCGCGGCGGTGAACTACCGCGCGGTGCTGATCGCACTGCTCACGGGCATCACGCTCTGGGCCGCGTACGACTGGATCACGACCGTGCTCGGCATGGCCGCCGCCGCGCGCGGCATCGAGGCGGAGCCGCGTTACGCGCTGCTCATGCTCACCCTGGATGTGTTGCCCGCCGGGCTGCGCGGCCTCTTCGTCGCCGGCGTGCTCGCCGCTGCGATGTCCACCATCGACTCTTACCTGCTCATCGCCGGCGGCAACATCGCGTACGACATCTACCGGCCGCTCGTCCGGCCGGACATGCCGGACCGCGACGTGCTGCGGCTCACACGCTGGATGACCGCTGTGGCCGCGGCGGCATCCGTGGCGTTCGCGCTGTTCTTCCGCACCATCGTCTCCGCCTGGATCTTCATGAGCACGGTGCTGATCGCCGCGACGCTCGTGCCGCTGCTCGTCGGGCTGTACTCCCGCCGGCCGCAGCCCGCCGCCGCCGGATTCGCCTCGAGCCTCGCCGGGCTCGGCGTCGCCGTCCTGTTCTACATCCTGGTGCACGTCTACGGGGTCCACGACGAGGAGTGGGCCACGCAGATCTGGACCGTCGAGCTCGGCGGTCGCACCATCGCGCTGTGGCAGGAGTACGCCGTGCTGTTCGCACTGCCCGCGTCCGCGCTCGCCTTCATCATCGCGCGGCTCGCCGCGCGCGCGCCGGCGCGAGCGGGCGTACCCGGAGCGTTGGCGGAAGAGGTGAGTCGATGAGCATCTGGACGCTGGGGACGTGGCTCTCGATCGTGGTGCTCATCGTCGGCTCCACGCTGGTGTTCGCGTGGTTCCTGCGCGACGTGAGGCTCGTGTTCCGGGACACGGGCCCGACCCATGGCGAGCCGAGTGGCGAGCGCGGCACGGAGCGCCGCGCCGGCGGCTGAATCGAAGCGCGGAGGACTGCCGCCGGGCTACGGCTCCGCCACGCACACCCGGTTCCTCCCGCCCATCTTCGCCCGGTACAGCGCGCGGTCGGCCGCCACGACGAGGTCGATGGGCGTCCGCATCCCGGGCACGTACTCGGCGACGCCCGCGCTCACGGTCATCGCGCCGCCGAACGCCTGGGCGCAGCGCTCGCGCACGCGTTCGGCGTGGGCGCGTCCGCCGGCCAGGTCTGTGCCGGAGAGCACGGTGGCGAACTCCTCGCCGCCGTAGCGCGCGGCGAGGTTCATGGCGCGGGTCTCGTTGCGCAGCACGTTGGCGAAGCGGATCAACGCGAGGTCGCCGGCACGGTGGCCATGCAGGTCGTTGTACTCCTTGAACCGATCGAGGTCGTACAACACGAAGCAGAGCGGCCGCCCACGCTGTGCCGCCGCGAACTCCTTCTCCAGGAACAGGTCGAGCTGCCGGCGGTTCGGGAGGTGAACGAGCGGGTCGGTCAGCGAGAGGCGCCGCACTTCGTCGTGGAGCCGCGCGTTCTCGATCGCGGCAGAAGCATGCGGCGCCATGCGATGCAACAGCGCGAGCTGATCGGGATCCGGCGGCGCATCCGACCACGGCCCGATGGCGAACAGGCCGATCAGGCGCGGGCCGAGCACGAGCGGTACGAGGATCCGGCCGCGCTCGTGCAGTCCGGCGCCGGCCCCGACGTCCGTGCCCAGCCGGATCTCCGCAGCCGTGCCGGCGCCGGCCCGGACCGCTGGCTGGGACAGTGCTTCCGCTTTGAGGCGCGCGATCGCTGCCGGCGGGAGGATCCGCTCCTCGCCCAGCCGGATCATCGCCCCGCCCGCCCGCGCGACGGCGCGGATCCGCGCACCGTCCAGCAACCACAGCACCACCGGCTTGTTCACCACTTCGAACGCACGGTTGGCGGCGCGCTCGACGACCTCGCTCAGCTCCAGGGAGCCGCCCAGGTCGCGCGCGATCGCTTCGAGCCGCTCGGCCTCCTCGCCCCGCCGCCGCACCTCCGCGAAAAGACGTGCGTTCGCCACCGCCACCGCGGCGAGCTGCCCGACGGCCAGCAGGAAGTTCGCTTCCGTGGCGTCGAACGGGCGCGCCTCGCGCCGCTGCGCCGCGAGGTAGCCGATCAACCGGCCTTCGCACCGCAACGGCGCCGCGAGCAGGGCGCTCTTGTCCCCCACGCCGCCGCGCACGACGAAGTCGCCCGCCCGCAGGTGCTCCATCTCCACCTCCCCCAGCCGCGGCAGGCCATCGCCCTCGCCCGCATGGAACGCCGTCCGCGCCTCGCCCTCGCGGTCGAAGATCGCCACGGTGAACGCGCTCATCGGCAACACACGCGCCACGTGATGGTGCAGCGCTTCGTACAGCGCAGACGGCACCAGCGTGGACGTCAACGTGCGCGCCAGGTCGAGCAGGACGTTGTACCGTTCTGTGACGCTCGAATAGAGTTCGAGAGACGGGGTCACGGCCGGCCACGGTTCACGGGTCGGTCACGCTGCGCACCACGGCGCCGGCGGTTCCGCTGCGTTTCGGGAAGGCGGGATGGATCCGTCCGCCGGGGAGTGCTGGTGCGGACGCGCGGCGTCCGGAGCGGATGTGTCCCATTGTACCACCCGCTCGGTCCACCGGCAAGCTTCTTCTGGGCACACCCCGCGGCCCGGCGGGCGGCGCGCCTTGAGGATCCGGCGCCCTTGCGTTAATTTCTGGACAACATCTCCGCCTCGCAGGGCGCGTCTCTGCCCGCCCCGCCCGGCATCGTTGTTTCTGCCCGCACAAGAAGCGATGAGCGGCGATCGATACCAGCCTTCAACCGCAATCGCTGTCAATTCCAAACGTCGACCCTGGATTCGCCTGCCACCGCGAGCGCGCGCCGGGATCCTGGTCGCCGCCGCGGCAGCGTTGGTGATCCTCGTGCTCGGCCCGTTGCGCGGGTCCGTGCGGCACGGGTACGGTCACCTCATCATGATCGTCGCGCCCGCCATAGCCGCGGCCGCGTGCTTCAACGCGGGACGGGTCCTGCCGGCCCAGCGGCGCGCCGGCTGGCGCTGGTTTGCGGGAGCGGCCGCCGTCGCAGCGCTCGGCCAGCTCCTGGCTGCGGCGGGAGAGGTCGCCCTCAGGACGGCGCACTCGTACGCATCGGCCGGTCAACTTTTCGCGTTGCTCTTCTATCCGCTGTTCTGCGTCGGCGCCGCCATCGCGCTCCGTGCGACGGGCGGCCCGCGGCGCGGCGCCGAGGTGACGCTGGACGGTGCGCTGATCGCTGCGGCCGGGGCGGCGCTGATGATCCGCCTGGGGCTCGAGCCGCTGTTGGCCCGTCCGGGTCTCGGCACAGCGGAGTTGTACGGGCTGCTCGCCGGACTGCTGGGCTCGCTGGCGGCGCTGTGCCTCGCGGCGTTGTCGGTGTTGGATCAGGCTTCGTCCGTCTCGGGCCGCGCCGCGGCCGCGCTGCTCGGCGCCGCGGCAGCGTTCGGGCTGGGACACGTGCTGCACGCCGTGTGGCCGGCGGTGAACGGTGAGGGGCCGGGTGGCCCGAACGACCTGCCGCTGCTCGGGGGTTGGGCGCTCCTCACCTATGCGGGCGTCATCAGCGCCAGTGAGGCCAGCCAGCGGACTGCCCAAGTCGCGAAGCGGGTCGCGCGGCGAGGGCGCCAGGCGGTGCTGCCCGCCGCCGCCCTGCTGCTGGGAGTGCTGGGCCTGGATGCGGCGCTGCGCTCCGCCGTCAGTGTGGACCGGGGCTTTTCACTCGCCGTCCTGGGCGCGCTGCTCGCTGTCCGCAGCGCCTACGCGCTCCGCGCCGTGGAACGGCAGACGGAGGAGTACCGACGCCTCTCGCACACCCGTGCGCTGGTCGAGGTCAGCCACGCGCTCGCCTGTTCGACGGAGCTGGATCGGACGCTCCAGCTCGTGGCCCACTGGGCTGCACGGCTCCTGAACGCCCGTGGCGCGGGCATCGAGCTGTTGACGGAGGATGGGGAGTCGCTCGAGCTGCGCGCGGCGTACGGCCTGCCCCCCCACGTGCTCGGCATCCTGTACCCGGTCGAAGGGAGCTTCACCGGCTGGGTGGTCCGCCACGGCCGGACCCGCGCGACCATCGACCCGTCGCAGGAGCCGCTCATCCAGCCCGAGAGCCGCGACTTCCTCGGCAACACGCCGGTGGCCGCTGCGCCCTTGCTCTACCGCGGCCGTCCGCTCGGCGCACTGTTCGCCTGCGCCCGCGAACGGCCTTTCGACGAGAACGAGCTCGAGCTGCTCCGCGCGCTGGCCGACCAGGCCGCCATCGCCATCGAGAACGCCCGCCTCTTCGAGCAGGTGCGCACGCTCTCGCTCACGGACCCGCTCACCGGCCTGGCCAACCGGCGCCAGCTCGAGCGCGAGCTCGCCCGCGAGTTCGCCGCCGCCCGCCGCGGCCGCAAGCTGGTCGCCGTCGTCTTCGATCTCGACAACTTCAAGAAATACAACGACGGCCACGGCCACCTCGCCGGCGACGAGGTGTTGCGCATCTTCGGATCGGTCCTGGCGCAGGAGACGCGGGCGATGAACATGGCCGCCCGCTACGGCGGCGACGAGTTCGTGGCGCTGCTCTCCGACTCGACCCGTGAGCGGGCGATGGTGTTCATCGAGCGCGTGCGCGAGCGCTTCCACGAGCGGTTGGCGGAGCTGGGACGGACCGGGATCACGGCGAGCGCGGGCGTGGCGGAGTACCACCCGTCGATGCCGGACCCCCACGCGCTGATCGCCGCCGCGGACCAGGCGCTGTATCAGGCGAAGGCGGCGCGGGAGCAGCCCCAGGCGTAGCCCCGGCCTCCGTTCAGAGGCGTTCGAGCAGGCGCACCAGCAGGTCGATGCGGCGGGGGAGGTCGTCCACGACGATGTGTTCGTCCGTGGCGTGCGCGCCGCCGCCGCGGACGCCGAGGCCGTCCAGGGTGGGCACGCCCAGCGCGGCGGTGTAGCACCCGTCGCTCCCCCCGCCGGTCGAGCCCTCTCCCAGCTCCATGCCCAGCTCCGCCGCGATCGAGCGGACCCGGCCGTAGAGCTCCACCACCGCGTCCGTCCGTTCGAGCGGCGGCCGGTTCTCGCCGCCGGTGACCTCCACCGCCGCCCCCTCCAGCACGGGCGTCAGCGCGCGCAGGGCGGCGTCCACGCGCTTCAGTTCCGCTGTGGTGCTGAAGCGCACGTCGATCTCCGCCTGGGCCCGCTCCGGGACCACGTTGGACGCCGTCCCGCCGTGCACCACGCCGACGTTGATGGTCGTGCCGCGGGCGGGGTCCGCCAGCACCGCGACGCGCAGGACCTGGTGCGCCAGCTCGACGATGGCGCTCACGCCGCGCTCCGGCTCGATCCCCGCGTGCGCCGGCCGCCCGGTCGTGGTGAGGTAGTAGATGGCGACGCCTTTCCGTGCCGTCTTGGCCGCGCCGTCGGGGAGCGGCGGCTCCAGTACCAGGACGGCCGCCGCGCCGCGCGCCTCCCTCTCGATCAGCCCGCGAGACGTCCCGGAGCCTGCCTCCTCGTCGCATGTGACCAGGATCGTCACCGGCCGGCGGGGCGCCGACCCCGTGGCGCGCAGCCGGGAGATCGCCTCGACCATCACGACGAGGCCGGCCTTCATGTCGTAGACGCCGGGACCCTCGGCGCGGTCGCCGTGCACCGCGAACGGCCGGGAGGCCAGCGTGCCCACCGGCCACACGGTGTCCATGTGGCCGAGCAGCAACAGCGGCCGCTCCGCCGGCTCGCGGCCCGCCACGCGCGCGAGCAGGTGACGTCCCACGCCCGGCGCGTCGAGCAGCTCGACCTCCGCGCCCGCCGTGGTCAGGTCCCTCGCGAGCTCGGCCGCGAGCGCGGCGTTCCGCTCCGCGTCGCCCGTCGGCGTCTCGTATTCGACGTAGCGGCGCAGCCTCTCCAGCGCCCCCGCGAGCTCCGCCCCCTGGCTGCGCCCGGTCGGCTCGTCCATCGGCATCAATCCCCGATCAGCCCTGCCCGCCGGTAGCTCTCGCCCAGCAGTTCGATGGGATGCACCACCGGCGTGTCCGCACCGGCCAGCAGCAGCCCGGCCGCGATCTGCATCATGCAGCCCGGGTTCGGCGTGGCGACCACCGCGGCGCCCGTCGAGCGGATCGCCCGGATCTTGTCCGTCAGGATCCGCCCGCCCAGGTCCGGGTGGGTCAGCCCGTAGATGCCCGCGCCGCCGCAGCACTCCTCCGCGCCGGGCAACGGCACCAGCTCGAGCTCCGGGATCGTCGCGAGCAGGTCCAGCGGCGCGCGGGTGACGCGCTGGGCGTGGTGGAGGTGGCACGGCGCGTCGTACGTGACGCGCAGCGGCAGCGGTGCGCCCCGGATGGGCCCGAGCTGTACCAGGAACTCGGAGACGTCCTTGACCCGGCTCGCCAGCCGACGCGCGCGCTCGGCGTACGCCGGGTCATCGGCCAGCAGCTCGCCGTACTCCTTCATCGCCGCGCCGCAGCCCGCCGCGTTGACCACGATCCAGTCCACGCCGGCCCGCTCGAACGCGTCGATGTTGGCGCGTGCGAGCCGACGGGCCTGCTCCAGGTCGCCGCCGTGGGCGTGCAGCGCGCCGCAGCACCGCTGCGCCGGCACGGGCACCACGGTGCAGCCGTTGGCTTGCAGCACCGCCTCCGTCGCCCGGTTCACCCGGGCGAACAGCCCTTCCTGCACGCAGCCGGTCAGCAGGGCCACGCGGGGTGCCTGCTGCCCGGGCGCCCTGTGCCCGGTGGCGGCCCGGGA
>k87-429698_pt1 | contig 12492 bp, 12 predicted proteins | sample MGYA00084031_6733416 | MGnify analysis MGYA00084031
CCATACGATATATTATATTTCCTAGATACGATTATTTTATTACTTCTTGTTTTAACGAAGGCCGTAAAACCTGAAACAACTAAAGTAAAAAAACGAACTGTTTTTATCGTATTTAGTGCAGCTGTTGCGATTTTTGCGGTAAATTTAAGCTTAGCTGAAACAGACCGACCACAGTTATTAACAAGAACCTTTGATAGAAACTATATTGTTAAATATTTAGGTATGTATAATTTCACGATTTATGATGCAATTAAGAGTACTGGCGATTCTGCACAACGTGCGATGGCCGATTCAAATGATATTACTGAGGTAACGAACTATACTAATGCAATATATGCAGAGCCTGATCCAAATCTTTTTGGTGTAGCAAAAGGTAAAAACGTTATTTATATTCATTTAGAATCACTACAAAACTTTATTATTAATTATAAATTACATGGTGAAGAAGTAACGCCATTCCTAAATTCTTTAACAAAGGATAAAAACACATTCTATTTTGATAACTTTTTCCACCAAACAGGTCAGGGGAAAACAGCGGATGCTGAGTTTATGTTAGAGAACTCTTTATTTGGATTGCCACAAGGGGCAGCTTTCTCTACAAAAGGTCGCAATACGTATCAAGCAGCACCTGCGATATTAGGTCAACAAGGGTACACATCTGCAGTATTTCACGGTAATACTAAGACGTTCTGGAACAGAAATGAAATTTATAAATCTTTAGGTTTCGATCATTTTTATGACTTAAGCTATTATGATGCGGAAGACGATCAAGTGGTGAATTACGGCTTATTAGATAAACCATTTTTTGAGCAATCAATTCCAATGCTTAAATCATTAAAACAGCCATTTTATTCAAAATTCATCACAGTTACAAACCATTTTCCATATCCACTCGATCAAAGCTTAGCAACGATCGAGCCGCATACTACTGGTGATGAGTCTGTTGATAATTATTTCCAAACTGCACGTTATTTAGACGAAGCATTAGAACAATTCTTTAATGATTTAAAAGAGTCTGGACTTTATGATAACTCAATGATTATTATGTATGGAGACCACTATGGTATTTCTGAAAATCATAAAGCTGCGATGTCTAAAGTGTTAAATAAAGAAGTAGACAACTTTGAAAATGCACAATTACAACGGGTACCATTATTTATTCATATCCCAGGTGTAGAGGGTGGAACAATGCACCAATATGGTGGACAAATCGATTTAATGCCTACTGTTATGCATTTATTAGGAATTGATACAAAAGGATATGTTCAATTAGGTACTGATTTATTCTCACCTGAGCATCAAACTGTCGTACCATTCAGAAACGGTGATTTTATTACTGAGAATGTTACAGGGTTGAACGGAAAGTATTACGATACAAACACAGGAGAAAAACTAGAGAAAACAAAAGAAATTGAGCAATATGAAGAAATTACAGAAATGAAGCTTCAGATGTCCGATAAAATCGTTAACCAAGATTTGTTACGTTTCTATACACCTGAAGGATTTACACCTATTAATCCTAAAGATTATCAATATACGGATAAAGATAGTACAGATGAAAAATCTACTGATGAACAATCAGAAGACGAAAAATCTACTGAAAAATAATATATCTTTTAAACTGTCAATAGATTATCGATCTATTGGCAGTTTTTTTCTATAAATCTACAAAGATTATGTAAAATATGGTAATATAGTAGAGTTGGTTAAACTATGAACACCATGATAAAAAAGGAGATACCATGAAAACGAAAACGAAGATTTACATATTGCTCGGTGGGATAGCTGTTCTTGTATTACTGTTTTCAATGAGATATATTCCTACAGACAAATTGGTAAAGAATTTTACTGAAAATACTCTTGTAGCAGATATTCGCCAATTTCTAAACTTATATAATGAAAATAAATTATTAGAGGAAAGAATCGCAAGTATTGAGCAACTTAAAATAGAAAACCAGCTTGTCCAATCTGATAATAGTGAATTAGAGAAAACGAAGCAGGCTGTTGAAAGATATAAAAACTATCAACCTCTTGTTGCTACTGTTATTTATCGAGATTTTTCTTCCGAAAATAGTCAAAATTGGTTTAATTCATTAACACTTAGTGCTGGGGAAAACCAAGGAATTAAGAAGAATATGCCTGTCATTTCACCTGAAGGCCTCATTGGATTAATTAAAACAGTTCATAAAGACACAGCTGAGGTGGAGCTAATTACAAGTAATCAGAAAAGAAGCTATATTCCAGCCACCTTTAAAGATGACCAGTCAGTTTTCGGTATGATTGAATCCTATGATCCTGAAAACAACCTGATTAAAATGACAAGAATTGAAACGAATAAGGAAATTAAAGTAGGGAGTATTGTAACAACTTCACAAAAGAGTACTTACTTTCCTGCTAATTTGGAAATTGGAGAAGTGATAGAAGTTAAGAAGGATAACTATGGTTTAACAAATACAGCTTCCGTTAAACCAGCTGTTCATTATTACGATATAAATTATGTTTTAGTTTTACAAAATCCTAAATAAGGAGCTTTTGTTCATACAAGGGCATGAGGAATAAGTAAAAAGCTAAAAAAGAGGGGGTGTCCAAGATAGGGGCTGCCCCCCAAACATTATTATTAAGCTTCCTAACTATTTTCTTTAGGAATCAGACTATTGATACATCATAAATTACCATTCGTTTGACGCTTCAATCTTTAAATCCTTCCCTTTAAATGTTTTTTCACCGAATAGCGTAACCAATGTACATTTTGTTATCGTGTCCTCATATTCAGATGTTTCGTATCCAACAAATAATCCTGATGCGAGTTCAACTTCAGATTCATTTATAACACGAACCTTTTTCCCGGAAAGTGATGTCAGCATAGCCTTTTGGATAAATCGATACCATTTTTGCCAATTTGTTATAATATACGCTGGTTCACCAGTTTCAGTATAGCCTAACAAACTATTTTTATCGTAGATTGTTCCTTTAAGCCGGTCCTGAATACTAGAGAGGAGAAAATGGATTTTTCTATATTCCTGAATGCCTAATTGATTAGAATAGGTAATAGATAGTTCCTTATTTCGTGTATCGATCTCAACATTCAATAGATTTCTTTTATTAATAGGATAGACAAAACGATTATCAATCCATTTAAAACCATACTCTTTTAGGATTGGCATCATTTCATTTCCTTGATATGTTAGAATTGCAGATAACATGATTTTATTCCTTCCTATTTAATCATTCTCATTTTTTCCTTCGAAATATCGTTAAATTGACCAACATAATATTTTATTTCTCCAGCTTCATTACTTATTTTCGTAATCGTTAACCATTCAGGATAAATTTCACCATTTTTCCGCTTGTTCCATATTTCACCCTGCCAATAACCATTTGTTTTCACTTCAGACCATAACGTTTGATAAAATACCCGATTATGTTTTCCTGATTGTAATATATTCGGCTTTTTCCCAATAACTTCTTCCATTTCATAGCCTGTAACTTTTGTAAACGCAGGATTGACACTTTGAATAATCCCTTCACGATTTGTAATCATAAGCCCTTGTGCCGTGTTCTGAATAATTTTATTGTCAATTTGGCGTTCCTCTTGGTAGTACATAAAGACAACAATGACAAAGCTAAGCAATGCAAATTCGGATAAAGCCATAAATCCAATAGCATAATGACCTGTTAAATTAAATACAGACGTTAATACAAGAGGTGGAAAAAAGCCTCCTAGCCCTCCCATTGCAGCCACAATTCCATTAACGATACCTGCTTGCTTTGAGAAATATAGTGGGACGAGCTTGAATACTGTTCCATTTCCGATACCAGCACAAACAGCGACAGTTAAAACACCAATTGTATATATTTCAATTGTTGGTGAAAAGGATAAAATGACACCTGAAATCGTCAAACCACCAAATACAAACATAAGCATATAATAAGTGTTAAATTTATCTGCAAGAAAGCCGCCGATGGGGCGAAGAATAGTTGCTAGCACAATAAAACCTGCTGTTCTTAATCCAGCTGAAACAGGATCAAGCTCAAAGTGGTTCACAAGAAAATTGGGTAAATAAATCGTAAATGCTACGAAGCCGCCAAACGTAATAAAATAAAACAAGCTTAAAAACCAAAGGATTTGATTTCGATATACTTCTTTTATTTGCTGCATGATTGGCTGCTTAATTTTTTGTTCTTTTTTATCACCTAGGAAAAAGTTCGAAACGGCAAATAATAATAAAAGAACGATATAGAGTCGGACCGTTTGTTCCCATCCAATTGTTTTTGCCAACACTGGTGCGGCAAATGTTGTTATTGCTGTTCCGATATTTCCTGCACCATATATTCCATTAATAAAACCATGCTTTTCTTTACTGTAATACTTTGGAAGGGAGGTAACACCAACAGAAAAGACAGCTCCACTTATCCCTAAAAATAGACCTCCTAAAATTAAATCAAATAATGAATTTGCGATGCTAATATAATAAACAGGAAAAATTAAAAGGATAAAACTAATCGTGAAAATAATCCTTGCTCCAAATCGGTTAGTAAAATATCCGATCGGAATTCTAAGAATCGAACCTAAAATAACAGGAATCGCTGTTACGAGTGCAATTTCTTGTTCAGTTAAACCGATATCCTGTTTGATATTTGGCATAAGAGATGAAATTAACACCCATACCATAAATCCTGCGGTTAAACTTAAAGTTTGAAGAGGAAGCTGAACTTTTTGACGCTTCATCATGAATTCTCCTTTCGAGCTCTTTTTTAAGTTGACTCTGCTAAAAATTGCCGACACTAACCTTTAAAAACCATTTGTGCCAGATAACTTTAACTTAGCCATATTTTTAAAGGTATCTTAGCAAACCAGTTTCATTCTGTTTGTGTAAAATATCACATTTAAAGAGCGTTTTTAAAAAGGTGTAACATTTTCGCAACAAAAAACCTACCCAAGCATTTTAGGGTAGGCATTTTATCATCCTTTTTTACATTATGCTGTGAATCCTTGTTGTTTATTTCCTATTTGCAGCATTTGCTTTTCACGGACATTTCGGAACCCTGCTTAAGAGCATTAGCCCTTTAAGGCCTCACTGTTTTCTATCAATTTAATTGGAAACATTTTAGCATAGCATTTTCTCCTAAATTCTACTAATCTGTAAGATATAAGCTTTAAAACTAGCTTGATAGCTCCAATAGCTTATAGAATGAGGAGATAAAAAAATGAATTATTCAACTGTGCAGCAAATTATGAATAGTCCTGATACGAATCAGGCCGTAAAATATATTAAAAAGCTATGGTATGCGAAGGAAGAAGGCTATTTGTCATTTTCAAATAACTATCATTGTTATAAAAATGAGGTCATGCATTTACGAGCATATGCACCTGATAATTGGAAGTTGAACATAGGAGATCGTTCCTTTTCAATTTCAAAGCAAATTGATAATCATGGTATTTGTAAAGTGACGATATTTGCCAACGGAAACATATCATATACAATACATTAGAAAATCTCAGACAAATTCTGAGATTTTTTTGTTATGTTATTGCTTTAATTCATTTTCGAGCTTTGTTTATTGAAAATATGAAGAACCCTGTAATGGGGGGTACCTAATGAAATTGGCGGTCTCCACTGTAGTCAAAGATAATAGTTTTAGAGAATCCTTTACTTTCCTTCTTTTATAATAGAGGAAACCACATTAAATAAAATCTCCATTTCTTCCTCTGTGCCTACTGAAATACGCAATTTATCCTTCAATCGAGGGAAATCAAAATAACGGACGTATATGTTTCTTTGAATGAATGCTTCATATAGCTCTTTTGCTGTCAAGTTTACATGGCTAGGAAGTGTACATAGGATAAAATTCGTTTCAGATGGTAAAACGGTAAACCCTAACTCTTTTAACCTGTCACTAAAACGATCACGAATTTGTTTAATCCTATTAATTGTTGTATTCAAGTACTCCTTATCTTTTAAAGCAGCTAATGCAAGCTGTTGACTAATCGTATTAACATGATAAAGATTTTTACTTTTTTCTAATGCAGCTATAAACTGAGGATTTGAAAAACAATAGCCAATGCGAATTCCACTTAGTGAAAATACTTTTGAAAATGTTCGTAAAACAATCACATTATCATATTGATGAATGAGTGGAACGGCTGAATTTTTAGGATCGGCAAAATCGATATATGCCTCATCGATAACAATAAGACCTGAGTAATGACAAACAAGGTACTCGATATCGGATGATGGTAACAGTAAACCTGTTGGGGCATTTGGATTAACAAGGATAATTGCGTCTGCATTCGTTTTGATCAGTGAGTTAAGATCAATTGTATAATCCTCACGTGTCGGAATTTTCACACATTCAACTTGAAATCGTGCCGCAACATTTTCGTAAAGTGAGAATGTTGGATCAGGTAATGCAATTCGCCCTTTAGCTCCAATAAAAACGGTAAAAAGTAACGAAATAATTTCACTCGAACCATTCCCACAAAAAACCTGTTCTGCCTTTACAAAATTTTGCTTTGCTATTTCTTCACAGAGTTCCTGGCATAGCTGATCCGGATATCTTTTTAATGAATCAACCTGAATAGATTGCAATGCCTCAAAAACTCGCTTAGACGGTGGAAAAGGATTTTCGTTCAAGTTCAATTTAATTGCCCTTTGATCAGCTGGTTGTTTTCCAGACTGATAAGAAGGCATTTCCATAATATGAGGTAGAATATTAGCCATTTTTTGCTCCTTTATTAAATATTTTTATAAAAATAATGCTATGATGAGAATAACTTGAAATTGACATTACAAAAATAGCCAGATTTAACAAATTGCAAGTGACAGTTGAAAAGGAGGGGAATACGAAATGGAATTAACCCCAATGATCGACAAATCCTCGTTTGAACCGATTTATCTTCAAATATATAATTATATTCAAGAGGAAATAATTGCTGGTAGGATTGAAGCAGACAGTAAACTCCCTTCTATTCGAAGATTAGCTCAATATCTCAACATAAGTAGAACACCTGTGGCATTAGCATATGACCAGCTACTTGCAGAAGGTTATATTAAAAGTAAGCCAAGAAGTGGTTATTTTGCGGAAAACGTAGAATCGATAGCTAGATCCAATTATGATCTGAAACAAAATAAGGTATCTCCTACCGGCAACTATTCACCAATACATCACTTTTATCATTCCTATCAAAATGATGCCATTAAGTATGACTTTGGCTATGGCACGATTGATTTGCATCATTTTCCGTTAGCAAAATGGCGAAAATTTATGAATCGAAGCCTATTGCCAGAAAACAGTTTCCATTTATTATATGGGGATATCCAAGGGGAAATAGGACTTCGTGAGGAAATCGCTTCATACCTACACCAAAATCGTGGTGTCAGGTGCTCTCCAGATCAAATTGTCATTGGTGCTGGTACATTTCATTCTCTAGATCTTTTGTTTCAGCTCATTCAAAACAGAACGACAAGCATTGCTGTCGAAAGCTCCGTACATGTTGGGGTGAAAGCTTTATTAAATAAATTTCCATTTCAAGTTGAATCACTAGATTTAGAACTGGACGGTATTAACTTAAATAAATTAAAGAAAAAAGAAGTACAAGCTATTTATCTCACACCATCTTATCAGTTTCCATATGGGATGACCCTTTCGATTAACAAACGAATTAAACTATTAAAGTACGCTACAGAAAATCAAATTTATATTATTGAGAATGATTATGACGGAGAATTTCGCTATAATAATCGTCCTATTCCTTCGTTACAAAGTCTTGACAATAATGGAAGAGTCATTTATTTAGGGACATTTTCAAAATCGCTTACACCTTCATTTCGAATTAGTTATCTTGTTTTACCAACAGATTTGCTTTGCTTATTTCATTTAGGTAAGCATAGCTATGACCAACATGCATCACCTATTTTTCAAAAAACTCTTCAATGGTTCATGGAATCAGGTGATTTTGAGAGACATATGAGAAAAATGCGAACCCTTTATCAAAAAAAACATGAGGTGATAACAAGTCGCTTTTCAGACATTTTTGAGGATAAAATAGAAATAGTGGGTGCAGGCGCAGGTCTTCATATTGTCATTAAAGTGAAAAACGATATGGACGAATTAAAGCTTATTGATACAGCTAAACAATTCGGTGTCAACGTATATCCAACATCAATCTACAAAATTGAAAATCATCAAGAGCAGGACAACATGCTTTTACTAGGTTTTGGCGGATTATCGGAAACTGCAATCGAGGAAGGATTAAGATTACTTAAAATCGCATGGTTTCCAAACAAACCATGAAAAAAATAGTGAAATAACAGGACCATTTTTGGTTCTGTTTTTTTGTTTAATAACAAAATGAAATGTAGATTCGTGAAAATCCTGGAACACCTAGTTCTTATTCATCTACTGCTAAAAGAAGTTTTGTCACATATGGAATGTTCTTTGAAAAAAATAAGAAACATAAATAGATTGTATATTTTTTCAACTATCGTGGTAATTTATATTTGGCTTTAAAACTCAAGATAATGGAGGAACGACATATGCAAAATCAAATGAACCAACAAGCAATCGGAGCCCATGAAATTTTAGATTGTCATGAAGTGTTAATGTGTACAATCAATGGAATTAATCAGTTTCAATTGTTTCAACAATATTGCCAGGATCAAGAGTTAAAGAATATTCTTCAAAATCAATTATCGTTTATGACAAGTGAGTACAATACAATATTACAAGCAGTTCAACAAAAAGCAAATATCGGACAATTACCGAGCGTTCAAGCAAATATGAATTTTACACCTTCATACGGGATCAAGCAAGGTGGGGTTCCAGAAATTCCAAATGCATCTGTTAATCATATGAACGACCGTGATGTATCCTCTTGTATGCTTGGACTTCATAAATCATCAGCAGTTATGAAAATGCAAGCAGCTCTAGAATGTACAGATTCAGGATTACGTGAAATGATGATTCAAAGTGCGAAAAATTGTGCTGACCAAGCCTATGAAGTTTGGAGCTACATGAATAAAAACGGCTACTATCAAGTTCCAACATTTGATCAAACAACTACAAACGCAATAATGAACAGCTACCAACCAAGCAGTATATATAATCCGACTGCACAACAAATAAGCCAAAACAATATACACTTTTAATTGGAGGGATTACAATGCATACTAATCAACATGCGATTCAACAAATTAACCAATGCCGTCAAATCGTTCAACAAATGATTCAACAAACACAACAGAGCAGTCAGCAATATAAACAAATGCTCCAACAAGAGCAACAAAATGTTCAATTGTTACAACAAATGCTTCATCACGAACAACAAGCTGTTCATGTTATCCAGCAAAGTCTGCAAAATCATCACCAAGCGATTCAACAATGCCAACAAGTATTAAATATTTGCAATCAAATGCAGCAAGAAATTTCAACAATAGCTCCAGCGACACAAGGTTTTACTATTCAATCACAAATCCCAAGTTATCAAGCTTCACAAGTAAATAGACCATTCATCCAACGATAAAAAGCCTGCGGGCAGGGTAAAGGTAAGTTTGAGTCAACTTTACCCTGTTCCCTTCCATATTTTTACTATACCCTTACCAAAACCGATGCATATACATACTCTTTATAAAGTTGACATCCGAAAAAGGTTCTTATATAATTATCTTGAAATCGAGATTATTTTAACTGAGATATTCCGTATTTTCATTGTAATATGGTTGAAAGGAAGATCACTATGAATAGAAAACCATTAAAAGGAATTCATCATGTATCAGCATTAACGGCAAATGCAAAGAATAACTTTGAATTTTATACAAAAGTATTAGGGATGAGATTAGTAAAGAAAACCGTCAATCAGGATGACACATCTGTCTATCATTTGTTTTATGCGGATGAACGAGGAAATCCAGGCACTGACTTAACTTTTTTTGAGATTCCTCGTGCAGGGAGAACATATCCTGGGACAAACAGTATTACAGCTACCTCACTCCGTGTAAAAGACAACGAGGCACTTCAATATTGGAAAGAGAGATTTGTCCAATTACATGTTGACCATGATGAGATTCAATATGAATCACAGCGAGCGACATTATCGTTCAGAGATCCTGAAGGACAACGATTAATCTTAGTTTCCGATGAAGGAAATAAAGGGGTAGCAGGAGGAATCCCTTGGGATAAAAGCCCTGTACCGAAAGAAAAGGGAATCATCGGACTAGGGCCGGTACATTTAACTGTTTCACGACCTGAGAGAACAATCGAAGTATTAACGAAAATAATGGGCTTCCGCGAAATTGCATCGTACAAAAGAGACAAGGATCAAAAAGCTGTACGCGTCTTTGAAACTGGTGAAGGTGGAACAGGTGCAGAAATTCATGTAATAGAAGAAACGGAGTTAAGTCGTGAAAGACCAGGTCGAGGAAGCGTTCACCATCTTGCATTTCGCGTAGAGGATGCAAAAGAATTGGAAAAATGGCAAGCGATTCTGGAAGAAAATCATTTGCCTAATTCTGGGTTTGTCGAACGATATTACTTTGCGTCATTATATTTCAGAGAACCAAATGGAATTTTATTTGAGCTTGCAACAGACGGACCTGGATTTGAAGGTGACGAAGATTTTGAGCATTTAGGAGAAACATTAGCTTTACCTCCTTATTTCGAAAGCAAACGAAAAGAAATTGAAGCAAAATTAACGCCATTGGAAACAAATTGATAGGTTAGAGAGGGGAATTTCATTTTTATGAAACATTTTTATCAAGCAGGAAAAGATAAAAACGCACCAACTTTTGTTCTACTCCACGGAACAGGTGGAAATGAACATGATTTATTACCAATAGCCGATATGATTGCACCAGATGCATCAATCCTCGGTGTAAGAGGGAATGTCCTTGAAAATGGGATGCCAAGATTTTTCAGACGGCTTGCAGAGGGAATTTTTGATGAGGAGGATTTAATTTTTCGTACAAATGAATTAAATGAATTTCTAAATGAGGCTGCTGAAAAATATGAATTTGATCGTGAGCGTCTCGTTGCAATAGGCTATTCAAATGGCGCTAATATAGCAGCAAGTCTAATGTATCATCTTCCGAACGTCTTACATGGCGCGATTCTGTTTCATGCAATGGTTCCACGTAGAGGAATTCATTTACCAGACTTATCAAACACTAACATATTTATTGGTGCAGGTACAAACGATCCAATCATACCACAACAAGAAACGAAGGAGCTTATCGAAACGCTTCGAAATGCAAATGCAATTGTTGAGGAACATTGGGGTCATGCAGGTCATCAATTAACAAGAGATGAAGTTGAAAAGGCAAGAGAATGGTATATACGTCTTACCGAATCAAAATGATATCACGAAAAATAGAAATGGTCAGTTACTTCAGGTTTAATCTTGAAGATAGCTGACCATTGTTATTTGAAAACAAAACTACATATGAAAACTAAAGACTATTTACATTTACAATACATTCCTTAGACTCGTTTTTCGGAGAATTTACTAAGCTTGATACTGGATAGCAATCCATTAAATTAGCTTGATAAGGTACTAGTAATGATTTTAAATCGTTATAATTTGTTTGATTTCTATCAATCCACTCATCATATTTATCTTCGGGTAAAATAACAGGCATTCTGTCATGTACTTCTTCTAACAACTCGTTTGGTTTTGTTGTAATGATCGTGCACGTAAATAGCGGCTTGTCTCCTTTATCCCATCGTTCCCATAATCCAGCAAAGGCAAATGGCTTGTTATTTTTCATCATAAAGCGATATGGCTGTTTCATGTTCCCTTCTTTTTTCCATTCATAAAAACCATCGCATAAGATAAGGCATCTCTGTGATTGAAAAGGTCTTTTAAAACTAACCTTTTCATCAAGTGACTCAGCCCGAGCATTAATCATTTTATAACCAATTTTCGTATCCTTTGCCCACGGAGGAACAAGTCCCCATCTCATTTTTGTTCCAACACGATCTTTTCCATTTGTGCCAACGACAAGGATATCCTGGGAAGGAGCAATATTATATCTAAACTCAAGCTCTTCATGTATAAGAAATTCAAAATGCTCTTGTAAAATCGTTTGATCTGTAGCTAAGGAAAAGCGTCCACACATTGATTACACCACCGATCTTCATTTCATCTTTATAAACTTTATAACATAAGGTAAAAAGAAAAAGCAAAAGGTGAAATGCCTATACAGACTTTTGTCTAGATACATATAGTAAAGCAAAAGCTTTAGGAGGTGTAACAATGGGTGGTGAAGCTGGTTACGGCTTTGGAGCTGGATTTGCTCTATTAGTTGTATTGTTTATCTTGTTAATTATTATCGGTGCTTCTTACGTTGGTTACTGACAATTCGAAGAAAAAGATTGCCCTTATCTTTTCGATATAGGGCTTTTTTCATTGTAGAGGGGGACAAATAGTTTTACTCAAAATTTTTGAGCATATTACTTTATAGAATAAATCTTTTATTGCAAAATATAAGACGAGAC
>k87-557176_pt1 | contig 12486 bp, 13 predicted proteins | sample MGYA00084031_6733416 | MGnify analysis MGYA00084031
CCTCCAAAACGGCGTGACCTTTTTTGAAATGATTCGACCGCTTCCAGAAAATGCTGTTCTGAAAAATCCGGCCAAAGCGTATCCGTAAACCAAAGTTCCGTATAAGCAAGCTGCCAAAGCATAAAGTTGCTTAAGCGGATTTCGCCGCTTGTTCGAATTAACAAGTCTGGATCAGGCAATTGTTTCGTCATTAAATAGCGGGAGAAAGTTTCCTCGTTTAATTGGATTTCATCCATTATACCATTTTTCACATCTTCTACGATGCGATGGACAGCTTCGATGATTTCTGCCCTGCTTCCATAATTCAAAGCAAAATTAAGGATAAGGCCATTATTCTGTTTAGTATCATTGATCGCTTTTCTTATGGCATTCACCGTATAGGAAGGCAGCTGTTCTTGATTTCCCATCATTTGAACTTTTACATTTTCTTCGACAAGTTCCGGTAAAAACGTTCCGAGAAATTCTTGTGGAAGCTTCATTAAATACTCTACTTCCGATTTGGGGCGTTTCCAATTTTCTGTCGAAAAAGCGTAAAGAGTTAATGCTTTTACACCTATTCGATTGGCGAGCCGAGTAATTTTACGGACTGTTTTCATACCTTCATGATGACCGGCAATTCGCGGTAAGGCGCGTTTTCTCGCCCATCTTCCATTTCCATCCATAATGATGGCCACATGGCTCGGAATGGGGCCCTTCTTAACAATCTCAATTCGTTTTTCTAGTGAGAGATTGTCTTTCGTTTTCCAAAGTTTGTTTTTATTTAACATATAACATCCTCCACTTTGCATCCTTACCAATCATTTACGGGATAAACGCCTATTGGCGGTTATCTTGTTCACTTATTGCAACTCTATAATACCAAAAAGTTAAGAGTCTATCTCTACTTCTTACCGATCTTCCTCATTTTTTCATACTATAGTCCGATTCTCGCCCCCCCGATGGCAGAAACAAAACAACAGATTATGTATATAACGGAAAAACCCCCTTTTTATAAGAGGGTTTTCACACGATCAGACTTCCATAATTTCTTTTTCTTTCTTTTTCACTATGTCATCAATCTTTTTCACATGTTCATCCGTAATCTTTTGGACATCTTCTGTATAGCCGCGCAAATCGTCCTCTGTAATTTCTCCGTTTTTCTCCAATTTTTTCAAATCATCGTTTGCGTCTCTGCGTACATTCCGGACTGCCACTTTCGCTTCTTCCGCTTCTTTTCGCACTAATTTCACCAATTCCTTGCGGCGTTCTTCTGTAAGCGGAGGAATAGAAATACGAATGATGCTGCCGTCGCTGGTGGGCGTCAATCCAAGATCGGATTTTAAAATGGCTTTTTCAACTTCTCCGACAACGGATTTGTAATAAGGCTGGATCACACGCAATCTTGCTTCCGGAACGGTAATCGATGCCAGTTGATTCACTGGTGTAGGAGCACCATAATAGTCTACCACTACTTTATCAAGCAGTGAGGCGTTTGCACGTCCTGCCCGAATCGTAGCCAACTCCTTGGTTAACACTTGAATGGCTTTTGACATTTTTTCTTTTGCTTGCTCAATCACTTGTTTCGTCATTCGGCTTTCCCCCTTATCATCGTTCCAATTGGTTCTCCTAAAACAGCCTTTTTAATGTTGCCTTTTTCCATAATTGAGAATACAATGAGCGGTATGTCGTTGTCCATACATAACGATGAAGCAGTGGAATCCATGACAGCCAGCCCCTCTTTCAACATATCCAAATAAGAAAGCTGATCGTATTTTACAGCCGTTTTATCTACTTTTGGATCAGCAGAGTAAACTCCATCCACATTATTTTTTGCCATTAATATGACTTCTGCTTCGATTTCCGCTGCACGCAATGCAGCAGTCGTATCAGTAGAAAAATAAGGATTTCCAGTGCCCGCTGCAAAAATAACGACCCGTTTTTTTTCCAAATGGCGAATGGCTCTTCGTCTTATATAAGGTTCCGCCACTTGTCTCATTTCAATAGAAGTTTGCACGCGGGTTTCAATTCCCAGCTGTTCTAAGCTGTCTTGGAGCGCCAATGAATTCATGACCGTCGCCAACATCCCCATATAATCAGCGGTAGCACGATCCATTCCCATTTCGCTTCCAGTCTTTCCGCGCCAAATATTTCCGCCTCCGACGACCACTGCCACTTCTACACCAAGTTCCGCAATTTCTTTCACTTGTTCCGCAATTGACTTGATCACTTCCGGGTGAATACCAAAACCTTGATCGCCAGCCAGTGCTTCACCACTCAGCTTTAATACAACACGTTTATATTTTGGAACGCTCATAAGAACCTCCGTATGTAAATCACTAATTTTTTTAAGACAGTTTCACATATTTATCCAACTGCATGTCATTCTAAAAAAAGGGGAACACATTGTGTTCCCTCTCCTCCTCGAATTTCGAGAACAAAAGCAGTAACCTTATTTTATGAGACATCAAAGCGAATCCTTTAACGCATGCGGATCCACTTTACTTAGGGAAGGACGAAATTATTTTTTCATTTGATTCATTACTTCTTCAGCAAAGTTTTCTTGGCGTTTTTCAATGCCTTCCCCTACTTCAAAACGCACAAAATCTTTGACAGTTGCTCCTTTAGATTCAACGTATTGGCGAACCGTTTGATCAGGATTTTTCACAAATGATTGATCAAGCAGACAAATTTCTTCGAAGAATTTTTTGAGACGTCCTTCAACCATTTTTTCCACAATCTTTTCAGGTTTTCCTTCATTTAGAGCTTGCTGCTTCAATACTTGGCGTTCATGTTCTACTACTTCTTGCGGTACTTGATCACGAGAAACATATTTTGGATTCAAGGCCGCAGCATGCATAGCTACATCTTTGGCTACACTCTCATCCGTTGTTCCACTTAAGAGAGCGAGGACACCAATTCGGCCGCCCATATGCAAATACTCGCCAAAAACTTCATTATCCCCTTTTGTTCTTAATTCAAAGCGGCGAAGTGTTAGTTTTTCACCAATTTTGGCAATAGCTTCATTAATATACTCACTTACTTTTGCACCATTTTCCATTGTTTGGTCAAGCGCTTCTTGGACTGTTTTGGGCTCGTTTTTCAAGATGTGCTGAGCCAATTCTTTTACTAAATTTTGGAAACTTTCGTTTTTGGCTACGAAATCTGTTTCAGAATTCACTTCTAAAATAACGGCTTTATTGTCTTGTCTCAAAATATAAGTTGTTCCTTCTGCCGCAATACGATCGGCTTTTTTGGCAGCTTTCGCCATCCCTTTTTCGCGAAGAAAATCAATCGCTTTTTCCATATCGCCATTCGTTGCTGTTAGCGCTTTTTTGCAGTCCATCATGCCGGCGCCCGTTTTTTCACGAAGTTCTTTTACCATTTGCGCAGTAATTGCCATCATTATTTCCTCCTTAAGATTTGTATGTATAAGCCGCAAAAGCCAAAACAGCATTTGGGCTCTTGATATCCAACTAAAACTTCTTAAAAAAAGGTGATAAGGGCCTTCCCTCTTATCACCTTTTCTTTTTTATCTTGATTGGCGCTGGGGATTATTCCGCAACAACTTCTGCAGCTTCAGAAGCTTCAGCTGTTTCTTCGCCTTGTTTTCCTTCTAATATAGCGTCAGCCATTTTCGAAGTCAGAAGTTTAACAGCGCGAATCGCGTCATCATTTGCTGGAATGACATAATCAATTTCATCCGGATCGCAGTTAGTATCTACAATACCAATGATAGGAATATTTAATTTACGCGCTTCAGCTACAGCGATCCGTTCTTTGCGTGGATCAATGACAAACAACGCATCAGGAAGTTCTTTCATATCTTTGATACCGCCGAGGAATTTTAAAAGGCGTTCGTATTCTTTCTTTAATTGAACAACTTCTTTTTTAGGCAGTACATCAAACGTGCCGTCTTCTTCCATTCTTTCGATATCTTTTAATCGTTGAATGCGTTTTTGAATCGTTTGGAAGTTTGTCAGTGTTCCACCAAGCCAACGATGATTCACATAAAACATTCCAGAGCGTTCTGCTTCTTCTTTCACCGATTCCTGTGCTTGTTTTTTTGTACCCACAAAAAGAACTTTTCCGCCATTAGCAGCCAATTCTTTCACAAAATTGTAAGCTTCATCTACTTTTTTAACCGTTTTTTGAAGATCGATAATATAAATGCCGTTGCGTTCTTGGAAAATGTACTTTTTCATTTTTGGATTCCAGCGGCGTGTTTGGTGTCCAAAATGCACACCAGCTTCTAATAATTGTTTCATAGAAATAACAGACATGTTTCTTTCCTCCTATTTGGTTATTATCCTCCGTCCTCTTCATTTTTAAACAGAGACTGAAAAATCAGCACCAACTGTTTAAATCCGAGAACGTGTGTATTCACACCAGAAGTTACTATATCATAATCAAATTTAACTATCAAGCTTCTCATTGGTGATTATTCCGGAATTTTAACAGCAGTTTAATTTCTGTCGTTCCTTTATTTAATTTATGCGCAATTTCTTCAAGCGTTAAACCCTTTTTTTGTAAAAATAATACATTTTCATATAAGTCCTCTTCCAATAAATCCGATATTTCCCTTTGTTTTTCGAGACCCGTTGCCGAAATGTTGCGCGTTTCTTGCTGCTTATACGCTTTCAACGCTTCTTTTTTCATAATAATAGGCTGTTTAGAGAAGGGGGCATCTTGGTCGTCCCGTTTTGGCTGAATATCGGGATCCTTTTTATAATGGAGCTGTTTAGGCTTTATAGACGAAATCTTTTTTAGAAACGCTTCATTTTCTTCTTTCATTTGAAGAAGGTAAGCAGAAATCATATCTTCCGTGTCGCGAATCATTTTTTCTTGCTCTTCTTTTAATCCAGAAAGCCGATTTTGTCTCATATAAAGAAGCACTATAGCAAATAAATTGACGACATTAAAAATGATGGATATGAAAAACAAAAAAGTTGACACCATATTTCCCACCTGAAATGTAGTTTTTTAACAGCGAACATTTATCCCGCCGAGTTTTTTTAACTTGTTTCGCAATTTAAAAAGTGCTTTCGAATGGATCTGGGAAATTCGTGAAGTTGAAAGATTCAAAACCTCGCCGATTTCTGTCAAGGTCAATCCTTCCTGATAAAACAGACTCAAAACCATTTTTTCCTTCTCCGATAGTCTCGCGATTTCACATGAAAGCTCTTGTATTAATTCCTCTTTTACAACTTGTTCTTCAGGAGTAGGCACGCGTTCATCTTTAAGATGGTATCCTTTTCCATCCATTTCCTCTTGATCTTTTATGTGATCGTCCATCGATAATATGTTAGCCATATAGTATTCTGTCATGATTTGCTGAATTTCTTCTTCGCTCATTTTTAATTCACGCGCTACTTCTTCAGCTGTTACATGTCTCAAATATTTCTGTTCTAGTTCTTCCACTTTGGATTCTATTTTTTTCGCCTTTTCCCGCGTCCCTCTCGGCAGCCAATCCTCTTTTCTAAGTCCATCTAAGATCGCACCCCTAATCCGAAAAGAAGCATATGTATCAAATTTCAAATCTCTGGATGGATCAAATTTTGTCAATGCATCAACCAACCCCAAAAATCCGAGGCTTTTCAATTCATCACGGTTCACATTTTTCGGCAAACCGATAGAGAGGCGCTGAACATGATAGCTGACAAGCGGTGTATATTTTTTGACAAGCAAATCCCCGGCAACGGGATCCCTTGTTTCAATCCATTGATGCCACAATTCTTTCTCCTCTACAAGATGTTCATCTGACATGATTCTCCTCCTCGAATGTTTTCCAGGAAAGTTTCTTCTTCATGGAGGCTGACATTCGAACATTATCATATAAAAGAAATTTTCTTTTTTCTGTAATGCGTAATCGTATGAAAATAAGCTCTTTTCCCTTGAATTTTTAGAGCAAAAGAAGGGGAAACGGCCATCATGAAAAAGGGCCAATAGCCGGTATAAAGCCGGCTATTGTACCTTCAAACTATACGAATTCAAAAACAGACCGTAGCGTACTCATCATTCATTCTTTCTTTGAAGGGTCCTGTTCCTTTCACAATCCCTGAAGCCACCTATTAAATCATGGCTACTCCTTTATTCACGGTTCTAATTTCCAAAAGGCTGGTGGAAGGATCAAATTCAATCGTTCTTCCGCTATTTCCCCCGACATCTTCGGCGACTATAGGAATATTTTCTCTTTTCAATTGTTTTTTTACGGCTTCGACATTTCTAGGTCCAATTCTCATGATTTCATTTTTGGATTGAAATTGGAACATTTGAGCCCCTCCGGCAATTTTGGCTTTTAATCGTTTTCGGCTCGCACCTTCGTTGATTAACATCTCGGTTAATTTAGGGACGGCCGTATCTGCAAACTTGGCATAATTGACATTTTCTGTTTTAGCAAGCGACGAATCAGGCAACATAATATGAGCCAACCCGCCAATTTTGATTTGTTCATCATATATCACGATTCCTACACATGACCCCAAACCGGAAGTACGAATATGATCGGGCGGCCACACCAATTTTAAATCAGCGATTCCCACTTTAATGACATTTACCGCGTTATTCATCCATCGGCACTCCTAATGCTTCAAAAACCTTCTCAAATGATTCAGGATTAGGTAAGAGAAAAAAATGTCCTTTCACAGTATCAGATGTTTTTCCGCTTGCTTCCTTCAAGGCCGTATCAATAAAAATGGCGTAATCGCTGTACTGGGATATTTCTAATAATCCATCGCTCATAACCGCTCCTGCCATATCGATGGCCAACGCCGGTACGGATGGATAAATATGCAGACCTGTAAAATCCCCTAAAGCGGACAAATAAGAGCCTGACAAAATATTTCCTAATTCCTGAAGCGCTGATAAGGCCATTTTCGAATAAGGAGGATCATCAAAAGAAAAAGAGAAGTCTCCGGTCAATTTACGGACAAATAACGCTGCTTGTTCAAGCTGAAGTACAAAGAACATGCTTCCCGAAATATCCCCTTCAATCTGTAAAAAAACGCTTGCCACAATGTTATCGGGGCCGCCGGCAATCTTCATCATATCATCAAAATGAAGAATTCGTACATTTGGGACCCTCATATCTATTTTTTTATTCAGTAAAGTGGACAAGGCCGTTGCAGCATGGCCGGCCCCTATATTGCCGATTTCCTTCAATGTATCTAAATGGGTGTCTTGTATTCGATCAAGGTAATTCATAAGCTTTCGTCCTTACTTCTCTAAAATTTTCTCAAGATTTAACAAAATAAGAAGTCTTTTTTCCAATTTGACGACACCTGTTATAAATTCTGGTTCTATTTCCCCCATCACGGCAGGCGGAGGTTCGATGAGATCTTCAGAAACGTCCAGTACATCATTCGCTCCGTCCACAATGAATCCCACTTCCATTTCATTCAGCGTTGCAATGATGATTCTTGTTCCATCATCATATTCTTTTTCAGGGAGTCCGAAACGTTTTCTTAAATCAATAATCGGCGTTACAACTCCTCTTAAGTTGATCACGCCTTTTATATAGGAAACCACCCTAGGCACCCGGGTAATGGGAATCAATTTCTCAATGGATTGGACTTGTTGAATCGGCAGCGCATATTCATTTTCACCCAGTTGAAAAGCAATGACCTTCAGGACCGATGGTGCTGTTATTTCACTCATTGTTTTCTCTCCTCTCTTTCTTTTTCTTTCGCTATTTTATCAGCGCATTGCAATCAATAATCAATGCTACTTGTCCATCACCTAAAATGGTAGCTCCAGATATAGCAAATACATTCGTTAAGTAATTGCCGAGGCTTTTCAACACCACTTCCTGCTGGCCAATAAAAGAATCAACGACCAATGCCACCATTTTTTCGCCTTTTCGGACAATGACAACGGACAAATAATCATCCTCTTCTTTTTCTTTCGGAACCTCAAAGATGCTTTCCAAGAAGAGAAGCGGTACGACTTTGCCGCGAAAATCAATCACTTTTTGATTATGGGCACTTAATATATCCTCTTTTTTGATGATTGCTGTTTCGATAATGGAGGACAATGGAATGGCATATTTTTCTTTTCCAATCTCGATCAGCATGACCGAAATAATGGAAAGAGTCAGTGGAAGCTGGATGGAAAAGACCGAACCTTTTCCTTCAACTGAACTAATATTAATGGAACCGCCTAGAGATTCAATCGTCGTCTTGACCACATCAAGTCCAACGCCTCTTCCCGAAATATCTGATATATGATCAGCTGTTGAAAATCCAGTTTCCATAATTAGGTTAAACACTTCGTTGTCTGTTAATTTCGAAGCATCGTCCTGAGATATAATTCCTTTATCGAGTGCTTTTTTTAATACTTTCTCACGGTTAATCCCCGCTCCGTCATCCTCTACCTCAATAAAAACATGATTTCCGCTTGTATATGCTTTAAGCTTTACAGTCCCTTCTTCCGGTTTACCGCTTGCTATTCTTTCTTCTTTCGTTTCAATTCCATGGTCACAAGCGTTTCTAAGCAAATGAACCAATGGATCACCGATTTCATCAATAACTGTTCGGTCTAACTCTGTTTCCGCCCCAATGATTTCTAAATTAATTTTTTTGTCTAATTCGCGGGCTAGTTTGCGCACCATCCGGGGAAAACGATTGAAGACTGTTTCAACCGGAATCATTCGCATATTTAAGATAATATTTTGCAAGTCTCCGGAAATTCTCGACATACGCTCAACAGTTTCGGTCAATTCAGGATGATCTATGTCATGGGCTATTTGCTCAAGTCGACCTCGGTCAATGACGAGTTCTTCAAATAAATTCATCAAGCTGTCCAACCGATCGATATTGACACGAATGGTTTTATTCGTAAAATTGGATTTTTTTCTATGTTTGTCTTCTTTTGTTTTCGTGTCTTTCGCTTTTTTATCTAAAGAAGAAGACTTCTTCTTTTCCGCTTTTTCAGACTGATCCGCTACTTTGGAATTATCACTCAATTGTTTTTGGGAATCAGTGAACGGTTGAACATCCACTTTTTCGACTTCTGAAACTTTCATTACTTTCTTTTCGATATCAGAGATGTCGTCTTTCGTCACAATCGTGACCGTAAATTTGTTTTCAAAATGCTCTTCCTCCAACTCTTCCACAGTTGGAACAGATTTTATGATTTCACCGCTTTTTTCAAGAACTTCGAAAATCATATAAACACGTGCAGCTTTCAATAAGCAGTCTTCTCTTAATGTAACGGTAATTTCATAACAGGAAAATCCTTGTTCTTTTGATTGTTGAATGACAGTAGCTTCGAATTCGTCATAGACTAAAGAATTTTCTTCCTTCTGGGTACTGAAGGCTTGTTTTTCGCTTTTCTCTATTTTTTCGGGAACGGATCCATTTTCAATCGTCTTCAATTTTGACACGATCTCATCCACATTTCTTTTACCGTCTCCACCGGAAGCAATATCATTGATCATGGCTTCCAAATCATCCACAGCAGCAAATACAACATCTAATACTTCTGTTGTAACCTGAATTTTATTGTTGCGAATTCCATCTAATACATTTTCCATAATATGGGTGAGGTTCGTCAAATCCTCAAATCCCATTGTTGCGGACATCCCTTTTAAGGTATGGGCAGACCGGAACACCTCATTGACGATTTCCCTATCTTCAGGGTTATTTTCCAATTCAAGAAGGTTTTCATTAATGGCTTGTAAATGCTCTTTGCTTTCTACTATGAAAATTTCAAGATACTGAGTCATTTCCATCTCTAACACCTCTTCCTAAGGCAAATACTTTAAGATTGTATCCGCAATTTCATGAATCGGTCTGACTTCATCAATGACATTGGCTTCAATTGCAGATTTTGGCATTCCAAACACAACGCATGAGTCTTTAGACTCAGCAATGGTATGTACATTGCCTCTTTCTTTTAATTTTATCAGACCATTAGTCCCGTCTGAACCCATTCCAGTTAAAATGACTGCAATTTTTTTATAAAATTCCAGTTTGCTAGCTGACTCAAAGAGAACATCAACAGAAGGCTTAAGACCGTTAATGCGAGAAGATTGATCAAGTGAAACAGCTAGAGACATTCCAACCTCCCTCACCTTCATATGGAAATCCCCTGGCGCTATATAAGCGGTTCCTTTTTTTAATAGTTCACCATCTTCCGCTTCTTTAATAGAAATGTCCGATATTTGGTTTAAACGCTCAGCCAAAGATTTCGTAAATCCGGGAGGCATGTGTTGTACAATCAAAATCGGAGCCGCAATATTCTCTGGAAGAAGCGGCAAAACTTCTTGAAGCGCCCTCGGCCCACCCGTAGAAGTTCCAATTAAGACCAAACTTTTTACATGTTCCCTTGTACTATTAAAGGAAATCGATCGTGATTTTCGGTTTCGTTCCGTTGGACTCAAATTCGTCTTCGTCTCTATCTTTCTGTCTTGTTCTGGTCGGTCTTTTCTATTTCCCATCTTTTTTACTTTTGAAGCCAACAAAATTTTTGTAACGAGTTCTGTTTTCACTTTATAAAGATCAAGAGAAATGGTTCCGGACGGCTTTGCCACAAAATCAACTGCTCCATATTCAAGCGCTTTAATAGCGTTTTGAGTGCCCTCTTTTGTCGTACTCGACAGCATCACAACTGGAAGTGGATGATGATCGATCATCCATTTTAGCGCTTCAAGTCCATCCATCTCCGGCATTTCAATGTCCATCGTGACGACATCCGGTGAATACTTTTTCATTTTTTCTATTGCGTCCTTGCCGTTTCTGGCCGTCCCGACGACTTCCAATTCAGAATGCTCGGAAACAATGTCCGAGATCACTTTTCTCATAAAAGCAGAATCATCTACTATAAGCACTTTCTTTTTATCCATTTCCGACACTGCCTTTCCAAAAAAACTGCCGAAGCTTTCCAATAAAATGATTTTTTTGGATCATTCCCGTTTTGTTCGATTTGGATAAATAAATTTCCACGATTGATTTTAAAGAACGGGAAATACTGGCATGGGGATTGTATAAGAAGAAAGGCGTTTGACTCGTTACAGCTTTCTTAACGAGTTTGTCTTCGGGCAATATTCCTAGCCTTGAAACCTCTTTATTTAAAAACTTTTGCATGGCGGCTGCTATGCGTTCGAGCGTTTCTTGTCCTTCTTTATTGGATTCAGCACGGTTGCAAATCAAATAAAAATGCTTGTCTTGGTCTCTCATATGAATATATTTCATCATTGAGTATGCGTCTGTCACTGCTGTCGGTTCGGGGGTTGTCACCACAATTAAATCTTCAACGGACATTAATAATTCCAGGCTTTCTTTGGACGCCCCTGCCCCCATATCAAAAAGAATATAATCATATTCCCACTGGAGTTTTGCTATAGAATCAATCCAGCGCTGAAAATCCTGCTCTGACCATTCAAGAAGACGGCCAAGACCTGAACCGCCAAATATGTACGAAAAACCGCCTGAACAAGGAACGATGAGATCCTCCAATTCATAATGCTTTTCAATAAAGTCGGCAATCGAGCGGTCCGCACTGATGCCGGAAAGGATATGAATATTCGCCATGCCAATATCCAAATCAAATAATAATACTTTTTTCCCTAATTGAGCTAAAACGACCGCTAGATTCACAGAAATATTGGATTTTCCCACTCCCCCTTTGCCGCTGATCACGGCTGCCGTTTTGGCAGGGGACTGCTGCAATTCCCTCAATTTAAGCCTTAATCCATCTGCTTGGTCTTTCATACGTCTTCTCCCTCAAATATTTTTTTCAAAATAATTTCAGGATTGCCAATGAATAAATCGTCCGGTACATTTTGTCCATCCGCCAGGAAGCCGATTTTCTTCCTGTACTTGCAAACAAGGTTGAACAATATGCCTTTCCGCTTCGTCTCATCTAATTTCGTAAAGATAAATTGATCAAATGGAAGGTCTTGAAACCTTTCAATGATTTCTTCCAAGTCTTCTTCTTTCGACGTAAGGGCCAATACAAGATACGTCACCATTTCCTGATGAAAAGGGATCACTTCTTTTAATTGGTCGATATATTGTTTCTCCCGGTAATTGCGCCCCGCTGTATCAATGAAAACAAGGTCGTAATCCAAAAATTTACGAGTCGCATTTTCAAAATCAGCGGAATTATATACCACCTCTACGGGCACGTTCAGCAAATTAGCATATGTTTTTAATTGTTCAATCGCGGCAATTCGGAAAGTATCCGTGGTAATAAAAGCAATTTTTTTCTTATACTCCAGCATCGCCTTCGCTGCAATTTTGGCCAATGTCGTCGTTTTTCCCACACCGGTGGGCCCAACAACATTTATATATTTTTTCGTAAATAGCAGGGTGTCTGTTTGAATGGTGCGAAGTTTTCCTTTCATATAATCAATGGCCCGCTTTTGTATTTCTGTTTCGCTGACATTTCCCTTTGATTCAATATAAAAAGAAAATAGCTCGTCGCCAATTGCCCGCAAATGTTCAGTTCCAATTTCCCGTCGCTCAAGCTCGGAAAGGATCGATTGGACGACTTCTGGATATTTGGAAC
>k87-1581167_pt1 | contig 12482 bp, 12 predicted proteins | sample MGYA00084031_6733416 | MGnify analysis MGYA00084031
CAGCTGATGTTTCCAGCGCGCCAACGGCGCGCATTTTTTGTGCTCCGGAACGCCACATGGTGGGTTGTCCCCTCTTTGTGATACAATCATATCGTTGGACAACGATGACATCGAGGTGAAACCGCACAGATGCCGCTAAACGATGCACAAAAACGCCGCTTCACACCATGGCGTCGGTTCGTATGTGGGCTGTTGCTGTTGGCCATCGGCTGGCTGCCGATCACCGACGGGCCCACAGCCGCAGCGGCAGAAGAAACCATGCAACCGTCTTCTTTGTCCTCGGCGGGTGCCCTTTTGATGGATCTCGATACCGGACAAATCTTATATGAAAAACAAGCGGACCAACCGTTTTATCCGGCCAGCATCACCAAAATTTTGACCGCCATCGTCGCCATCGAAAACGGCGATTTGGACGATGTGGTCACCGTTTCCGAAAATGCGGTGCGGGCCGATGGGACACGGGTCTATCTCGTACCCGGAGAACAAAAAACGCTGCGGGAATTGTTGTATGCCATGATGGTCAACTCGGGCAACGATGCGGCGGTGGCCATTGCAGAACATATCGCCGGTTCGGTGGAGGCGTTTGCCCAACTGATGAACCAAAAGGCCGCCGACTTGGGAGCCACCCATTCCCATTTCGTCAACCCGTCGGGATTGCACGACGACAACCATTACACGACGGCTTACGATATGGCCATCATCGCCCAATACGCCATGCGCAACCCGGTCTTCCGGGAGATCGTCCAGACCAAGACGATGCCGTGGAACGGCGATGAATGGCAATCGCAATTGGTCAACCATAACCGTCTGCTCTGGCAATACGAAGGAGCCACCGGCATCAAAAACGGCTACACATCGAAAGCGAAACAGACGTTTGTCGCCACGGCAAAAAAAGGGGAAACGGAATTGCTGGCAGTCTGCCTGCAAGCGCCATCGCAAGCCGCCATGTACAACGATTTAATAACGCTGTTGAATTACGGATTTGAAGCCTACGAAGCGGTCCCCGCCGTGTCGAAAAACGACCGCTTTTACCCGCCGGATCGGTCGGTCGAGGTGGCGATGCGGACCAGCCGAGACATCCGCATTCTCCGTCCCATCTACACGAGCGAAGGGGAAGAACCGCCGGCCGTCGTGACGAAAGTCGTCATGGACGACGTCCAATACCCGATTCACAAAGGGCAACAAGTGGGCCAATTGCACATTTCTCTGGGGAACAAGCCGATCGTACAGGCGCCACTGTACGCGGCGGAAGCGGTCGTGCCGCCAACGCCAACAAAACAGGAGGAGTTCACCGCCTCCGGCGCGCCCCTGTGGCTCGCTGTCGCCTTGGCGGCGTTGGCCGGGCTCGGATGGGTCGTGGTTTATCGCCAAAAACGAGTTCTCCGCCGGTGGAAAGTCCCGGTGCCTCTTGACAGAAAAAATACCATCCACTAAGATTTCTGAAACAACTGAGAGGTCAGCGGAGGAGGAAACGTTGTGGCCGATGGTGAAAAAAACCGCGTCACCGTGGACATTTACGGCAAAACGTACACCATCCGCGGGGACGCGCCGACGGAATGGATCACGCAAGTGGCCGCCTATGTCGATCAAAAAATGCGCGACATCGCCGGCAGGCATTTGTATTTGGATACGGCGAAAATCGCGGTGCTGGCAGCCCTCAATCTGGCCGACGAATATTTCCGGCTGAAACAGGAGCACGAAACGTTGCTGCAAATGCTCGACGAGGAAGGGAAATGACGCCGTGTACTGGCTCGATCTCGTATTGCTCATTCTGATGCTCGCTGCCGCCTGGATCGGGTATCGGCAAGGCTTTCTCCGGCAACTGGTGCATCTGTTGGCATGGATCGTCGCCCTCATCGTCGCAGCCAAAGCCTATCCCACGGCGGCCGTCTATTTGGCCGATAGTCTGGAATGGCTGCGCCTCGGGGCCGTCCATGCGACGCCGCTGGGCCAATTGATCTTGAACGTCGTCGCCTTTTTCCTGCTCTTTTTCGGCATCCGGCTGTTGATTCGACTGGCCGGATCGTGGCTCGGCATCGTGCACACCATCCCCGTCCTGTCCACCGTCAACCGTTGGCTGGGACTGGGGTTGTCCTTGCTGAAAACCGCCCTCGTCCTGTTTCTCCTCTTTTCCATTCTCTCGCTGTTTCCGGCGGCCCAGACGGCGCTGGCCGATTCTTGGGTCATTCCCCGCCTCCTCCAATGGTCACCCCAATGGCTCGAACACCTTCTCTAATCGGCCGCCAATCCGGCCGCTTCCTTCAACTGTCGCACTTCGTCGTCCGTCAAGGGCCGGTACATCCCCGGCGACAACGCCGGATCTAGCGTCAGCGGCCCCATGGAGAGCCGCTTGAGCGCCACCACGTGTTTTCCGAGCACGCGGAACATCCGTTTAATTTGATGAAACTTTCCCTCGTACAAGGTCACTTCACAATCCGAAACCGTCCCCGCCGACAAAATGGTCAGCTCCGCCGGAAGCGTCCGGGTCCCGTCTTCCAACACGAGCCCGGCGGCAAAGCGGGCCGCGTCTTCTTCCGTCACCCATCCCCTTACCCGCACGGCATATCGCTTCGGCACGTGATGTTTCGGAGACAACAGTCGGTGGGCCAGTTGTCCGTCGTTGGTCAAAAGGAGCAAGCCTTCCGTATCCCGGTCGAGCCTCCCCACGGGAAAGAGCGACGGCGCTCGATCGGCGGCATCCAACAAATCCAGTACCGTCGGCAAAACCGCATCTTCCGTGGCGGTGATGACCCCCGACGGCTTGTTCATTATCAAGTATGTATATCGCCGGTACAAAACGGGCTCATCGTCGACGGTCACCGTATCGTTCTCCGGGTCCACGTGCAGCCCCCCGTCGTCGGCCGGAACGCCGTTGACCGCTACCCTCCCCGCCTTGATCAGCTTTTTCACGTCTTTGCGACTGCCCCATCCCGAGTGGGCCAACAGTTTGTCCAAACGCATGAGGGCCATGGGCAACCCCCTTCGTGCTGTTTTCGCCAAATTTTTGTGTAGTGTATAATTTTTTGTGGACCATGGAGGATGGCTTTTCAAAAAAAGCGCGTCTTGACAAGGAGTGGAGCGAATTGCTGTACAGTCAAATGAGCCGTGACGAACTGCTGCGGGAAGTGGATCGCTTGAGGAAGGAAATGGAAATCCGCAAAGACCAAGGACTGTGGAACGCAGTGGCCGTATTGGAGCAAAAAATCAATATGGCGCTGTCCTACTTGCATAAAGACGACAACGCCATTCAAATTGGACAAACGTATCGCGTGAAAGGTTACCCGGATCGGTTCCGCGTCAGTCGGCTGAGGGGGGTTATGGCCTGGGGAACGTTTGAAAACGAAACGGAAGAACGGGCGTTCCCCATCAACCTGTTGTCCCCGTGGCCCCGTTGACGTCCCAATTTATTCGGACAACTCTTTGGCCAAAACCGCTTTCGCATCGTCGAGATCCATCGCCTGCTCGGAGGCCAAAAACGACCGGTACGCTTCCATCCATTCCGGATGTTGCTTCGTGAAGCGTATAAATTTCACGATTTGGCGCAACGTCTGGGTACTGATGTGGTGTTCGATTCCTTCCACATCTTGATAGATCACCGCCTGATCTTCGACGCCCAACAATTGCAAAAACAGCTCCAACACTTGGTGCCGATCGTGTAAAAATTGGCCCAATTCTTGGCCTTTATCGGTCAATACAATGCCGCCATACTTTTCGTAATTGACCAGGTCTTTATCCCCCATTTTTTGAATCATGCGGGTGACCGACGGCAATTGCAAACCGAGCGCCTGTGCCACATCGCTGACCCTGGCGTAGCCTTTCCGTTGACTGATTTGATAAATTTTTTCCAAATAATCCTCCATGCTGGGGGTGGGCATGGTCATTCCTCCTTGCCAAGACGAACTGCCGAACACCATGTCTTACTTAGTATATGTCACATCAACCGCACGGATCAAGTAAACCCGCCATGGTACACATCCAGCAAACATCATGAGAGGAGGTTCGTACATGCGAGGGTTGGCCATTTTGCTCGCTTTCCAATTGGCCGGTTGGGTGTTGCACGAATGGGGGCACGTGCCGCTGCCGGCTAACGTACTCGGCTTTTTTCTCTTGACCGGCGCGTTGCTGGCCGGCTGGATCCAGATGTCCTGGGTGGAAGACGCCGCCCGCTGGCTGTTGAACCACATGTCCCTTTTTTTTGTGCCGTTGGTCGTCAGCACCATGACGTTTTTCCCGCTGCTGGTTCAACAGGCCCTCCCCATCGTCGCCAGTCTCGTGCTCAGCACGCTGTTCGTCCTGTGGACGACCGCTGGCCTGACCCAGTTCCTCATCAAAAAGAGAAAGGGGGAAACACCCCGTGGAACCGTGGAATAACCCCTTATTTGGCGTCGGCTTGACCGTCGTGCTGTATGCCGCCATGACCCGTTGGCAACAAAAAGTTCGTTGGCTTCATCCGTTGTTTTTTTCTTCGGCCTTGATCATCGTCTTCTTGTTACTGACCGGCATCGATCACGACGCGTATCAAGTAGGCGGCTCGCTCGTCAGCTTTTGGCTCGGGCCGGCCACCGTCGCTTTGGCCGTCCCTTTTGTCCAGCAATTTCAAACGTTTCGCCGCCATATGGCCAGCATTTTATGCGGCGTAACTGCCGGCAGCATCGTCGGCGTCGTCTCCGCCGGGGCCATCGCCTGGTGGCTGGGCGGCCACACGGAAGTCGTGTTGAGCATGCTCCCCAAATCGGTCACGTCGCCCATCTCTGCCGAACTGTCCCTGGAGTTGGGGGGGATCCCGGGCCTGACGGTGGTCGTCACCGTCCTGGCCGGCCTGTTGGGAAACATGTGGGGCTACCCGTTGATGGAACGGCTCGGCATTACCGACCCCGTAGCCCGGGGGACGGCCATGGGAACCGCCGCCCACGGCATCGGCACGGCCCGGGCGTTGCAAGTCTCGCCGCTGGACGGGGGCATGAGCAGTTTCGCCATGGGCCTGGCCGGGCTCATCACCTCCATCTTGGTCATCCCTTTGTACTGGTGGTCGTTCTAGCGGCGGTCCGCTCATTACTGGTCCGGTCCGCGCAAATCGGGTCAGCAGGCGCAAAAAGGCCGCCTGCCTCCAATGCAGGCGGCTGACGGAACCGCCGGTCGGCGCCAGGCCGCCTTCGACGTTACGGCTGATGGGCTTCCCGCAACACCCGCTTCAACACTTTCCCGGCGGCATTGCGCGGCAGTGCATCGACGAATTGGACCATCCGGGGCTTTTTGTAAGAAGCCAAATACCGGGTGCAATGTTCAATGACCTCTTCCGCCGTCAAAGTATGGCCGGGCTTGGGCACCACCACGGCCTTCACCGTCTCGCCCCACGTTGCGTCCGGCACGCCGATGACCGCCGCTTCCAAAATGCCGGGGTGCATGTAGAGCACTTCTTCAATCTCTTTCGGGTAAATGTTCTCCCCGCCGCTGATGATCATGTCTTTTTTGCGGTCCACGACATAAATGAACCCTTCATCGTCTTGCCGCACGAGATCGCCGCTGTGAAACCATCCGCCTTTGAACGCTTCGGCGGTGGCCTCCGGGTTTTTGTAATATTCCTTCATGACCGTGGGACCGCGGTAGACGATCTCACCCACTTCTCCGACCGGAACGTCGTTCATCTCCTCATCGACGATCCGCACTTCCACGTTGGGCGCCGGCAATCCCACCGAATCGGTTTTGCGCAAAATGTGTTCATGGCCCAGCATCGTCGTGCACGGGCTCATCTCGGTCTGGCCGAACGCTTCATACAATTGAGCGTTTGGAAACGTTTGCATAATGCGCTTTTTCAATTCCAACGGCGTCACGGCCCCGCCCGTCGAACAAGAGGTCAACGAACTGAGATCGTACTGGTGGAGCGTCGGCACTTGAAAGAGAAAGTTCCACATGGCCGGCACGAGAAAGAGCGAATTGATGCGCTCCGACTGAATCGTCTCCAATATTTTCACCGGGTCAAATTCGCGGTGAATGACGCTGGTGCCGTCCTGCAACGTCGTCGTGATGAGCGTCGACATGGCGGCCACGTGAAAGAGCGGCGGCACGACCAATTGTTTGTTGTAGGGCTTCCAACCGGAAAAGGCGATGGCATTCATGGAATTCATGTACAAATTTTTGTGGGTCAACACGGCCCCTTTCGGATGTCCGGTGGTGCCCGAGGTGTAGACGATCATGCACGCATCGTCGTCGGTCAGCTGCTCACACGGCGTAAAGGTCGTATGCCGTTCAAAAATTGATTCGTAGCGAATCATGCCCGGCACCTCTTTGTCGCTTCCCACCACGACGATCTTCTGCACCAAGGGCAACTGGTCCCGAATCTCGCGGATGGTATCCACAAACTCGCGGCCGATAAACAAAATTTTGCTGTCGGAATTGTTGACAATATAACGGATCTCATGGCCGGTCAGGCGAAAATTGATGGGCACGCCCACCGTGCCGGCCAATGCCACGGCGAAAAAAATTTCCGGAAACGCCAGTTCGTTTCTGAGAATGAACCCCACCTTGTCGTCATAGCCAAAACCTTCCTGCTGCAGCCACCCCGCCAAGTGCAGCACTTTTGCTTCAAATTGCCGATACGTCACCCGCACGTCTTCATACACGTACGCCTCGACCTCCGGCGAACGGAACGCCGCCCGGCGCAATGCTTCCCCGATGAGCAATTGGCGGGACGAAGCCAAATTGGACGTCGCCATGCCCATTCCCCCTTCAAACCCGGCATTATCGTCAGTATTGTTTTTATTATATCTTTTTTCTTACCTTTTAGTATATAATTTTCCTGAAGAAACATCATTTTCATATTTTCAGTTGGATGATCATTTTTTCTGAAGGGGGAATCATCCGATGTATGAAACGATCCGTTGCGACATCGCCGCACCGATCATGACCATCACGTTGAACCGGCCCGAGCGCCTGAACGCCTTCAACTACACGATGCTGAACGAACTGCTGGCGGCCCTGGATGAGGCCGATGCCAACGACGACGTCCGGGCGGTCATCGTCACGGGGGAAGGGAAGGCGTTTTGCGCCGGGGCCGACTTGGAAAAAGGAGGCCGCACCTTTGCCCGGGAAACTCCCATGGACGAGCACCGGGACGGCGGGGGCCTGTTGTCGCTGCGAATCTTTGCCTTAAAGAAGCCGATCATCGCCGCCATCAACGGCCCGGCCGTGGGCGTGGGCGTCACCATGACGCTGCCCATGGACATCCGCATCGCTTCCACCAACGCCCGCTTCGGCTTTGTGTTCACCCGCCGGGGCATCGTCCCTGAAGCGTGCAGCGGCTGGTTTTTGCCCCGCATCGTCGGCATCAGCCAGGCGTTAGAATGGATTTACACCGGCCGCATTTTCCCCGCCGAAGAAGCGTTGGCCGCGCGCCTCGTCAGCCGCGTCGTCAAGCCAGAAGAACTGTTGCCGACGGCCCAGGCCTTGGCCCGGGAAATCGCCGAGCACACGTCGGCCGTCTCCGTCACCTTGTCCCGCCAGTTGCTGTGGCGGATGCTGGGCGCCGATCACCCGATGGAGTCCCACCGCATCGAATCAAAACTCATCCATTGGACCGGACGCCAGGCCGACGCCCATGAAGGCGTCACCGCTTTTCTGGAGAAGCGGGCTCCTCGTTTCACCATGAAAGTGAGCCGCCACTTGCCGGAATTTTACCCTTGGTGGGAAGAAAAACCGTTCCATCCGTGACGAAACTATCGACCAACGCCGAACGCGGTCCAACCCTTCCATGAATGGAAAGGTCTAAATCAACGGGGAAAAAAGGCGGGCAAACGAGTTGCGGAAACGAATCCACCACGGCTGTTGCTGCAGTTCTTCCCGGGTCACTTCCCGGGCATGCCGCAGATCTTGAAAAAATTGGGTCCGCAGAAGCAAAATGTCTTCCGGGCTGTACAGCAACGCGTTGATCTCAAAATTGGTGTACAGACTGCGGAAATCGAGGTTGGCGGAACCGACCGAAGCCACCAAGTTGTCGCAAACCATGATTTTGGCGTGCAAAAACCCCCGCTGGTACAAATAAATTTTGACACCGGCCTGCAACAATTCGTCAAAATACGACGAACTGGCCCAATACACAAACACGTGGTCCGGCCGGGCCGGAAAGAGCAGCTTGACGTCCACCCCCCGCAAGGCGGCGGTTTTCAACGCCATCAGGAGCGCATCGTCGGGGATGAGATACGGGGTCGTGATGAGCAATTCGTGCTTGGCCTCGTTGATCATGGCAAAATACGCCTGAGCGATGCTCTCCCATTTTTGGTCCGGACCGCCGGGAACGATTTGCACGCCCCGTCGGCCTTCCGTCTCGACAGCCGGAAAATAGACCGGATCGAACAAGTCTTCCTTTGTGGCGGTGTACCAATCGATCAAAAACACCATTTGCAACGAGTGGGCTGCTTCCCCGCGAATGCGCAGTTGCGCGTCCCGCCAGGAAGAAAACCGGCCGCCGGCTACGTACTCGTCGCCGATGTTCATGCCGCCGGTATACGCCACCTGGCCGTCGATGACGACGATCTTCCGGTGGTTTCGGTAGTTGATGCGCACTTGGATAAAGGGGACGCGGGTCGGATAAAACCAGGAAAAGGACACGTTGGGGTGGACCAGGAGCGGTTTGAGAAAGTGGCGGTGCAAATACGCAATCCGCCAACATCCCAACCGGTCCAACAAAATGCGAATGTGCACGCCTTCCCGCGCTTTCTCCAGCAGGGCATCCCGAAGCAACTGACCGGTGTTGTCGGCCTTCCAAATAAAAAATTCCAGGTGAATGTGGTGCTTGGCCTGGCGGATGTCGCGAAGCATCTGTTTCAACCACGGTTCACCGGAAAAGTACAATTCGGTCTCGTTGTGAAACGTCGCCGGCTGCAGGCAACTCCGGTACACCATTTGCTCAAACCGTTCGGAGCGACGGGACGAGTGGTCGCTTGCCGGCCGTTGCCTGGAGCCTTGCGGGAAAATGTTGGCCGCAAATAACTTATGATACAACCGGTTTTTCCGGTAATTCATCCCTAGCAACAAGTAGAGCAGGAGCCCGATCAGCGGCACAAAAATGATGACGATGAGCCACGCCGTGGTGGCCACCGGATTTTTGTTGTTGGAAATGATGACCACACAGACGGAGACGACAAGCAAAAACAACAAAAAGGATAAAAACAGTTCCATCTTTTCACCTTTCAAAGGCAAATATCCTTAAAATTTCAATAAAAAGACGAAAAAACTGCCTTGATTTATTTTCCCTTCCCGCGGGAAAATCGTCAAGGCAGTGCCATCATTCGGTTTGATAAGGCTTTTTATGTCGTACGCTGTTCGCGATGGCTCATTCGCGTTTACTCATTGATGACGGCTTCGGCTTTGCTGCGCATGGAATCGGTGATGGTCACACCCATTTTCGCCGCCGCATCGGCATTGATGACGAGACCCAAATCATCCGGATAACCGACCGGAATGTCCCCTGGGTTCACGCCGTTCTGCAAAATGTCGACGGCCATCATCCCGGTTTTGTAACCCAGCTGGAAGTAATCAAGGCCGTAGGAAGCCAGTGCCCCCCGTTCTACCGAATCGGTTTCGCCGGCGAAGACCGGGATTTTTTGTTCGATGCCGACTTGCAACACCGACTCTAAAGCCGCGACGACGGTGTTATCTTTCGGCACGTAAATGGCGTCCACCCGGCCGATGAGCGATTCCGCCGCCTGTTTCACTTCGGCCATGGTGGCCACGGTCACTTCTTCCGTCTTCAGCCCCAATTTCGTCAACTCTTCTTTGGCCCGCGTCACGTTCACGACGGCGTTTTGTTCCCCGGCGTTGTAAATGATGCCGACGGTTTGCACGTCCGGAAACTCATCTTTAATGAACTGCATCAACAGCGGAATAGCGTCCGGATGCGTATCCGAGGTGCCGGTGACGTTTTTCCCCGGTTTTTCCAAATCACTGACTAAATTGGCACCCAGCGGGTCGGTAATGGCCGTAAACAACACCGGCATGCCTACCGCTTCCGCTTCCTTCACCATGGCCTGGGCCGTCGAGGTGGCGATGGCCAACACCAAATCTTTTTTGTCGGCGACAAAACTTTGCGCGATGGTCGTATTCGTGTTCGGATCACCTTGTGCCAATTTCACGTCGATGTTGCTTTCACTGAATCCGTGATCCAGCAACGCTTGAATGAAACCCTCCCGTGCCGCATCGAGGGAAGGGTGTTCCACCAGTTGGGCAATGCCAATTTTAAACGCCTCATTGCCCGAAGCGGCTCCGTTGTCCTGACTGCTCTGTTCTTGTTCCTGGCCTGACGGCTCCGTCGAAGCGGGTGTATTGCCCCCGCCGCAGGCGGCCAGCATCAGCGCCAACACGAGCCCGACGGCCAGCCAAATCCCCCATCGTTTCTGCGTCATCGTGTTCCTCCCCCTGTCTGTGCTGATGCAATTCTTTAACGCGACAAAACGTCAAACGACCACCGTCTTGTCCTATCTTACTTGCGCTGACAAAATTCTGTCAACTATTTTTCTTTGGCCGAACGGGGCAATACAACGTCCAACGTTTCCCGATCAAAGAACTCTTTATCTCCTGCCACTATCACTTCCACATTCGGATACACTTTGTTGGCGCGGAACGTCCCTTTTAACGCAATGACCGCCCGCGTGCCCGAACGGGTGCCCACTTCGGCGCATTGGACATTGCCATCGGCGTAAATTTCCGATGCGCGGACATACCCTTGGCACTGCACGGAACCGCGGGCGTAGATGCGGCTGTAGTACACCGATTCTTTCACCTGCACGTCGCCGCTGGCTTCAACGGTCGCATTGTTGAGGCTCCGGACGACGATCGAACCCCGGTGCCCTTCATCGTCCGTCAGCACAGCCAATCGGTCGTGAATCTCCTCGGCCAACCGTTCGTAATCCAGCTCCCCATGGCCCAACAACACATGGCGCTGGACGTGGTGGCGCAGTTGTTTTTCCAGCCCCTCGCTCCAATCCTGCAACAGCGGATTTTTACGGACTGCTTCATAAAATTGTTCCACCAATTTGGGCAGGTGTCGAAATTTGTTTTCAAGTAACAGGAATGCCAACTTTCCGGCCGGTTGCTGTTGCAGATCGGGCCGCTGCCGGCGCAACAACTGGATCCCGGCTTGCAAATTCGAGACATTTTCCGCAATTTCCTTCAACAGCTGTCCGATATGCAACATGTCTTCCGAAGGCACGCCGGCGATGAGCCGACCTCCGAACACCGTCTTTTCGGCACGGATGTTCCCTTGGGCCGCGATGCGGGCATTGTTGACGTTTCCGTACAAGTAAACGTTGCCGGCCGCCTCCAGTTCAACCCCATCCAACACGTCACCGTGGACAGCCACGTCCCCTTTAAAGCGGATGCCCCCTTCTTTGAACGTCAAGTCGCCCTTGACGACATGGATCGGCAAAATGCTCACCGTATTGCGGTTCAAGACGGGACGGCCCGAAATTTCTGCAAAGGCTTCCGTCCCCGTTTCGTTGAGCCGGATGCCTTTGCCGGCCTTCATTTCTACCGGCTTGCCCGGTTTATGGGGAATCGGATGACCGGTGACCGTTGTCCCGTCCCGACCCGGTTGCGGGGGATACAAGCGGGCCACCAGCTGTCCTTGTTCCACCGATTCAATGTCCTTCATCAACTGTTGGCGAAAGTGAGAATCCGGACGGTTGAGTATTCCCCAATCGTCCCGATGCACGATCAATTCGATCCGGCCGTCGAGGCCGTCTTCGGCCGGGATGCCTTCGGCCACGACGACCCAGTCCACGGCTCCTTCTTCGGCCAGCCGTTGCAGCCGGTCCTCGCGAATGCCAAACACGACACCCTTGGCCGCCAACGCCGCCTTCAGTTCATCCACACTGAACCGGGGCGCAATTTCGTCCTGCAATGATGCCCGCAACGTCAACGCCGCCCGCGGTTCCGGTTGATCGATCAGCTTGGCGGTGAAACCGTTGATGTATTCGACGCGCATTTTGGCCTGTAACTTATCCTCGGTCAACATCACTTCGACCCGCCGTTCCGGCGGCTGGCTGACCGCTTCCACGACCACCTCTTGCTGTCCGTCATACACAAAGGGGAACACGTCGACGACCTTGCCCGCCGCTTTCAGTTGCACCCCTTTCCCGACCCGAATCGTCGGAAACCGCCCCCGCCCGACGGGCGGCTCAAAGTGCAACTGGCCATCGACAAACCACAAGCGGCCATCCCGATCTTTTGGTTCCGGCTCGGCGGTTTCCGTCTTCTCCTCCGATACCGCCGTCGCCGCTGCCGGGGATTGGCGCAGGCGCAATTCCACTTCCACCCACTTGGGGCCAAACAACCCCCGTTTTTCTTTCTTCACCGTCACCACGACATCTTCCCGCGACCAGCCGGTCTGCGCCAAGCCTTGCCGCACCGCTTCCTCGACCGTCTTCGCCCGGATGCGCACCGCCACTCCACCACCCCCTTGCCCAAACACCACACCGATCCAGAACGGA
>k87-1657299_pt1 | contig 12476 bp, 6 predicted proteins | sample MGYA00084031_6733416 | MGnify analysis MGYA00084031
GGCCGTCCGGACGGCCCTGCTCGGGGCCGCCCACGGCCATGAGGGTCTCGGTGGCCCTGCGCATCGCCGCGCTCAGCGCGTGCTCGGCCTCGGCCAGCGACGGCAGATCGGGGACGGTGGAGGCGGCCGGTAGTACGGTCCAGCGGACGCCGACGTAGGATGACCCCCGCCGGTCCGCTTCCGGGATCAGGCCGAGACATCCGTGGGGCAGGACCGCCACCGCGGCCTGGCCCGCCTCGATGGCGGCGGAGTTGAAGGAGGGGGGTCCCGTGAGCCCGAGCGGGTCGCCCGCGACCGGCAGGGCGAGGCGCAGCGCGCGCAGCCCGTCGACTCGCAGTTCCGCGAGATACCGCCGCAGCGGGATCTCGCGTGTCCCACCCGTGCTGTCGTCGGGGCCCGGCGCGGAATCGGGAGCGCGGCGGGGAGAGGACGGGGAGACGATGATCACGCTGGGGCCGGCCGCCCTCTCCACGCGGTCGACGGCTTCATCGAGGCCGACGTGTCCGGTGAGCCAGGCGTTCCCCCAGCAGACCAGAGCCGTCGCAATCGGTGAATCAACGTGCACCGATCCACGATATGCGCTGATCCTGCAATAGGTTTGACACGGGCAACGGTAAAGGAGTGATCGGGGATGGGCGGTCAGGTGCTGCGCCTTGAGGATGTCGCCGTCCGCCGGGATGGTGCCGCCCTGTTGCGCGGCATCGAATGGTCCGTCGAGGAGGACGAACGCTGGGTCGTGATCGGGCCGAACGGCGCGGGCAAGACCACGCTGCTGCAGATCGCGGGCGGGATGCTCTACCCGACCGAGGGCGTCGTGGAGATCCTCGGCGAGCGGTTGGGTCACACCGACGTACAGGAGCTGCGCACCCGTGTCGGCCTGTGCAGCGCCGCCCTCGCCGAGCGGGTGCCCCCCGAGGAGAAGGTCATCGACATCGTGCTCACCGCTTCCTACGCGCTGCTGGGGCGTTGGACGGAGGAGTACGACTCCCACGACGTCACCCGTGCGGTCGAGCTGATCGATCAGCTCGGCTGCGCCCACCTGATCCGGCGCAGGTTCGCCACCCTGTCGGAGGGTGAGCGCAAGCGGGTGCAGATCGCCCGCGCGCTGATGCCCGATCCGGAGCTGCTGCTGCTCGACGAGCCGGCGGCAGGGCTCGACCTCGGGGGCAGGGAAGATCTGCTGCGCCGGCTGACCGGTCTCGCCTACGACCCCAACGCGCCCACGATGGTGTTGGTCACCCACCACGTGGAGGAGGTGCCCGCGGGGTTCACCCACGCTCTGCTGCTGCGGCACGGCTCGGTGGTCGCGCAGGGGCCGATCGAGTACGTGATGACCGCGGAGAACCTGTCCCATACCTTCGGTGTGCCGCTCATCCTCGACCGCGGTCCGGACGGCCGGTGGTACGCCCGGGCACAGTACGCGTAACCGGAGCGGGCGCGGTCCGGTGGGACGCGTCACGGCGCACGCCCCGGTGGCACGGCGTGATTCGCGGCCCCCTACCATCGGGCGAGGGATCGCAGGAAGGGTGGGGACTTGACGCCGTGGGAGGCGGTCGCGGTGCTCGCGGCCGGGATCGGAGCCGGAGCGATCAACGCGGTCGTCGGCTCGGGGTCGTTGATCACGTTCCCGACGCTGCTCGCCATGGGGTATCCGCCGGTCGTCGCGAACGTCTCCAACAACGTCGGACTTGTGCCGGGCGGTGTCACCGGCGTGCTGGGCTACCGGCGTGAGCTGGACGGGCAGGGAAGGCGGCTGCTCAGGTTCGGCACGGCCTCGGTCCTCGGGTCGCTGATCGGCGGGTTGCTGCTGCTCCTCCTGCCCGAGACCGCCTTCCGGATCATCGTGCCGGTGCTCATCGGCCTGGCCTGCGTGCTCGTGGTGGCGCAGCCCGCGCTGAACCGGCGGCTCGCCGACCGCCGCAAGAACCCGCACCACGGCGGTCCCCTGCTGTGGCTGGGCATCCTCGGCGCCGGGATGTACGGCGGCTACTTCGGCGCGGCGCAGGGCGTGGTGCTGATCGGGCTGCTCGGCGTGTTCCTCGACGACGGCCTGCAGCGGATCAACGCGGCGAAGAACGTGCTGTCGCTGCTGGTGAACACGACGGCGGCGGTGCTGTTCGTGTTCATCGCACCGGTCGACTGGACGGCGGTCGCCGTGGTCGCCGCGGGCACGACGATCGGCGGCTACGTCGGGGCGCGGGTGGCGCGTCGTCTTCCCCCGCCCGTGCTGCGCGCCTTCATCGTGACCGTGGGTGTCGTGGCCATCGTGATGCTGGTGCGCGAGGGCGTGTGATCAAGCGCGGTCGCCGGCGGGCGCACGAGGGCCGGGATACCCGTCAGGCGATCATCGCTACATCGTCACGAGCGCGGGGCGCACCTGAACCGTTCCGTCGGGACGGATCCGCGTCTCGAAGGCGGGCTGCGGAGCGGTGGCCGGTCCGTGCACGACCTCGCCGTCGGAGACGCGGAAGGTGCTGCCGTGCCAGGGGCACACCACGCACGTCTGGCCTTTCTCGCTGACGATCCTCCCCTGGTGGAGCGGCCCGGCGAGGTGGGCGCAGCGGTCGGCGAGCACGGACACGCTGTCCCCGGTACGCAGCACGAACAGTTCGATGTAGCCCAGGCGGCGGGAGACGGGCCGGCCGTCCGGGAGGTCCTTCAGCTCGCACAGGTTGTGCCAGCCGAGCTGCATCAGGTAGGTCACCGACTCGGCGTGGTTGGCGCCGGCGGCCTGCCGGTAGGCCATGTGACCGCCGAGGTAGCCGCCCAGGGCGGCCGCGCCGAGTCCGGCGAGGCCCAGCGTCCTGCCCGCCCGTTCCCGTCCGGACAGGCGCATCGCCAGCGAGCCCGCGTAGAAGGCGACGGCACCGATGTTGGCCACCATGTGCGCCAGACCGACCCGTTGCTGCTCACGGTGGAGCGAGGACCAGTCGGTGATGCCGGTCGCCGCGGTCGGCAGCGCGTTGACCAGCCCGGTGGTCACGAGGATGCGCGAAGCGCGGGGGTCGGCTCCCGTGAAGTCCAAGATCGCGCTCGCCAGCCAGCAGCCGATGCTGACCGCTGTCAGCGGCGGATGGGCGGGCTTGCCTGTGGGCACCCCGTGCAGCCAGTCGCGCACCGTGCCCGGCCGGATGACCTTGCGCACGGCCTGCGCCAGCTTGATGATCGGCTGGTCCATCGCGGGGGATGCCTCCAGCCACTCGGCCATGTTGAGGCGGGCGCGCATGTCCGCGCGGGGCCGCCGACGGCCGTTATGCACCGTTTCCTTCATCGTCGCCCCCTCTCTCGGGAGGGCCTACCCGGATAAATGGGATAGAACACAGCGAAAGGCGCGATCTTCCCATTGGTGGATGCGGCCCTCGGCGTGTCAGGGCCCGATCAGCCGGTCGGCGCCGGGATCCGCGACAGGAGTGGATCGCCGGCCGCGCGGACCGCCCATCCCGGCCCGTGCGCGGGTGCGCGAACGCCCCGAAAGCGGGCCCTTCGGGGCGTTCGCGCACCCGCGCGAGGACCCGGGCCGTACGGAGGCCGGGCGAGCCGTATGCATGGGAGGGGTCACGCGGCCCGGGGCAGCGGAAGCGTCGTACGGGTATCCGGGGGCATCTCCCCGTCCCGGGGGACGGGTATCCAGCGGGCCGTGCCGTACAGACGGCCGATGCCGTACGCGGGCTCCGTCGACGCCCGGCGAATGATCTCGACCGCCACCAGGTTGGCCCGGGACGGGTGGCGGGACACCGTGACCCGGCGTGCCATGCACGCCGCCTCGATCTCCCCGGCGTAGGCCGCGAAGTCCTCCGCGCACACGCCCGCCCGGGTGGCGATGAGCGCTTTCTCGCCGGCGGGGGTCGGGGTGATCCACAGGATCAGCGGGATGCGGCCCGTGCGGGTGTGCATGGAGGTCTCCAGGCACACCCGTTGGATCCGGTGCCGGGAGAACAGGCACCAGAAGTAGGCCGTCACCCGGTTCCGCCCGGAACGGGTGGCCGCCGGCACCGATACCACGCCGACGAGCACCAGGAACGGCCACCAGCCGCCGTCGCGGGCCATTCCCACCGCGGTGAACACGGCGGCGACCGCCCCGGCGCATAGGAGGATCTCGGTACGCCAGCGCCAGAGCGTGATCAGCACGCCGGACCGGCCCCGGATCGGGGCGTCGGGGGAGTGGCGGTGGTTGCGGGGGTTACGCGACGACATTTCCGCGTACCTCTTCCGCGCCGGGCTCCTCGATTCCGCGGTCCGCTTCAGCCGTGAGCGTCTCGGGGACGAGGGTGGCCTTGAGCAGGTCGAATCGGGGATCCCGGTAAAGGCGGGCGCCGAAACCCGTCTTGGTCACCGTCCAGCCCCTGCGGTGGGCGAACTCGTCCTCCTCCATGCAGAGCGACCGATCCGCCCTATCGAGGAGGCCGCCTATCCATGACGTGAATCGCGCCAGTCCCTTGGTACCTTTTGGGTCCATTTGGGCTCCTTTCGTAAGTGTGGAGCTCTGATGAACGCGCCGGACCGGTGGCCGTCGGTCCGGCTTCCGTGCGCATCTCACGGAGTGTTGTGAGGCGCGCTGGACGCGACCGGGCGCCGTCGCAGGTGCCGTCGGGACCTTTCGTGGTTCGCCTCCTTAGACGTCGGTGGTCAGGGATGCGGCGCCGGCGCCGAAGGGGTGCGGCACGGGTGCGCGTGCGCCGTCAGGGGGAAAGAATCTTCTTTCACCCCTCTTAGTGCTAGATGGTGAATCAATGCAAGAACTACTGCAAGACCCGATGCAAGGTAAAAAGCAAAGAACTTCACTACTTGCATAGGTTCATGCATTGCAGGAAGCGATGCAAATTGCACGCTTGTCCACCGGGATCCCGCGGGAGGGGGCGAGTCCTGTGACGGCCGGCGCGTTGTGGGCCGAGAGAGGGATCTGGGAAAACCTTCGCCTGCCCCCGTGTGATGTGCAGGTTCCTCGGTCTCTACGATGTACCCCGGGAAGGCTTCCGGCAACCACGGAGTGGTGAAGGTAACGGCCTTTCGTGCATCGCTCCGTGAAAGTTGCAGAGCAGGGTACGATGAACGCCGAACCGGCTCCTTCAAGGTTCTGGCGATCCTGTGGCGATAGACCCGTTGAGCTCGAAGGGGGCGCGGGACGTGGCCGAGCGTGGCAGTCCGTCCGTTCGCCGTCGAAGACTCGGCCAAGAGCTTCGCCGGTTGCGGGAGCGGGCCGATCTCACCGGAGATGAGGTCGCGGACCGTTTGAAGTGGTCCGCCTCCAAGGTCAGCCGGATCGAAACAGCCAAGACGAATCCTCGCAGGTCCGATGTCGAGGCCCTTGTCGATCTCTACGGGGTCGGGGAGGACAAGCGGCGTGAACTCCTCGACCTGCACAGGGACGCGATGCGGAAGGGCTGGTGGGAGGAGTACAAAGACGCCCTGCCCGAGCAGTACACGACACTGCTCGGGCTGGAGGCGGAGGCGAGCTTCGAACGCAACTGGGAACCCCAGATCGTTCCGGGCCTCTTCCAGACGGAGGAATACGCAGAAGAGGTCATTCGCGCTACCCAGATGATCACCCGGATACCGCCCGGGGACGTCCGTACGCGGATCGAAGCGCGGCTCGCCCGCCAGCGGCTGCTCCTGCAGGATCGCTCGCTCACCATATGGGTGGTGATGGACGAGTCGGCGATGCTGCGCCGCTTCGGAGGCGCCACCGTCATGCGCAAGCAGATCGAGCGCCTGGTCGAGGTCAGCAGATTGCCGAACGTTCGCCTGCAGGTGCTGCCGCAAGAGGGCTTCCACCCGGTCAACACCGGATCCTTCATTCACCTGCAGTTTCCGGAGTTCCACGAGGTGGTCTACCTCGAGCTGCTGCACAGTGCCCGCTGGGTGGAGGAGCCGCACGAGGTGTACGGCTACCAACTGGCGTTCGAACAGCTGCAGGCCCAGGCGCTCGGCCCTGAAGCGTCGAGGGAGCTGATGGAGAAAACGATCGATCACTGGAAATGATGTTTCCAGTGTTAGTCGAAGGAAGAGATATTGGAAGCGGTTGACCTTTCCGGCGCTGTCTGGAAGAAGAGCGCTCGGAGCGCAAGCAACGGAGCCTGTGTCGAGGTCGCCCACCTCTCGGGGGGATATGTCGGCATGCGTGACAGTAAAAATCAGGACGGTCCAGTTCTGATTTTCACACCGAGTGAATGGGAGGCATTCATCGGTGGCGTCAAGGACGGTGAATTCGACCTATGACGGCATGAGGCCCGCACGGTGCGCACCGTGCGGGCCTCATGCCGTCATAGGTCGAATTCACCGTCCTTGACGCCACCGATGAATGCCTCCCATTCACTCGGTGTGAAAATCAGAACTGGACCGTCCTGATTTTTACTGTCACGCATGCCGACATATCCCCCCGAGAGGTGGGCGACCTCGACACAGGCTCCGTTGCTTGCGCTCCGAGCGCTCTTCTTCCAGACAGCGCCGGAAAGGTCAACCGCTTCCAATATCTCTTCCTTCGACTAACACTGGAAACATCATTTCCAGTGATCGATCGTTTTCTCCATCAGCTCCCTCGACGCTTCAGGGCCGAGCGCCTGGGCCTGCAGCTGTTCGAACGCCAGTTGGTAGCCGTACACCTCGTGCGGCTCCTCCACCCAGCGGGCACTGTGCAGCAGCTCGAGGTAGACCACCTCGTGGAACTCCGGAAACTGCAGGTGAATGAAGGATCCGGTGTTGACCGGGTGGAAGCCCTCTTGCGGCAGCACCTGCAGGCGAACGTTCGGCAATCTGCTGACCTCGACCAGGCGCTCGATCTGCTTGCGCATGACGGTGGCGCCTCCGAAGCGGCGCAGCATCGCCGACTCGTCCATCACCACCCATATGGTGAGCGAGCGATCCTGCAGGAGCAGCCGCTGGCGGGCGAGCCGCGCTTCGATCCGCGTACGGACGTCCCCGGGCGGTATCCGGGTGATCATCTGGGTAGCGCGAATGACCTCTTCTGCGTATTCCTCCGTCTGGAAGAGGCCCGGAACGATCTGGGGTTCCCAGTTGCGTTCGAAGCTCGCCTCCGCCTCCAGCCCGAGCAGTGTCGTGTACTGCTCGGGCAGGGCGTCTTTGTACTCCTCCCACCAGCCCTTCCGCATCGCGTCCCTGTGCAGGTCGAGGAGTTCACGCCGCTTGTCCTCCCCGACCCCGTAGAGATCGACAAGGGCCTCGACATCGGACCTGCGAGGATTCGTCTTGGCTGTTTCGATCCGGCTGACCTTGGAGGCGGACCACTTCAAACGGTCCGCGACCTCATCTCCGGTGAGATCGGCCCGCTCCCGCAACCGGCGAAGCTCTTGGCCGAGTCTTCGACGGCGAACGGACGGACTGCCACGCTCGGCCACGTCCCGCGCCCCCTTCGAGCTCAACGGGTCTATCGCCACAGGATCGCCAGAACCTTGAAGGAGCCGGTTCGGCGTTCATCGTACCCTGCTCTGCAACTTTCACGGAGCGATGCACGAAAGGCCGTTACCTTCACCACTCCGTGGTTGCCGGAAGCCTTCCCGGGGTACATCGTAGAGACCGAGGAACCTGCACATCACACGGGGGCAGGCGAAGGTTTTCCCAGATCCCTCTCTCGGCCCACAACGCGCCGGCCGTCACAGGACTCGCCCCCTCCCGCGGGATCCCGGTGGACAAGCGTGCAATTTGCATCGCTTCCTGCAATGCATGAACCTATGCAAGTAGTGAAGTTCTTTGCTTTTTACCTTGCATCGGGTCTTGCAGTAGTTCTTGCATTGATTCACCATCTAGCACTAAGAGGGGTGAAAGAAGATTCTTTCCCCCTGACGGCGCACGCGCACCCGTGCCGCACCCCTTCGGCGCCGGCGCCGCATCCCTGACCACCGACGTCTAAGGAGGCGAACCACGAAAGGTCCCGACGGCACCTGCGACGGCGCCCGGTCGCGTCCAGCGCGCCTCACAACACTCCGTGAGATGCGCACGGAAGCCGGACCGACGGCCACCGGTCCGGCGCGTTCATCAGAGCTCCACACTTACGAAAGGAGCCCAAATGGACCCAAAAGGTACCAAGGGACTGGCGCGATTCACGTCATGGATAGGCGGCCTCCTCGATAGGGCGGATCGGTCGCTCTGCATGGAGGAGGACGAGTTCGCCCACCGCAGGGGCTGGACGGTGACCAAGACGGGTTTCGGCGCCCGCCTTTACCGGGATCCCCGATTCGACCTGCTCAAGGCCACCCTCGTCCCCGAGACGCTCACGGCTGAAGCGGACCGCGGAATCGAGGAGCCCGGCGCGGAAGAGGTACGCGGAAATGTCGTCGCGTAACCCCCGCAACCACCGCCACTCCCCCGACGCCCCGATCCGGGGCCGGTCCGGCGTGCTGATCACGCTCTGGCGCTGGCGTACCGAGATCCTCCTATGCGCCGGGGCGGTCGCCGCCGTGTTCACCGCGGTGGGAATGGCCCGCGACGGCGGCTGGTGGCCGTTCCTGGTGCTCGTCGGCGTGGTATCGGTGCCGGCGGCCACCCGTTCCGGGCGGAACCGGGTGACGGCCTACTTCTGGTGCCTGTTCTCCCGGCACCGGATCCAACGGGTGTGCCTGGAGACCTCCATGCACACCCGCACGGGCCGCATCCCGCTGATCCTGTGGATCACCCCGACCCCCGCCGGCGAGAAAGCGCTCATCGCCACCCGGGCGGGCGTGTGCGCGGAGGACTTCGCGGCCTACGCCGGGGAGATCGAGGCGGCGTGCATGGCACGCCGGGTCACGGTGTCCCGCCACCCGTCCCGGGCCAACCTGGTGGCGGTCGAGATCATTCGCCGGGCGTCGACGGAGCCCGCGTACGGCATCGGCCGTCTGTACGGCACGGCCCGCTGGATACCCGTCCCCCGGGACGGGGAGATGCCCCCGGATACCCGTACGACGCTTCCGCTGCCCCGGGCCGCGTGACCCCTCCCATGCATACGGCTCGCCCGGCCTCCGTACGGCCCGGGTCCTCGCGCGGGTGCGCGAACGCCCCGAAGGGCCCGCTTTCGGGGCGTTCGCGCACCCGCGCACGGGCCGGGATGGGCGGTCCGCGCGGCCGGCGATCCACTCCTGTCGCGGATCCCGGCGCCGACCGGCTGATCGGGCCCTGACACGCCGAGGGCCGCATCCACCAATGGGAAGATCGCGCCTTTCGCTGTGTTCTATCCCATTTATCCGGGTAGGCCCTCCCGAGAGAGGGGGCGACGATGAAGGAAACGGTGCATAACGGCCGTCGGCGGCCCCGCGCGGACATGCGCGCCCGCCTCAACATGGCCGAGTGGCTGGAGGCATCCCCCGCGATGGACCAGCCGATCATCAAGCTGGCGCAGGCCGTGCGCAAGGTCATCCGGCCGGGCACGGTGCGCGACTGGCTGCACGGGGTGCCCACAGGCAAGCCCGCCCATCCGCCGCTGACAGCGGTCAGCATCGGCTGCTGGCTGGCGAGCGCGATCTTGGACTTCACGGGAGCCGACCCCCGCGCTTCGCGCATCCTCGTGACCACCGGGCTGGTCAACGCGCTGCCGACCGCGGCGACCGGCATCACCGACTGGTCCTCGCTCCACCGTGAGCAGCAACGGGTCGGTCTGGCGCACATGGTGGCCAACATCGGTGCCGTCGCCTTCTACGCGGGCTCGCTGGCGATGCGCCTGTCCGGACGGGAACGGGCGGGCAGGACGCTGGGCCTCGCCGGACTCGGCGCGGCCGCCCTGGGCGGCTACCTCGGCGGTCACATGGCCTACCGGCAGGCCGCCGGCGCCAACCACGCCGAGTCGGTGACCTACCTGATGCAGCTCGGCTGGCACAACCTGTGCGAGCTGAAGGACCTCCCGGACGGCCGGCCCGTCTCCCGCCGCCTGGGCTACATCGAACTGTTCGTGCTGCGTACCGGGGACAGCGTGTCCGTGCTCGCCGACCGCTGCGCCCACCTCGCCGGGCCGCTCCACCAGGGGAGGATCGTCAGCGAGAAAGGCCAGACGTGCGTGGTGTGCCCCTGGCACGGCAGCACCTTCCGCGTCTCCGACGGCGAGGTCGTGCACGGACCGGCCACCGCTCCGCAGCCCGCCTTCGAGACGCGGATCCGTCCCGACGGAACGGTTCAGGTGCGCCCCGCGCTCGTGACGATGTAGCGATGATCGCCTGACGGGTATCCCGGCCCTCGTGCGCCCGCCGGCGACCGCGCTTGATCACACGCCCTCGCGCACCAGCATCACGATGGCCACGACACCCACGGTCACGATGAAGGCGCGCAGCACGGGCGGGGGAAGACGACGCGCCACCCGCGCCCCGACGTAGCCGCCGATCGTCGTGCCCGCGGCGACCACGGCGACCGCCGTCCAGTCGACCGGTGCGATGAACACGAACAGCACCGCCGCCGTCGTGTTCACCAGCAGCGACAGCACGTTCTTCGCCGCGTTGATCCGCTGCAGGCCGTCGTCGAGGAACACGCCGAGCAGCCCGATCAGCACCACGCCCTGCGCCGCGCCGAAGTAGCCGCCGTACATCCCGGCGCCGAGGATGCCCAGCCACAGCAGGGGACCGCCGTGGTGCGGGTTCTTGCGGCGGTCGGCGAGCCGCCGGTTCAGCGCGGGCTGCGCCACCACGAGCACGCAGGCCAGGCCGATGAGCACCGGCACGATGATCCGGAAGGCGGTCTCGGGCAGGAGGAGCAGCAGCAACCCGCCGATCAGCGACCCGAGGACCGAGGCCGTGCCGAACCTGAGCAGCCGCCTTCCCTGCCCGTCCAGCTCACGCCGGTAGCCCAGCACGCCGGTGACACCGCCCGGCACAAGTCCGACGTTGTTGGAGACGTTCGCGACGACCGGCGGATACCCCATGGCGAGCAGCGTCGGGAACGTGATCAACGACCCCGAGCCGACGACCGCGTTGATCGCTCCGGCTCCGATCCCGGCCGCGAGCACCGCGACCGCCTCCCACGGCGTCAAGTCCCCACCCTTCCTGCGATCCCTCGCCCGATGGTAGGGGGCCGCGAATCACGCCGTGCCACCGGGGCGTGCGCCGTGACGCGTCCCACCGGACCGCGCCCGCTCCGGTTACGCGTACTGTGCCCGGGCGTACCACCGGCCGTCCGGACCGCGGTCGAGGATGAGCGGCACACCGAAGGTATGGGACAGGTTCTCCGCGGTCATCACGTACTCGATCGGCCCCTGCGCGACCACCGAGCCGTGCCGCAGCAGCAGAGCGTGGGTGAACCCCGCGGGCACCTCCTCCACGTGGTGGGTGACCAACACCATCGTGGGCGCGTTGGGGTCGTAGGCGAGACCGGTCAGCCGGCGCAGCAGATCTTCCCTGCCCCCGAGGTCGAGCCCTGCCGCCGGCTCGTCGAGCAGCAGCAGCTCCGGATCGGGCATCAGCGCGCGGGCGATCTGCACCCGCTTGCGCTCACCCTCCGACAGGGTGGCGAACCTGCGCCGGATCAGGTGGGCGCAGCCGAGCTGATCGATCAGCTCGACCGCACGGGTGACGTCGTGGGAGTCGTACTCCTCCGTCCAACGCCCCAGCAGCGCGTAGGAAGCGGTGAGCACGATGTCGATGACCTTCTCCTCGGGGGGCACCCGCTCGGCGAGGGCGGCGCTGCACAGGCCGACACGGGTGCGCAGCTCCTGTACGTCGGTGTGACCCAACCGCTCGCCGAGGATCTCCACGACGCCCTCGGTCGGGTAGAGCATCCCGCCCGCGATCTGCAGCAGCGTGGTCTTGCCCGCGCCGTTCGGCCCGATCACGACCCAGCGTTCGTCCTCCTCGACGGACCATTCGATGCCGCGCAACAGGGCGGCACCATCCCGGCGGACGGCGACATCCTCAAGGCGCAGCACCTGACCGCCCATCCCCGATCACTCCTTTACCGTTGCCCGTGTCAAACCTATTGCAGGATCAGCGCATATCGTGGATCGGTGCACGTTGATTCACCGATTGCGACGGCTCTGGTCTGCTGGGGGAACGCCTGGCTCACCGGACACGTCGGCCTCGATGAAGCCGTCGACCGCGTGGAGAGGGCGGCCGGCCCCAGCGTGATCATCGTCTCCCCGTCCTCTCCCCGCCGCGCTCCCGATTCCGCGCCGGGCCCCGACGACAGCACGGGTGGGACACGCGAGATCCCGCTGCGGCGGTATCTCGCGGAACTGCGAGTCGACGGGCTGCGCGCGCTGCGCCTCGCCCTGCCGGTCGCGGGCGACCCGCTCGGGCTCACGGGACCCCCCTCCTTCAACTCCGCCGCCATCGAGGCGGGCCAGGCCGCGGTGGCGGTCCTGCCCCACGGATGTCTCGGCCTGATCCCGGAAGCGGACCGGCGGGGGTCATCCTACGTCGGCGTCCGCTGGACCGTACTACCGGCCGCCTCCACCGTCCCCGATCTGCCGTCGCTGGCCGAGGCCGAGCACGCGCTGAGCGCGGCGATGCGCAGGGCCACCGAGACCCTCATGGCCGTGGGCGGCCCCGAGCAGGGCCGTCCGGACGGCC
>k87-282242_pt1 | contig 12474 bp, 8 predicted proteins | sample MGYA00084031_6733416 | MGnify analysis MGYA00084031
CTAACACGCTACCGCCTGTTGAAATTAAATCCTCGATAACTACCATTTTTTGTCCTTCAGAAATTCGGCCTTCAATTTGATTCCCTTTGCCGTGGTCTTTGGCTTTACTGCGGATATAAACCATTGGTAATCCTAAAATATCGGCTACCCATGCCGCATGTGGAATCCCTGCGGTAGCTGTCCCAGCAATCACTTCGACTTCTGGGAAAGTCTCTTTAATTTTTGCCGCTAAGCCTTCTGCAATTTCTTTACGCACAGCAGGATAACTCATCGTGATACGGTTATCACAATAAATCGGGCTTTTTATGCCACTAGCCCAGGTAAACGGCTCATTAGGGTTTAAAAATACCGCTTCAATATCTAATAAATCTTTGGCAATCTTTTTTGCTACTTTTGTCATGTTACTTTCCGCTCCAGTCTTTTTTGATTTCTTGATAGGCTTCATAAGGATTTTCTGCTTGGGTAATAGATCGGCCAACAACGATATATGTGGACCCGATTTCGCGAGCATGTTGCGGCGTAACGACCCGTTGCTGGTCACCTACCGCACTTCCCGCTGGGCGAATACCAGGTGTTAAGCAAATAAACGTCTGCTTTGTTGCTTCTTGAATACCACGTGCTTCTAAGGCCGAGCAAACCACTCCATCCAGACCCGCTTTTTCCGCACATTTAGCATAATGAATGACACTTGTCTCTAAAGAAACGTTGATTAATTGATCGTGGTGCATCTCTTCTTCACTAGTAGAAGTCAACTGGGTTACAGCAATTAACTCAGGAACCTTAGCGCCTGGCTGAGTCCCTTTGATTAGACCTTCCTTAGCTGCTTGCATCATTCGAACGCCCCCTGCTGCATGGACATTGGTAATGGCAACGCCTAATTTTGCTAAATTTGTCATCGCTTTTTCCACAGTATTCGGAATATCATGTAATTTTAAATCCAAGAAAACATCATGTCCTTGTTCTTTAAGCCAGCGAACAATCGCTGGTCCTTCTGCGTAAAAAAGTTCCATCCCCACTTTAACAAACAAGGCTTCTTCCTTAGGAAATTTTTCTAAAAAAACAGCCACTTCTTTTTGCGTGGGAAAATCTAACGCAATAATTGGTCTATCGTGCATTTTGCTGCCCCTCTCTCACTTCTTTAATTAATTGTTCCAACGATTCAATACCTAACTCTTCCATTCGCTTAGGTAATCCGTCAATCAACTTCGGACAAATATATGGATCTGTAAAGTTGGCCGTACCAACACCGACAGCGCTAGCACCTGCCATGAACATTTCCAAGACATCATCCACTGTTTGAACACCGCCCATTCCAATAATTGGCAACTGAGAAACACTGGCGACTTGTCGGATTAAGCGAATAGCAACAGGTTTAATGGCTGGGCCAGATAGTCCGCCAGTTTGATTGGCTAAAATAGGTTTTCTCGTTTTTAAATCAATGCGCATCCCTAGCAATGTATTAATCATAGAAAAACCGTCTGCGCCCCCTGCTTCAATTGCTTGGGCGATCGGCACAATGTCCGTTACGTTTGGTGATAGTTTAACATAAATCGGAACAGAGGCGACTTTTTTGACTGCTTGTGTTAATTGAAAAGCAACCTCTGGATCTGTACCAAAAGCTATGCCGCCATGTTTCACATTAGGACAGGAAATATTCAATTCAATTGCTTTGACGTTAGGCGCTTGCCCAATTTTTGCGCAAACAGCCACATAGTCCTCTTCGCAAGCACCTGCAACATTTGCGATAATCGGTAAGTTAGGGTATTTTTCTAATTTCGGTAATTTTTCTTGCATAACCACGTCTAAGCCTGGATTCTGCAATCCAATGGCATTTAGCATACCACTAGGTGTTTCAGCTACACGTGGTGTGGGATTTCCATATCGTGCTTGGGGCGTTGTTGCCTTAATCATAATTGAACCTAATTGATCAAGGTCATAATAGTTAGCATATTCTTCCCCGAACCCAAAGCAACCACTGGCGGGAATAATTGGATTTTTTAATGTTAAACCTGGAATTGAAACGGCTAAAGGATTTTTCATCATAAGATAACCTCACTTGCTTTAAAAATCGGACCTTCATCACAGACCTTGACACTTTTTGCTCCAGTAGTGTCTCCTTTTTTATGGCAAACGCAGGCATAGCAAGCCCCAATTCCACAGGCCATCCGTTCTTCTAAAGAAAGGTAAACGTGTGGATGTGTTGGAAATAAAGAATCAATTGCTTTTAACATACCATTCGCACCACAAGCATACACTGCATCAGGGATCCGTCCTTTTGCTAACGCTTCTGACAATAAACGGCCCACGTTGCCATGAGCGCCAAACGAGCCGTCATCTGTGGCAAAATGTGTTTCTCCTAATGCCATAAATTCTTGTTGGTAATAAGCAACCTCTTTTGATGCATAACCAAGAAAATGAATCACTTTCACGCCTTTTTCATTGAGTTGTTTTGATAATTCATACAATGGGGGAATCCCGATTCCTCCACCAACGATAAAAGCAGTCTGACCAGCTGCTACGGTAGTTATATCAAAGCCGTTTCCTAAAGGACCTAAAATATCTAATTGTTCACCATCCTTCATGGTGGCAAACACTTCCGTTCCAGCGCCTTCGACTCGATAAATCAAACGACAGGTTTCATTCGAATGATCAATTTGGTTGATGCTAATCGGTCGCCGCAAAAGTAAATCTGCACGCGGAACCTTGATATGCACAAACTGTCCAGGTCGTGTCATCTCTTTCACTAACTCGCCTTGTAAGTCTAACTGATAAATCCGTGGCGCTAACTGTTTTTGAGCTACAATGGTCATCATTTCTTGCTTTCTCTGCATCAGTATCCTTCACTCCTTTATTCTCTGATTCCCCTATAAATGATTTTCTATTTCTTCGTAAAAGAATCTGGAACAGTCCTCCTCAGACGATTGTTCCAGATTTTTGCTTAAATGGCTTCTGTCGTAAAGGCTCTTGATTCTAAAACTTTTAAAATCGCATTTGCTGTGTCAAGTGAGGTAAACAATGGAATCCCATGTTCGACTGCTTCCCGACGGATTGAAAACCCATCTTGGTTGGCACTGGAACGATTTTTATCCATAGTATTGATTACCACTTGTGCATTCCCATTACGAATGACATCCAGCACGGTTTCCCCTTCAGGATTAGAAATTTTCGTCACTTTCTTAACAGGCAACTGATGCTTCGCTAAAAAGTCAGCGGTTCCTTCCGTTGCGACTAAACTATAGCCAATTGCTGAAAAACGCTTAGCAATTTCTAACGCCTCTTCTTTTGTTTCATCAGCAATGGTGAAAAGTACAGCCCCATAACTTGGCAAATGCAAGCCAGATGCTTCAAAGGCTTTATACAAGGCTTTTTCTAAATAATAATCACTACCCATAACTTCCCCAGTTGATTTCATTTCAGGCCCTAAGTACGTATCTACTTTTTGTAGTTTCGTAAAGGAGAATACAGGGGCTTTCACATGAACTTGTTTACTTTCAGGATATAACCCGTCTTGATATCCTAGGTCAGTCAGTTTCTCACCAAGAATCGCTTTTGTAGCAACTTGGGCCATCGGAATCCCTGTGATTTTACTTAAGAAAGGAACTGTTCGACTCGCACGAGGATTCACTTCAATCACATAAACACGATTTTCATGAATAACAAATTGAATATTCATCATACCTACACAGTTTAAACCAAGTGCCAGTTTTTTTGTATAATCGGCAATTGTTGCTTGAATTTCTTGAGAAAGATACTGCGGTGGATAAACCGCCATTGAATCACCAGAATGAACGCCAGCTCGTTCAATATGTTCCATAATCCCTGGAATTAGTACTGTTTCACCATCACAAATGGCATCAACTTCACATTCTTGTCCCAATAAATAGCTATCAACTAAGACAGGATGTTCTGGAGAAGCTTTGACTGCATGTCGCATATAATCTTCCAAATCCTTTTGATTTTCGACAATTTCCATTGCCCGACCACCTAAAACATAACTTGGACGCACTAAAACGGGATAGCCGATACGATCAGCAATCACGACTGCTTCTTCTGCACTTGTGGCCGTATCTCCTGGTGGTTGAGGAATCGCTAACTCTTGCAAAGCTTGTTCAAATAAATCACGATTTTCCGCACGATCTAAATCTTCAATCGTTGTTCCAAGAATTTTAACGCCTTGTTTTGTGAGCGGCTCAGCTAAATTAATCGCTGTTTGTCCACCAAATTGGACGATCACGCCAATCGGATTTTCTAAATCAATCACATTCATGACGTCTTCTAAAGTTAATGGCTCAAAGTATAATTTATCAGAAACAGAGAAATCTGTTGAAACTGTTTCAGGATTACTATTCATAATAATTGCTTCATAACCAGCCGCTTGGATTGCTTTGACAGAATGAACCGTTGCATAATCAAACTCGACCCCTTGACCAATGCGAATGGGACCAGAGCCTAATACTAGTACAGAAGGCTTTTTCGAAACATTGCTTTCGTTTTCCACTTCATACGTGCTATAAAAATAAGGCGTGTGTGATTCAAACTCTGCAGCACACGTATCCACCATTTTATAGACGGGCACAATTTGATTGGCTCTGCGGAAGTCAGCGATGGCTTGTTCTGTTTGTCCCCAAAGTGCTGCGATTTTCCGATCAGAAAAACCATTTTGTTTGGCTTCTTTCAAGACAGCTACGTTGTTCACGTGACTTTCAAGGGTCGTTTCAATTTCGATAATGTGTAAAAGTTTATCCAAGAAGAATAAATCAATTTTCGTTAAACTTTGTAATTCTTCGATGCTATATCCTCTGCGAATGGCTTCTGATAAGTAGAACAATCGATCATCTTGCGCATGGACCATTTTCTTCGTTAATTCTAAATCACTGACATGACTTAGTTCTGCTAACTCGTTGTGATAAGCACCAATTTCTAAAGAACGAACTGCTTTTAATAAGGATTCTTCAATGTTGCGGCCAATTGCCATGACTTCCCCGGTAGCTTTCATTTGCGTTCCTAGTTCTCGAGCACCTTTTTCAAATTTGTCAAAAGGCCAACGAGGAATTTTGGAAACAACATAGTCCAAAGCGGGTTCAAATTCGGCATAAGTGGTTCCAGTAACTGGATTTTTCATTTCATCTAATGTTAAACCAACAGCAATTTTTGCAGCTAACTTCGCAATGGGATACCCTGTGGCTTTACTAGCAAGTGCAGATGAGCGAGAAACACGAGGATTCACTTCAATCACATAATAATTAAAGCTATGCGGGTCCAAAGCTAATTGAACATTACAGCCACCTTCAATTTTTAATGCACGAATAATTTTCAAAGACGCATCTCGCAACATTTGGTATTCATAATCTGATAAGGTTTGACTCGGAGCAAAAACAATCGAATCCCCAGTGTGAATGCCGACAGGATCAAAGTTTTCCATGTTACAAACCACAATCGCATTATCAGCCGAATCACGCATCACTTCATATTCAATTTCTTTAAAACCAGCAATACTTTTTTCAATTAAACATTGTGTAACTGGTGATAATTTCAGACCGTTTTCAGCAATTTGGCGGAGTTCTTCTTCCGTATCACACATGCCGCCGCCTGTTCCACCTAAAGTAAATGCGGGACGAACGATAATTGGATAGCCAATTCGTTTGGCAAAAGCCACGGCTTGTTCCACCGTATTGACAATTTCACTTTCTGGAATCGGTTGTTCTAATTCTTCCATCAATTGTTTAAATAAATCACGGTCTTCCGCTTGGTCAATCGCACTGAGCTTTGTTCCTAGCAATTCTACATTTAGCTCATCTAAAATTCCTGATTCCGATAATTCCATCGCCATATTTAATCCAGTTTGACCACCTAATGTTGGTAGAAGAGCATCAGGACGTTCTTTTCGCAAAATTCTTGAAACAAATTCTAAAGTAATCGGTTCGATATAAACATGATCCGCGATTTCCTTATCGGTCATGATAGTCGCTGGATTTGAGTTTACTAAGACAACTTCATACCCTTCTTCTTTTAGCGCTAAACAGGCTTGTGTGCCTGCATAGTCAAATTCTGCTGCTTGTCCAATAATGATTGGTCCTGAACCAATCACCATGATTTTCTTGATGTCCGTTCGTTTTGGCATTAGTTTTGCTCCTTCCATGCATCCATTAATTCCATAAATTCGTCAAATAAATGAAGACCATCGTGCGGTCCTGGAGCCGCATCTGGGTGATATTGCACAGTAAAAGCTGGATAATCTCGATGACGCACGCCTTCAACCGTTCCATCATTGACTTCCACGTGGGTCACAAGTAATTTTTCTGGATCAATTGTTGCTTCATCTACGGCATATCCGTGGTTTTGTGAAGTGAAATCAATGCGTCCTGTTGCAATTTCTCGTACAGGATGATTCAAACCGCGATGTCCAAACTTCATCTTATACGTATCCGCACCATTTGCTAATGAAAATAACTGATGACCTAAGCAGATGCCGAAAATTGGAACTTTTCCTTGGATTGCTTGAATCATTTCAATAGCTTCAGGCACATCTTTGGGATCTCCAGGCCCATTTGTCAACATGACACCATCGGGACTTAATTCTAAAATCTCTTCGGCCGTTGTATTATAAGGCAACACGGTTAAGTTGCATTGCCGTTTTGATAATTCTCGCAAAATACTATGTTTCAACCCAAAATCAACGACGACTACATTACGCCCAATACCTGGACTCGGATAAGGCTTAGTGGTGGAGACTTGTGCCACTTGATTTTTCGGCATGACTGTCGCTTTTAATTGATCAAACGCATGCGGCAAATCATCCACGGCATCAATGATGCTCCCTTTCATTGTTCCAGCTGATCGTAACTTACGAGTCAGCGCACGCGTATCAATTCCTGAAATCCCCGGAATCCCTTTGCGCTTTAAAAATTCATCCAAGGTCATTTGTTGACGCCAATTTGAAGCAACCCGCGCATGCTCTTTAACAATGACACCTTTACAGGTTGGTGCAATGGATTCATAATCATCTCGGTTGACCCCGTAATTTCCAACTAATGGATACGTAAAAGTAATCATTTGTCCATTAAAACTTTGGTCAGTAATTGCTTCTTGGTAACCTGTCATGCCAGTAGTAAAAACAACTTCTCCTACTACATTGCCTTCTGCACCAAACGCTTTTCCTTCAAATACTGTTCCGTCTTCTAAAATCAATAACCTTTTCAAACCTACTGCGCCTCCTCCGACCAAGCTAATGCTCCGTCAACAAATGTCATAAGTGTCTTTCCTTTGACTGTCCACCCTGTAAATGGTGTATTGACAGCCATTGATTCAAATGCTTCTGCATCAATTGGTGCAGCTGTTGCTAAGTCAAAAACTGCAATATCTGCTGGTGCACCAATTGTTAGTGTTCCTGCGTTTAATCCAAAAATTTCTGCCGGTTTCACTGCCATCCAATCAATCACTTGTTCTAATGTGAAAATGCCTGTTTCGACAAAGTTCGTATAAATCAATTGGAAGGCCGTTTCACTACCGACAATGCCAAAAGGTGCGTTTAAAAATGATTGTTGTTTTTCTTCTAAACCATGGGGCGCATGGTCGGTAGCAATACAGTCAATCGTGCCATCTAACAAGCCGTCAATCAATGCTTGTCGATCTGCTAAACCACGTAATGGCGGGTTCATTTTCCAAAACCCTTCGTCACCAGGAATATCCTCATCGACTAAAATTAAATGGTGTGGCGAAACTTCGGCTGTTACGTGAATCCCTGCTTTTTTAGCATCTCGAATAACGCGCACGCTTTCTTCTGTTGAAACATGACAAACATGATAATGAACGCCTGTTTCTTTCGCTAAAGTAATATCCCGAGCAATTTGTGAAGCTTCCGTTGCACTTAAAATCCCTGGTAGGCCTAATTTCTTAGAAACTTCGCCTTCATGCATCACACCACCAAATAATAAAGATTCATCTTCCGTGTGCGCAACAAGCGCCATATTTAATGCAGCCGCTTCTTTCATGGCTAAGTACATCGTTCCTGCCGTTTGGACACCAACACCATCATTCGTAAATGCAAAGGCGCCCGCTTCTTTTAAGGCCTTCTGATTGGTTAAAACTTCACTCCGTAGCTCTTCTGTAATGGGGGCATATTGTAAAACTTTCACGACTGCATCTTTTTGAATTAAGTCGTAAACCTCACTTAATTTTTCAGCCGTATCTGGTACTGGATTCAAATTGGGCATTGCGCAAACCGTAGTAAAACCACCGCGAGCAGCAGCTTTACTGCCCGTTTTAATCGTTTCTTTATACGTAAAGCCTGGTTCTCTAAAGTGAACATGCACATCCACCAAGCCTGGCGTGATTAGTTGCCCGTTCGCATCAAACACTTGCTCAAAATCTGCTTCGTCAAACGATTCTCCGATTGCGTGAATCACACCATTTTCTAGCCAAAGTGCTGCCTCAATCAATTGATTCTCTTTTTTGATGATTTTTCCATTCTTAATTAACGTCTTCATTTCTCCACCTAGGCCTTTCCATGTAAAATTGCTTCTAAAATTGCCATGCGCATAAAGACTCCGTTACTCATTTGCGCGACGATTCTTGATTGCAGACTTTCCACTAATTCATCTGCCAGTTCAACATCCCGATTGACTGGCGCTGGATGCATAATAATTGCGTGTTTCTGTAAACGAGTTGCCCGTTCGTTGGTTAAACCATATTCCAAATGATAGCCTTCTTTTGAAAAACTTTCCTTACCATCATGACGTTCGTGCTGCACGCGAAGCAACATCATCACATCGACTTTTTCAACAATTTCATCTAATGGTACATATTGTCCATAGACATCAAACTGATGATCGTACCACTCTTCTGGACCTGAAAAATAAATTTCAGCGCCTAAACGGTTTAATAACTGCATATTTGATTTAGCAACGCGAGAATGTGTAATATCTCCCACAATCGCCACTTTCAAGCCTTCAAATCCACCAAATTCTTCATAAATAGTCATCAGATCCAATAAACATTGTGTAGGGTGTTGTCCACTCCCGTCCCCACCGTTAATAATAGAACATTGAATCGTTTTACTTTGAATCAATTCATCGTAATAATTTTCTTTACCATGACGAATGACTGCTACATCTACACCAATTGCCGACATCGTTAGTACTGTATCGTATAACGTTTCTCCTTTTTGAACAGAACTTCTACTTGCTTCAAACTCAATCACTTCTAAGCCTAATTTTTTCTCAGCTACCTCAAAACTTTTATGTGTTCGAGTACTATTTTCAAAAAACAAGTTTGTTGCAAAATATTGACGTTCTTCTGGGTGCCATTTTGCCCCCTGTTTAAATTCTCCTGCGCGACGGATTAACCCCATGACTTCACGGTCGGTTAAAGCCTCAGCAGTTAAAAGATGTTTTAAACTAATTCGTTCAGATGTAATAATCATTCGTCCAGTCCTCCTACTGTTCTTCGCTACGTGCGTTTTCCGGTAAAATTAAATTCAAAACAATTCCTAAGACGGTTGCTAATGCCATTGAAGACAATTCAAAGGTTCCTACTTTGAAGACTAAGCCACCAATGCCGATGACTAAAATTACTGAAGCAATCAATAAATTCTTTTTCTTATCAAAATTAATCTTATTATCGATTAAGATTTTCAAACCACTTGCGGCAATCACACCGAACAAGACGAAACTAATTCCTGAAATAACTGGTCCTGGGATACTTAGAATCAAGGCACTTAATTTTCCAACAAATCCTAAAGCTACAGCGAACACCGCGGCTCCACCAATCACGAAGACACTGTGTACTCTTGTAATTGCCAGCACGCCGATATTTTCACCATAACTTGTAACTGGCGGTCCACCAACAAAACCTGCTACAATTTGCGCTAAGCCATCTCCCATTAAAGTTTTAGATAAGCCTGGGTCTTGGAAAAAGTTGCGCTTGGTTAATTTATTCAAGACCATTAAATGACCAATATGTTCTGTCATTGTTACAAAAGCAATTGGTGCCATTGTTGTAATGGCATTTAAATACAATTTCGGTTCATACTGAACAAAAGGTACTTCAAAATTCGGTAAAGCAAACCAAGCAGCTTCTTTTATAGGGGTTAAATCAATAATTCCGAAAGCTAAAGCGACTAGGTACCCACTGACAATTCCCAAAAGAATTGGAATTAATCCTAGAAAGCCTTTGAAAAACATGTTGTAAAAAATGGTTAAGCCTAAAGTAATTAAGGCTACGGCAATATATTTAAAATCATAAACGTTGTTGTTATACATTGCGTTATTTGCGGCATTAGCTGCCAAGCCTAAACCGATAACCATCACGACAGGTCCTACAACGATAGGCGGTAAAATTTTATCCAACCAGTCGGAACCAATTTTTTTAATGATTAATGAAACGATTAGGTATACCAAGCCGGTTGTCATAGCACCTTGGGCAATGGCTGGATAACCATCACTCTTCATTAACATCTGCATCGCTGCAATAAAAGCAAAGCTACTGCCAAGATAAGCGGGGATTTTTCCTTTTGTAGTAATCAGATAGACCATTGTTCCTAATCCTGAACTGACTAACGCAATCCCTGGGTCAATTCCCACTAAGATTGGTACTAAAACCGTTGCGCCAAACATCGTAAATAAATGTTGTAAACTTAGGCCAACCCAGTGAAAAGCTTGCGGTCTGTCTTTAATATCTAAGACTGCATCCTCATTTCGAAATTCTTTTTCTGACAACATTGTTCACTCCTTTTTATTCGTTTCCTTTACTGATCATAATACGATCTGCGCCGTCACGCTCTTCCATTTCCACAATAATTTCCTCAGTTTTTGATGTTGGAATATTTTTTCCTACATAATCGGCACGAATCGGTAGTTCCCGATGCCCACGATCTACTAAGACTGCTAAAGAGATTTTTCTCGGACGACCTAAATCCATAACAGCGTCCATCGCAGCACGAATGGTCCGGCCCGTGTACAAGACATCATCCACTAAAATAACTTCTTTACCTTCAATTGAGACTGGTACGTCAGAAGAATGTAATTCAGGTTCCTCCATATCTTTCACATCATCACGATACAAAGTAATATCTAATTCACCAACTGGCACGTCAATATCTTCTAATTGTTTTAAGCGTTCGGCTAGACGTTGTGCAATGTATATCCCACGCGTTTTAATTCCTACTAAAACAATGTCTTGAATTCCTTTGTTTCTTTCAATAATTTCATACGAGATTCGAGTAAGCGCTCGTTTCATTGTGACTGCGTCAACAACTTCTTTCTTTGGCATAATAATTTCCTCCTCATTTCTTTTTTATCTACGTCCTCGCTGTCTTGGGGTCAGCGATTCTTCCTTCAATTGAGCAGCTGAAAAATAAGTGGATTTTTATTGAAATTGTCCTGTTATTTTTTCCAACAAAAAATCCTCCTACCCGTATGAGGATAGGAGGATCTTGGTTACAGTTTAAAAAGGTACAAGGGTACCATGTAGCCCACACAACTTACTAACTAAGCGCACCTAGTGTTCTTTTGCATGATTCCTTCTTAGCCTCACGGGACTAAACTTAAAGGTTACAGTTATTTAGTTATTTTTCTTCTTAAAAAAGAGTTTACCTCTTCTTCAGAAAAAAATCAATGATTATTTCTTAATTGGTGTAAAGTTTTTTCAAAAACTTCTGGTAAAGGTGCTTCAAAGACTAATTGTTCACCTGTAGTAGGATGTGTAAAGCCTAATAACTTCGCATGTAAAAATTGTCCATTGCCAGGCAATGTTTTTTTCGGTCCATATAATGGATCTCCAGCTAATGGATAACCGATATATTTCATGTGAACACGGATTTGATGTGTCCGGCCTGTTTCTAGTTGTAATTCAACTAAGGTAAATGCATCAAAACGCTCTAAAACAGTAAAATGCGTGACTGCTTCTTTACCGCCTTCAATGACCGCTTGCATTTTGCGGTCAACCTTGGAACGACCAATAGGCGCATTTATCTCTCCCTTATCGTGAGGAATAACACCGTGGACCAAGGCGACGTATTTGCGTAACGATGTTTTTTCTTTTAGCTGTTTCGCTAATGATTCATGGGCTTGATCATTTTTAGCCACCATCAATAGCCCCGAAGTATCTTTATCAATTCGATGAACAATTCCCGGTCGCACCACATCATTAATCGCCGATAAGTGATCCGCATGATGAAGTAACGCGTTCACTAATGTACCATTGGGATGCCCTGCCGAAGGATGAACAACCATGCCTTGAGGTTTGTTGACGACAATCACATCATTGTCTTCATAAACAATGGTCAAAGGAATATCCTCTGCTACCATATCTAGAACTTCTGGTTCAGGAATTGTTACAACAATTTCATCGCCTGCTGTAACTTTGTAATTTGCGCGGACCGTTTCACCGTTAACTGTTACGTGTTTTTCTTTTAACCATTGTTGAATTTGCGAGCGGGAATGATTGGGTAAATGTTCACTTAATACTTTGTCAATC
>k87-252978_pt1 | contig 12471 bp, 13 predicted proteins | sample MGYA00084031_6733416 | MGnify analysis MGYA00084031
GCTTTAGGTGCGGGGCAAGAGGCGCGGCGCGGCGGCGTGAGCGGGCGCGGCCCGGCGTCCAGGGTTTGTGCCGCGTGCTTGACGAAAGTTTTGCACGATTTTGACGGATGGTAGGCATTGCTACCGTTTTGGGTTTCGCTCCCCGAGAAGCCAGGGAAGCCCCCGCGAGCGGGCGCGGCCAGGTTTTCCAGGGAAAAGGGGAGGTGCCCGGGGTTTGGAGTGATTGGGAGTGACATTTCATGAAAAAGGAGATTGTGGTCAATGTCGGCCTGGGTGAGACGCGCGCGGCGCTCCTCGAGGACCGGCGTTTGGTCGAGTTTTACGTGGAGCGCCAAGAGGACCAGCGCGTCGTAGGAAACATTTACAAGGGCCGGGTGGAGAACGTCCTGCCCGGCATGCAGGCGGCGTTCGTCAACATCGGCCTCGAGCGGAACGCCTTTCTCTACGTCGACGACGCCCTCGCCTACAGCAAAAACGGCTCGCAGAACGGCGACGGGCACGTCCATTCCATCAAGGACATCCTCAAGGAAGGACAGCACATCATCGTACAGGTGACCAAAGAGCCCATCGGCACCAAGGGCGCCCGCGTGGTCACCAATCTCACCCTCCCTGGACGCTATTTGGTATTGATGCCCACCGTGGAATACATCGGGGTCTCCCGGAGGATCGGGTCCGAGCGGGAGCGAAACCGCCTCAAGGCCATCGCCAAGCGGATCCGGCCCAAGGGGATGGGGCTCATCGTCCGCACGGTGGCCGAGGGGAAGTCGGAAGAGGAGCTCCTGCAGGACTGCCGGTTTCTCCTGGGGCTGTGGGACCGCATCCAGCAGCGGGCCCGCAAGGCCTCCCCGCCCGCGCTGCTCTACAAGGATTACGACCTGGTCTACCGGCTGGTCCGCGACACCTTCACCCCCGACGTCGACAAGTTCGTCATCGACAGCGAAGAAGAGTACCACAAGACGCTGGAGCTGTTGGACCACCTCTCGCCGCAGCTCAAGAACCGGGTGTACCTCTATCACGAAGGCCCGCCCATTTTCGAGGCCTACGGCATCGAGCCCGACATCGAGCGGGCGCTGCAGCGCAAGGTGTGGCTGGACTGCGGCGGCTACATCGTCATCGACCACACGGAGGCGCTGATCAGCATCGACGTCAACACGGGCCGCTACACCGGCAGCACCAACCTGGCGGACACCGTGCTCCGGACCAACCTGGAGGCGGCGACGGAGATCGCCCGGCAGCTGCGGCTGCGGGACATGGGCGGCATCATCATCGTCGACTTCATCGACATGGAGTCGAAAGAGCACGAGAAGATGGTGCTGGAACGGCTGGAGCGGGAGATGCGCAAAGACAAGACCCGCACCCACATCCTCGGCTTCACCAACCTGGGCCTGGTGGAGATCACCCGCAAGAAGGTGAAGCAGGACATCGGCGACTTCCTCCACAAGACCTGCCCGATGTGCGAGGGGTCCGGCCGGATCCTCTCCGAGGCGACCGTGGCTCACCGGGTGCAGCGGCAGATCAAAAAGATGGCCCGGGAGACGGATGCCGAGGCCATCCTGGTGGCGGTGAACCCGTCGGTGGCGGCCTTGATCATCGGCGCGGGCGGGTCGGGCCTGAGGGCGCTGGAGGAGCAGACCGGAAAGAGCATTTACGTGAAGGGGAGCGCGGACTACGCCATCGACCAGGTGAACTTCTTGGCCGTCGGCACCAAGGAGGAAGTGGAGGCCAAGGCGCTGCCCGTCCGCCAGGGACAGGTCCTGGACATGGAGGTGGAGGAGCCGCACATCTCCAACCCCCGGGACGGCATCGCCCGGGTCCACGGGTACGTCATCGACATCGAAGGCGCGGGCAGCATGGTGGGGCAGAAGCTGAAAGTGGAGATCACCAAAGTGTTCCGGACCTACGCGAAGGGCAAGGTGCTTTCCAGGGCGTGACGGGCCGCCGCGGGGCGGCCCCGGGGGAAGCGGCGCTGCCGGTCCGGGCTTTGACAGGGAAGGACGGGCGTGGTACAATCTCAAAGTGGCTCTCTGCTGCCCCGCTGGCTTTTTGCTTGCGAGGGCCGGCGGCCGCTTTTGCCGCACGGGTGAGGCAGCCAATGGCGCCGCGCGCCGCGGCGCAGCCTCTCGCCGGCGAGCCTAAAGCCTGGAGGAGATTTTTCGTATGTACGCCATCGTGGAGACCGGCGGCAAGCAGTACCGGGTCGCCGAGGGCGACGTGATTACCGTCGAGCGCCTCGCGGCCCAAGAAGGCGAGGAAATCACCCTCGACCGGGTCCTGCTGGTCGCGAGCGAGGACGGGGTGAAGGTAGGAAGGCCCGTGGTGGAAGGGGCCAAGGTGAAGGCCACGGTGACCGGCCACGGCAAGCACCCCAAGATCCTGGTCTTCAAGTACAAGCCCAAGAAGAACTACCGGCGCCGCTACGGCCATCGCCAGCCGTACACCCAGCTCAAGATCACCAAGATTGAGCTCTAAAGCGGGCGAGGCGGTTGGTCAGGGTCACGCTGCACCGGCGCCGGGAAGCCGGGGATCTGGTAGGGTTTGACGCCCTGGGACACACGGGGTACGCGGAGCACGGCTCCGACATCGTCTGCGCCGCGGTGTCGGCGTTGACCACCGTCACGGTCCTCGGGCTGCAAGCCCGCCTGGGCCTCGACCCTTACGTCGAGGTGGACGAAGAGAGCGGCCGGCTGGTGTGCCGGCTCGATCCCGGTGCGGTGGACCCGGGGCGCTGGCAGAGGGCGCAGGACCTTTTGGAAACGCTGGCCCTGGGCCTTCGGGAGATCGAAAGGGATTACCGAGGCTACGTCGCCGTGGAGGAGGTCGCGAGATGATCCGCGTGAACTTGCAGCTCTTCGCGCACAAGAAGGGGATGGGCAGCACCCGCAACGGCCGGGATAGCCACTCCAAGCGTTTGGGCGTCAAGGCCCACACCGGCCAGCTGGTGACGGCGGGGAGCATCCTGGTCCGCCAGCGGGGGACCAAGTTCCATCCCGGGCGCAACGTCGGCCTGGGCAAGGACGACACGCTGTTTGCCAAGATCGACGGCTACGTCCGCTTTGAGCGCTTGGGCAAGGATCGAAAGCGCGTCAGCGTCTACCCCGAGCCGGTCCTCTCGTAAGCGGCTGAGGGCTGGGCTTTCGAACGAGCTTGCGGCGACCCGGGGCCAAGCCCCGGGTCTTTTTGCACAAGGGCGTCCGGAGGTGAGGACGGGGTGCTGATCGACCAGGCCCGGATCTTCGTCAAGGCGGGAGACGGCGGCAACGGCTGCGCCAGCTTCCGGCGGGAGAAGTACGTGCCGGCCGGCGGTCCCGACGGGGGCGACGGGGGCAAGGGCGGCGACGTGATCTTCGAGGTGGACCAGGGCCTTTCCACGCTCATCGACTTCACCCGGCGGACGCACTTCATCGCGGAGCGGGGCCAGCACGGCCAGGGCTCCAACAAGCACGGGAGAAACGGGGAAGACTTGGTGGTCCGGGTGCCGCCGGGCACCCAAGTGAAAGACGACGAGGGCAGGCTCCTCGCGGACCTGGTCGCCCCCGGCCAGCGGTGGGTGGCCGCCCGCGGGGGCCGGGGCGGGCGGGGCAACGCCCGCTTCAAGAGCCCGACCCGGCGGGCGCCTGCCTTCTTTGAAAAGGGCGAGCCGGGGGAAGAGCGGTGGCTGCGCCTGGAGCTAAAGCTCCTGGCTGACGTCGGCCTCGTGGGGTACCCCAACGCGGGAAAATCCACGTTTATCGCGGCGGTCTCGAAAGCCCGGCCCAAGATCGCCGATTACCCGTTTACCACGCTCACGCCCAACCTCGGGGTCGTCTCGCTGGGGCCCGGCGAGAGCTTCGTGGTGGCGGACATCCCCGGGCTGATCGAAGGGGCTCACCGGGGCGTCGGCCTGGGGCACGAGTTCCTGCGGCACATCGAGAGGACCCGCGTGCTCCTGTACGTCATCGACGCCTCCGGCCTGGAAGGCCGGGACCCGTGCGACGACCTGCGGGTGCTTCGCCGGGAGCTCTCCCTCTACCAGCCGGAGCTGGCCCAGCGCCCCAGCCTGGTCTTCGCCAACAAGATGGACTTGGCCGAGGCCCGGGCGCATGTGGACCGGCTCAAAGAAGTCGCGGCCGAGATGGGAGCTGCCTTTTACTCCGGGTCGGCCGCCACGGGCGAAGGGCTGCGGGACGTGCTCTATGCCCTCTGGCAGGCCCTCCAGGATGCGCCGGCGCCGCAGGCCCCGCGGGAGGGCGCCGTGGTCTTCCGCCCGGACTTCGATCGGCAGCGGCGGCGGCTCAACCTGAGGAATTTCAAAATTATCCGGGACGAAGACGGGTTTGTGGTCGAAGGGGAAGACCTGGTCCGGCTGATGGAGCGTTTGAACCTGGAAAGCGAGGCCGGGATGCGCTACTTCCAGCAGCTCTTGGGCGACATCGGGGTGTACGAGGCGCTCAGGCAGGCGGGCGCCAGCGACGGCGACACCGTGCGCGTCGGCGAGCTCGAGTTTGAGTACGTGGAGTAGCTCCCGGATCCGGCCCAGGCCGGCTCCGGGGACCCGGAAGGATCAATTCCCGCCCGCGAGAATTGCTACAGCGATTTCGACACCTCTGGGGGTCGACGTCTTGTGAGCCAACGTGCGATGCACGACGGGAACGCAGCCAAGGCGGCGTCCCCGGCCCAGACCGGCGCTGGGCCTTGGGCGCCGTACACGCGCTTATTGACCGGAGCCAAGCGGGTCGTCGTCAAGGTGGGGACGAGCACGCTCACTCACCCCGGCGGAGGCCTCAACTCGGCCCGGATGGAGGACCTGGTGCGCCAGCTGGCGGACGCGGCCGGCAGCGGGCGGGAGGTGGTGCTGGTCACCTCCGGGGCCATCGGCGCCGGCATGAGCCGGCTGGGGATGGCGCGAAAGCCCCGCTCGATCCCGGAGAAGCAGGCCGTGGCCGCAGTGGGCCAAGGGATTCTGATGCAGACCTACGAGAGTCTTTTCGCTGACTGCGGCTACGTCGTGGGCCAGCTGCTGCTCACCCGGGACGACCTGACCCACCGCAAACGCCATCTCAACTGCCGCAACACCATCGAAAGCCTCTGGCGGATGGGCGCGATCCCCATCGTGAACGAGAACGACACGGTGGCGGTGGAGGAGATCAAGTTCGGTGACAACGACACGCTGGCGGCGCTGGTGGCCGGGCTCATCGCTGCAGACCTCTTGATCATTCTTTCCGACGTGGACGGCGTGTACGACAAGAACCCCCGCCTCCACCCGTCCGCGACGCTCCTGCAGGTGGTGGAGGCGGTGACGCCGGAGCTCATGGAAGCGGCCGGCGGTCCCGGATCGCTATACGGCAGCGGCGGGATGGTCACCAAGCTGCAGGCGGCCAAGATGGCCATGGCGGGCGGTACGGCTGCAGTCATCGCCAACGGCGCCCGGCCCGGCGTCATCCGCTCCATTCTCGAAGGGGAAACCGCCGGGACGCTCTTTGTGCCCAGGCCGGAGAAGATGGCGGGCCGCAAGCGCTGGATCGCGTTTTACCTGCCGGCTCAAGGGCAGATCCGGGTGGACGCCGGCGCGCGCAAGGCGCTGGTGGAGGGGGGCAAGAGCCTCTTGGCCGCGGGGATCGTGGGCGTCTCCGGGCAGTTTGAGGAAGGCGACGTGGTGCAGGTCCTCGATGAGGACGGCCGGGAGCTGGCCCGCGGTCTGGTCAACTACGGAGCGGAGGAGCTCGCCAGGATCCAGGGCCGCAGCACGCAGGAGATTCACGAGATCCTGGGCTACAAGTACTTCGACGAGGTGATCCACCGGGACAACCTCGTCCTCTCGGTCTGAGAAGAGAAGACTGCGCCCGGAGCAGATGCTCCCGCGGCGCCGGGAGGGATCCGACATGAGCACGCAACCGATGGAGCGGGCACCGGCGGGCGCGCCGCCGGCGCAGGAGCCCGAGAGCGAGGTGCGCCGCAAGGCCAGGCTGGCCAAGGCCGCGGCCAGGCGCCTCGCGCTGCTGTCGACGGAGCGAAAGGACGCCGCGCTGCGGGCTATCGCCGCGGAGCTGGAGGCGAAGGCGGATGAGATCATCGCCGCCAACGGGAAGGACCTGGAGAACGCCCGGCAGAAGGGCGTGAGCGCCGCCCTCTTGGATCGCCTGGCGCTGACCCGTGAGCGGATCCAGGGGATCGCTGCCGGCGTGCGGGAGGTGGCCGAGCTGCCCGATCCGGTGGGCGAGACGGTGCGGGCCTGGCGGCGGCCGAACGGCCTTGAGATCAGCCAGGTGCGCGTCCCTCTGGGCGTCGTGGGAATCATCTACGAGGCCCGGCCCAACGTGACCGCGGACGCAGCGGCTCTCTGCCTCAAGTCCGGCAACGCCGCCCTGCTGAGAGGCAGCTCGGAGGCGCTCGAGTCCAATAAGGCCATCGCGGCCGCGATCCAGGACGCCCTGGAGCAGTCGGGGCTTCCCCGGGAGGCGGTGCAGCTGATCGAGGACACCGACCGCTCGGCCGCGCAGGAGATGATGCGGCTCAACGGCCTCATCGATGTCCTGATCCCCCGGGGCGGGGCCGGCTTGATCCAGGCGGTGGTGCAGAACGCCACGGTCCCGGTGATCGAGACCGGCGTGGGCAACTGCCACATCTACGTCCACGCCGACGCGGACCTGGACAAGGCGGAGGCCATCGTCATCAACGCGAAGACCCGCCGCTGCTCGGTGTGCAACGCCGTGGAGACGCTGCTGGTGGACGCAAAGGTGGCGGAGGCGTTCCTGCCCCGCATCGGGCGGGCGCTGGAGGAGGCGGGGGTCGAGATCCGGGGCTGCGAGCGGACCCGCCGGTGGATTCCCCAGGCCAAGCCCGCCGTGGAGGAGGACTGGTACGCGGAATACCTCGCCCTCATCCTGGCGGTCAAGGTGGTGGACGGCATCGACGAGGCCATCGACCACATCGAGCGGTACGGGTCGCACCACTCGGACGCGATCGTCACGGAGAACTACTCCGTGGCCCGGCGGTTCACCCGCGAGGTGGACTCCGCCGCCGTGTACGTGAACGCCTCCACGTATTTCACCGACGGCAACCAGTTTGGTTTCGGGGCGGAGATCGGCATCAGCACCCAGAAGCTGCACGCCCGCGGGCCCATGGGGCTGCCCGAGCTCACCTCCACCAAGTACGTGATCCACGGCGACGGGCAAATCCGCGTGTGAGAGGCGGTGACGGGCGGCGTGGGCAGCGCGAAGCGGGTAGGGATCATGGGCGGCACCTTCGACCCGGTTCACATAGGCCACCTCATCGCCGCGGAGAGCGCCCGCGAGGCGGCAGGCCTCGACCGGGTGGTCTTTGTCCCGGCGGGCGAGCCGCCCCACAAAGCCAAGGAGGAGCTCGCACCCGCCCGGGACCGCTACGTGATGACGCTGCTGGCCACCGTGGGCCATCCCTCCTTCTCCGTGAGCCGGATCGAGCTGGACCGGCAAGGCAAGAGCTACACGGTGGACACTCTCGAGGCACTCCACAAGGAGCTGGGCGATGCGGTGGAGCTCTACTTTATCCTGGGGTCCGACGCCATGGCCGGGCTTTCCGGGTGGCACAGGCCCCAGCGGCTGTTTGAGCTCTGCCGCTTTCTGGTGATCCGCCGGCCGGGCTGGGACCCGGCGCGGCTGCGGGAGAGCCTCGGTGGGCTGTACGACGCCCACCGGGACCGGATCCAGGTGGTGGACGTCCCGGGAGTGGACGTGTCCAGCAGCGAGATCCGGGCGCGGGTCCGGGAGGGGCGCTCCATCCGGTACCTGGTCCCCGAGATGGTGGAGCGGTACATCAGAGAGCACGGGCTGTACGGGCGGGGGCAGGGGCCCGTTCCGGCCGCCGCCGCAGGAGAGGAGACCGCACGTGCCGGCAGTTCCTTTCGACCGGGCTTGGTTTCAAAAGACGGAGAGTGACGTGCGGGCCCGGATGGACGGCCCGCGCTTTCAGCACACCCTGGGCGTGGTGGAGACCGCGGCGCAGCTGGCGCGGCGGTTCGGCGTGGACGAGGCCAAGGCCCGCGCCGCGGCGCTCCTCCACGACGTGGCCCGGGGATACAGCAGGGAACGCTTGTTGAAAGAGGCGGACGAGTTTGGTATAGTTTTGACAGAGCTCGAACGCAGGGCTTGGGTGTTGGCCCACGCTCCGGTGGGAGCGGAAGTGGCCCGGCGCGAGTTCGGCGTGGACGACCCGGAGGTCCTCGCGGCGATCCGCTATCACACCACCGGGAGGGCGGGGATGTCCAAGCTGGAGAAGGTCGTCTTCGTGGCCGATTACATCGAGCCCGGGCGCTCCCATCCCGGCGTCGGGCCCGTGCGGCGCGCGGCCGAGAGCGACTTGGACCAGGCGGTCCTTCTGGCATTGGACCAGACCATCGTCTACCAAGTGGAGCGCGGCCAGCTTATCGCGCCAGAGTCTTTAGAAGCCCGCAACGAGATCGTGATGCAACGGGTGTTGCCGAGCGCTTCGCCGGAGTGAACCGGCGGGGCCGTTCGGCGTTTTTTGTCTGAAGGCCGGGTGAGACGGTGCTTTCGCCACAGGACTTGGAGGCCAAGCGTCGAGAGCTGGAGGAGAGGCGGCGGGTGCGCCGGGAGATGCGGCGCAAGCGGCTTCTCTTCTACACGTTCTGCGTCCTGCTGGGCCTGATCTTGATGCTGATCGCGGCCTACTGGAGCTACTATGGGGAGCTTCCCTTCGGCATCGGGCGGGGCCGGGCGGAGAGCCCTATCGTCAACGTGCTGCTCCTGGGGGTCGACTCGGGAGTCGGGCAGGGAAACCGCTCGGACACCATCATTCTCTTCAGCTTTGACAAGCGGGACGGCCACGTGAGCGCCCTGGCCATTCCCCGGGACACGCAGGTGCGCATTCCGGGGCGGCGGGGCGTCGACCGCATCAACGCCGCGCACGCCATCGGCGGTCCCGCGCTGGCGGTCCGCACCGTCGAGCAGCTCTTGGGCGTCGACATCGACTACTACGTGCGGGTGGACTTCGACGGGTTCCGGGCCATTGTGGACGCCTTGGGCGGTGTGGTCCTGGACGTGGAGCGCCGCATGTATTACGAAGACAAGGCGCAGGGGCTCAAGATCGACCTGCAGCAGGGGCTCCAGCGGCTCAACGGCGACCAGGCGCTGCAGTACGTCCGGTACCGCTCGGACGGGATGGGGGACATCAGCCTGGTGGACCCGGTAAAGGGCGAGTACGCCGGCCGGGTGGAGCGGCAGCTTAAGTTTGTCCGCGCCCTGGCCAGGCAGGCCATCTCCATCCAAGCGGTCTTGAACGCGCCGGAGCTCGTGACCCAGCTGCTTCGCACCGTCTCCACCGATATGCCTCCCGACGTGGCGGTCCGCCTGGCGCTGCTGGCCAAGCAGATGGCGGTGCAGGACGTGGAGACGGCGGTCCTGCCCGGCACCGGGGCGACGGTGGGCGGCGCCAGTTATTGGCTGGTGAACGAGGCCAAGATGAAAGAAGTGGTGAACAAGCTGGTCCTGCGCCGCAGCGACATGGTGCGGGTGCAGGTGCTGAACGGCAGCGGCATCGACGGGCAGGCCGCGAGGGCCGCCGACGTGCTGCGCCGGGAGGGCTTCGAAGTGGTGACGGTGGGCAACGCCGACCGGTTCGACTATGAAACCACCGTGGTGATCCCCCGGCCCGGCCGGACCGCCGAGGCGGAGCGGGTGGCCGGCGTCCTGGGCGGCCGGGTGCAGGGGCCGGAACCGGCGGCGGGAGGACAAAGCGGTGCGGACGTGACGGTGATCATCGGCCGGGATGCGCCGGGCAGGCGGCTCTGACGGCGACACGGCGTCAGGGCGCATGAACATCGGGAAAAGGGCGGTGTCGTGCCACTGAAACTCACGGCAGAGGAGATCGCGCTCGCCGCGGCGCGCGCAGCCAGCGACAAGCGGGGGAGCGGCATCGTCGTCCTGGACTTGCGGCAGATCAGCGTGATCACGGACTACTTCGTGATCGTGGACGCCGGCACCGAGGTGCAGGTGAGGGCCATCGCGGAAGCCATTCAGGAGGCGCTCGTGGAGCGGGGGGTCACCACCTTGCGCCGGGAAGGCTGGGAGGACGCCCGCTGGGTGCTCTTGGACTACGGCGACGCCGTGGTGCACGTCTTCCGGACCGAGGAGCGGGAGTATTACGATCTTGAGCGGCTTTGGGGCGATGCGCCCCGCCTCGTCCTGGACGAGGAGGAAACGGGACTGGTGCTTGAGGAGAGGCGCGATGGGCGCCCGTGACCGGACCGAGAGCTACCGGTGGCTGGCCGCCTATTACGACCGGCTGATGAGCCACGTCGACTACGGCGCTTGGGTATCCTACGCTCTGAAACGGTTGGAGCTGGCGCCGGCGGCGGAAGAACCGGGAGAGGGCAGGGAGCCGCCCCTCATCTTGGACCTGGCCTGCGGCACCGGCACCTTTGCCGTGGAACTGGCACGGCGGGGCTTCCGGGTGATTGGCCTGGATGCCTCAGAGGAGATGCTGGCGGTGGCCGACGCCAAGGCCCGGCAAGCGGGAGTCGACGTCTTCTTCACGTGCCAGGACCTGACCGCGTTCGAACTGGCCGAGGAGGCCGACGCCGCCGTCTGCTTCTTTGACAGCCTCAACTACCTCACCCGCGTGGAGGAGCTGGAGCAGGCGCTGGCGTGCACCGCCCGGGCGCTCCGTCCGGGGGCTCCTTTCCTGTTCGACCTCCACACGGAGGACCGGCTGCGGGAGTACGGGGCCAGCACCTTCGGTGACAGCGGCGAAGACGTGGCGTACCTCTGGGAAAGCGAGTACGACGAGGAGCGGCGCCTGTGCACCATGTACCTGACGCTGTTTGTCCGGGAGGCGGACGGGCGCTACGCGCGCTTTGACGAGGTGCACGAGCAGCGGGCGCACGCGGGGCCGGAGGTGACCCGCGCGCTGGAGCGAGCCGGTTTTCAGCTGGAAGGCGTGTTCGGGGAACTCACGGAGGAAAAGCCTCGGCCCGGCGAAGGCCGCGTGTTCTACCTGGCCCGCCGGCGCTGACGGGCGGAAAGCACAGCCATCGACAGGCTGCACCACCCATCCCAGGAGGGGAGCCGCACATGGCCGTCGCGCAGAGGACCTCGTTCTTGGAGAGCGTCAACCTGATGTTTGACCGCGCCGCCGCGCTGCTGGATGTGCCCCCCGGTCTGGCTGAGTTTATCAAGCGGGGCAACTCCGTCATCCAGGTGCGCTTTCCCGTCAAGATCCGGGGAGAGTACCGGGTGCTGACGGGGTGGCGGGCCACGCACAGCGAGCACCGGCTGCCGGCGAAGGGCGGCATCCGCTACTCGCCCCACCTGACCCAGGCCGACGTCGAAGCCATGGCCGCCCTGATGACCTACAAGTGCGCCATCGTCGACGTGCCCTTCGGGGGTTCAAAGGGCGGCCTTCGCATCGATCCCAAGGAGTACACCGAAGAGGAGCTGGAGGTCATCACCCGCCGCTTCGCCCGGGAGCTGGCGGTGAAGGGGTACATCAGCCCGGCGCTGAACGTGCCCGCGCCCGACCTGGGCACGGGGCCGCGGGAGATGGTGTGGATCGCCGACACCTACCGGACCCTGTTTCCGGATGACCTCAACGCCATCGCCTGCGTGACGGGCAAGCCGGTGACGCAAGGGGGCATCCGGGGCCGGGAGGAAGCCACCGGCCGGGGGGTGGAGTACGCCATCCGGGAGTTCTTCCGCCACCCAGAGGACGTGGAGCGCGCGGGGCTTTCCGGCGGGCTGGAAGGAAAGCGCGTCATCGTCCAGGGGTTCGGGAAAGTGGGCTACCACGTGGCGAAGTTCCTCGACGAGGAAGACGACGCCAAAGTGATCGCCATCATCGAACGGGACGGCGCCGTGGTGGACGAACGAGGGCTGAAAGTGGAGCACGTGGCCCAGTACTTCCGGGAGCACGGGACGCTGCGGGGGTATCCCGACGCCCTGTTCGTCGAGGACGGCCGGACGCTTCTGGAAGAGGAGTGCGACATCCTGATCCCGGCGGCCGTGGAAGGGCAGATCACCCTGGAGAACGCGCCGCACATCAAGGCCCGGCTGATCGTGGAGGCGGCCAACGGGCCCACCACCTACGAGGCGGACAACATCCTGCGCGAGCGGGGGATCACCATCATCCCCGACGTGTACGCCAACGCCGGCGGGGTGACCGTCTCGTACTTCGAGTGGATCAAGAACCTCTCCCATATGCGCTTCGGACGGCTCCAGCGGCGCCTCGAAGAGATGAGGGGCGAGCAGGTGATCAAGGCCATCGAAGCCGCCGTCGGCCGGCCGATCCCGGATCACCTCAAGGCGGGCCTCACCCGGGGCGCCGATGAGCTGGACCTGGTCCGCTCGGGGCTGGACGACACCATGCGCCAGGCGTACAACGAGATCCGGGAGGTCTACCTCAGCCGCAGGGACGTGCCGGACCTCAGGACCGCGGCCTACGTCCTGGCCATCGACAAGATCGCCCGCTCGTACCGGGAGACGGGCGTGTGAGGCGGCTCCC
>k87-1334163_pt1 | contig 12470 bp, 8 predicted proteins | sample MGYA00084031_6733416 | MGnify analysis MGYA00084031
GGCCCGCACCGCCTGGAAAGCGGCCGGTTCGTGTTCGCGCACGGCGGCGCCGCCTTCACGCTGATGCTGGTCGGCGCGCTGCTGCTGCCGGTGGCCGCACTGGTCCTCGCCAAGGGCGACGACCGCTCGGGCGTGCCGCTGCGGCAGGACCTCGTCGACGCCCTGCGCGGCGACGACCCGGTGACGGCCCCCGCGTCCTCCGGTTTCTTCATCGCCATCGAGGGCGGCGACGGGGCGGGCAAGTCCACGCAGGCCGAGCTGCTCGCCGACTGGATCAGGTCCAAGGGCCACGAGGTCGTCCTCACCCGCGAGCCGGGCGCCACCCCCGTGGGCAAGCGGCTGCGCTCGATCCTGCTCGACGTGTCCTCGCAGGGCCTGACCCCCCGGGCGGAGGCGCTGCTGTACGCCGCCGACCGCGCGGAGCACGTCGCCACGGTCGTCCGGCCCGCCCTGGAGCGGGGCGCCGTGGTGATCAGCGACCGCTACATCGACTCGTCGGTGGCCTACCAGGGCGCGGGCCGCGACCTGTCCCCGACCGAGATCGCGCGGATCTCCCGCTGGGCGACCGGCGGACTGGTCCCGCATCTGACCGTCCTGCTGGACGTCTCCCCGGAGACGGCCCGCGAGCGGTTCACGGAGGCGCCCGACCGTCTGGAGTCGGAGCCCGCCGAGTTCCACGCGCGCGTGCGGGCCGGGTTCCTGGCGCTGGCCGCCGCCGACCCCGGCCGGTACCTCGTGGTGGACGCCGGGCAGGAGCCCGAGGCCGTCGCCACGGTCGTCCGGCACCGGCTCGACCAGATGCTGCCGCTGTCCGAGGCCGAGCGGAAGGCCCAGGAGGAGGCCCGCCGGAAGGCCGAGGAGGAGGCGCGGAGGAAGGCCGAGGAGGAGGCCCGCAGAAAGGCCGAGGAGGAACGGCTGGAGCGCGAGCGCCAGGAGCAGCTCGCCCGGCTGCGCGCCGAGGAGGAGGAACGCAAGCGGCGCGAGCTGGAGGAGGCGCAGCGGCGCGAGGCCGAACGGCAGGCCGAGGAGGCCCGGCGCCGTGCCGAGGAGGCCCGGCGCAGGGCGGAGGAGGAGCGGGCCCGGCTGCTCGCGGAGGAGAAGGCCCGGGCGGAGGCCGAGGCCCGCCGGAAGGCCGAGGAGGAGGAACGGCGGCGCCTGGCCGAGGAGGAGGCCCGGCTGCGGGCCGAGGCCGAGGCGCGCCGGCTGGAGAAGCAGCGCCTGGCCGAGGAGGCCCTGCTGCGGGCCGAGGAGGCCCGGAAGGCGGCGGAGCAGGCCGCGGCCACCGCGCAGGCGGGCCCGCGGCCCACGCCTCCCGCGGCCGCGATGGTGCCGCCGGAGGCGGCGACCGTGCCGACACCGGTGGTGAAACCGACGAATGCGCCGGACGCGCCGGACGCGCCGGACGCGCCGCACGGGCCGGCGGACGAGACGGCGGTGCTGCCGCCGGTGCGGGAGTCCTCGGGCGGAGGCTTCGGCGAGGTGTCCCGCGGATCCGGGGATGCCGGGGGGTCCGCGGTGTCCGACTCCGAGGTGACCGCGAAGCTGCCGCAGCCGCCGGTGCCGCCGGGGGCCGCGGACGAGACGGCGGTGCTGCCGCCGGTGCCGCCGGGAGCCGTGGACGAGACGGCGGTCCTGCCCCCCGTGCGGGCCGAGGACCCCGCGGACCGCGTTCCCCCCGGCTTCTTCCGGGACGAGCCGCCGGCCCGGCCCGGCGAGGACGGGGAGCGTACGCGGGAGCTGCCCCAGGTGGGCGCCGAGAGCGCCCCCCGGCGCCGGCGGCGGCCGGAGTGGGCCGAGAGGACACCGCTCGACGACCTGCCGACGCTGGCCGACGAACTGCTGGGGCCGCGCCGGGACGACACGGACGACGCGGCCGGCAGGGACTTCGGCGACGGGAGCGACGACGGCCGGGGACGCGGCCGACGGCGCTGAGTTCCCCGACGGGGCGGGCCGGGAGAGCCCGCCCCCTTCCGTTCCCGGGGCACCTCTGTCAGGGGCGCCCCGCACAATGGATCCCGCACCACGGACCATGACGAAAGGGCGCCGCGACTCATGAGCGTGTGGGACGACCTCGTCGGACAGGAGAAGGTCGTCGAGCAGCTGAGTGCCGCTGCCCGGGACGCCGATGCCCTGGTCACCGCGGCCGCCGACGCACCGCCGCCGGAGGCGTCGAGGATGACGCACGCCTGGCTGTTCACGGGGCCGCCCGGCGCGGGGGTCCCGCAGACGGCGCGTGCCTTCGCCGCCGCCCTGCAGTGCGTGAGCCCCGACCGGGCCCTGGGCGGAGCTCCCGGCTGCGGCTTCTGCGACGGCTGCCACACGACGCTGGTCGGCACGCACGCGGACGTCACCACGGTGACGGCCGTCGGCACCCAGATCCTGGCCGAGGACATGCGCGACACCGTCCGCAAGTCGTTCACCTCCCCGGCGAACGGCCGCTGGCAGGTGATCCTCGTCGAGGACGCCGAGCGGCTGAACGAGAAGTCCGCCAACGCCGTCCTGAAGGCCGTCGAGGAACCGGCGCCCCGCACCGTCTGGCTGCTGTGCGCCCCCTCGATCGAGGACGTCCTGCCCACGATCCGCTCCCGCTGCCGCCAGGTGACCCTGCGGACCCCGTCGGTGGACGCCGTGGCCGACATGCTCGTACGCCGCGAGGGCGTCGAACCCGAGGTCGCGGCCGCCGCCGCCCGCGCCACCCAGGGGCACGTCGACCGGGCCCGCCGTCTGGCCACCGACCCGGCCGCGCGGGAACGCCGTGCCGCCGTTCTGAGGCTTCCGCTCCGCCTCGACGACGTCGGAGGCTGCCTCAAGGCGGCCCAGGAGCTGGTCGACGCGGCGGCGGAGGACGCCAGGGCGCTCGCCGAGGAGAGGGACGCCAAGGAGGCCGAGGAGCTGAAGGCGGCGCTGGGCGCGGCCCAGGGCGGCCGGCTGCCCCGCGGGACGGCGGGCGTGATGAAGGAGCTGGAGGACAAGCAGAAGCGCCGCCGCACCCGGACCCAGCGCGACAGTCTCGACGTCGCCCTGAGCGACCTCACCGGCTTCTACCGCGACGTCCTGGCCCTTCAGCTCGGCTCCCGCGTGGCCCTCGCCAACACGGACGTCGAGGACGCCCTGGAGCGGGTCGCCCGCAGCAGCTCCCCGGAGTCCACGCTGCGCCGCATCGAGGCGATCGCCGCCTGCCGCGAGGCCCTCGACCGCAATGTGGCCCCGCTGCTGGCGGTGGAGGCGATGACGATGGCCCTCAGAGCGGGCTGACGAGCCCGGGAGCAGCCGCCGGGGGAACGCCGCCGGAGCACACGGACCCGGCGTGTCGCGCACGGAGAGCGATGATTCGGTCGCCGAGCGTTACCCTCGCAGGATGCACATCAGGCGCACCCCACGTCCTACTCGTCGTCATTCCTGCCGTTCCCGCACCCGCACGGTCCGCACCCTGCCGGCGGCGGTCACCGCGCTGCTGCTGGTCCCGGCCTGTTCCCCCGGAGGCGAGCCGCATCGCACCGCCCCCGTGGCGGAGACGGTGCGGTCCTCGTCCGTGCCCGCCGCCCTGGCGTCGTACTACGCGCAGAAACCGGCCTGGCGGGACTGCGGGGTGCCCGGCTTCGAGTGCACCACGATCAAGGCGCCGCTCGACTACGAACGGCCCGAGGCGGGCGACGTCCGGCTGGCCGTCGCCCGCAAGAGGGCGACCGGTCCGGGCAGGCGCCTGGGCTCCCTCCTGGTGAACCCGGGCGGACCCGGCGGCTCGGCCGTCACCTTCCTGCAGCAGTACGCCGGCACCGGCTACCCGGCACCGGTCCGCGCCCAGTACGACATGGTCGCGATGGACCCGCGCGGTGTCGCCCGCAGCGAGCCGGTCGTCTGCCTGGACGACCGGGCCATGGACGCCTACACGCAGACGGACGTCACCCCCGACGACCACAAGGAGACCGACGCCCTCGTCGACGCGCAGCGGAAGTTCGCGGAGGGCTGCGGCGCCCGTTCCGCCCGTCTGCTCCGGCACGTCTCCACCGCCGACGCGGCACGGGACATGGACGTCCTGCGGGCGGTGCTGGGCGACGCCAGGCTGAACTACGTGGGCGCGTCGTACGGCACCCTCCTCGGGGCGACGTACGCCGATCTGTTCCCGGACCGCGTGGGCCGCTTCGTCCTGGACGGCGGCATGGATCCGTCCCTGTCCTCGCGCCGGCTGAACCTGGACCAGACGGCGGGCTTCGAGACGGCGTTCCAGGCGTTCGCGAAGGACTGCGTCCAGCACGCCGACTGCCCGCTCGGCGACCGGGGCACGACACCGCGGCAGGTCGGCGACCGTCTTGCCGCCTTCTTCCGCGAGCTCGACGCCCGGCCGATCCCCACCGGTGACACGTCCGGCCGCCGTCTCGGCGAGGCGCTGGCCACCACGGGGGTGATCGCGGCGATGTACAACAAGTCGGCCTGGCCGCGGCTGCGCACCGCCCTGACCTCGGCGATGGAGAAGAACGACGGTTCCGGCCTGCTCGCACTGGCCGACAGCTACTACGAGCGCGACGCCGGCGGCCGCTACAGCAATCTGATGTACGCCAACGCCGCCGTGAACTGCCTGGACCTCCCGCCCGCCTTCTCCGGCCGCGAGGAGCTGGAGAAATCCCTCCCCGACTTCGAGAAGGCCTCCCCGGTCTTCGGCCGTCCCCTCGCCTGGTCCTCCCTGAACTGCGCGTACTGGCCGGTCAAGGCCGTCTCCGCCCCGCGCCGCATCAAGGCCGAGGGAGCCGCCCCCATCGTGGTCGTCGGCACCACCCGCGACCCGGCCACCCCCTACCGCTGGGCCCAGTCCCTCGCCGGCCAGCTCTCCTCGGCCCGTCTGCTCACCTACGACGGCGACGGCCACACCGCCTACAACCGCGGCAGCAGCTGCATCGACTCCACGATCAACACCTATCTCCTCCAGGGCACCCCGCCCCCCGACGGCAAGCGCTGCACCTGAGATCCGGGGCAGGATTTCGTGCACGCCCCGGGCGCGCCGGGGCGTGTACGAAGCACCCCGGGAAACTGTGTAGACTTACCCACGTTGCCGATCGCACCATGGTGCGGCAGCAGGCCGCTTTAGCTCAGATGGCCAGAGCAACGCACTCGTAATGCGTAGGTCTCGGGTTCGAATCCCGAAAGCGGCTCGGACGGAAGCCAGGTCGGATCCCCTCCGGCCTGGCTTTTCCCATGAGTCCTCCTTCCGGCCCGGCCACCCGGGACGCCCGCGGTGCGGGGGCGAGAGGGCGCGTCCGGGAGGGCTGCCGGCCGGTGGACAGGGCGGGGCCGCCCTGCGCCTCCTGCCGATGGGTCACGGCCATGAGCGCGGCGTCGTCGTCCAGGCGTCCGCCGGTGTGCCGGGCCAGATCGGCGAGGAGGGTGTCCAGGATCGCGTCGGGATCCGTCGGGAGCGGACGGGACAGGGAGGGCACGGGGTCGTAGAAGACGCCCCGGCGGTCGCGGGCCTCCACCACGCCGTCGGTGTACAGCACCAGGGTCGCGCCGGGCGGCAGGGGATGCTGCTCCACCGGCACCCGTTCACGGCCCAGGTCGCCCAGGCCCAGCGGCAGCGCGGGCTCGGCCGGGGTGAGCAGGCGTGCCCGGCCCCGGTGGACGAGGAGCGGCGGGCAGTGCCCCAGATTGACCAGGCGCAGCACGCAGCCGTCGGCGGGGATCTCGATGACGACGGCGGTGGCGAAGGACTCCTCCCCTTCCGTGTCCTCGGAGTTCAGCTCCCGCATGCGCTCCTCCAGCCGGGCGACCACGCCGGGCAGGTCGGGCACCCGGGTCGCGGCCTCGTGGAAACTGCCCAGCAGCCCGTTGACGGTCTTCACCGCCCCCACTCCCTTGCCGCGCACATCGGCGATCATCAGCCGGATCCCGTGGGGGGTGGAGTGGATGGCGTAGAAGTCGCCGCCGATGGCGGCCTCCCGCATGGCGGCCTGGTAGCGGACGGCCACGTCCAGCGGCCCGATGCGGGCGGGAGGCGTGGGGAGCACCGCGCGCTGGACGGCCTCGGCGACCTCACGGGCGTCCTTCAGCTCCTTCCGGTAGCGGCTCATCATCCGGTTGAGCACGGAGGCCAGGACCGTCAGGACGACCATGCTGGAGAGCTGGACGCCGTAGGCGAAGAAGGACCCGCCGCTGACGAGGAGCGCCTTGGCCTGTCCGACGACGATCGCCACCACTCCCGTGACGACCGTGCCCGGCAGGGAGAGCACCGGCGCGGCCAGCAGGGGCGCGGCCGCCAGGAGGGGGAAGGTGTTGACGTGCGGGGTGAACAGGCCGAGGACGACCGAGGCGACGATGGCCAGGGCGGGCAGGAAGACCGGCCAGCTCCTCGGACCGATCGGGTAGGTGCGGTGGTGTCTCATCTCCTGGTTCCCTGCACTCCTGACGCGGTCGCGGGAGGGCCCGGGGCCTGTCCTTCCGGGTCGGGCCGCTTCCGGCGGCGGTGCCCTCCTGGCCCGCCCGAGCGGGATCCGGTGCGCGGCTGCGCGGCGGAGGAGGGCGTCGACGCGGCGCGCCGGTGGGCGACGGCAACGCCGCTGGGGCGTCCCCGCGCCCGTCCAGGGCAGTGGGAGCGCGTGCCGGCCCGCGCGACCCGGCAGGACCCGAAGAACAGGCTCCAGGTCCCAGTCTGTGCCGCTCCCCGCCCCGCGGCGACCGAGGCCCGGCCGGCGGGCACGGGGCGATGCGGGCCGGGGCGGGCCGGGGCGGGGTGTTCACTTCGCGTCGGCGTAGCACTCCACCACCGCCGTCGTGAACGGAAACCGCACCGGGGTCTCGCCGAACGTCAGCCGCCCCGCCAGCTCCGCCGCCTGCCCGATCGCCTCGACGACCCTGCCGGCCTCCTCCTGCGGGCAGTGCACGATCACTTCGTCGTGCTGGAAGAAGACCAGCTCGGCGGCCATGTCCCAGCAGGCGCGGCGCAGCGCGGCGAGCAGCAGCAGAGCCCAGTCGGCGGCGCTGCCCTGGACGACGAAGTTGCGGGCGAAGCGGCCGCGGGCGCGGGGGTCGGTGGAGGCGTAGCCGGGCATCCAGCCGTCGGACGCGGGCGGTACGGCCGGGGCGTCCTGGGGGAGACCCGCCTCCTCGTCCGCGTCCTCGCGTCTCCCGGCCGGCGGCGGGCAGGTGCGGCCCAGCCAGGTCCGTACGAGCCGCCCCTCCTCGCCGGCCCGCGCCGCGTCGTCGACATAGGCCACCGCCCGGGGGAAGCGGCGTCTGAGGGCGGCGAGGTTCTTCAGGCCGTCGCCGGAGGTCTGGCCGTAGACCGCGCCGAGCACGGCGAGCTTCGCCCGGGTGCGGTCGCCGGAGAAGACGCGGTCGGAGACGGCCTGGTAGAGGTCGCTCTCCCGGCTCGCCACCTCCATCAGACCGGGGTCGCGGGAGATGGCCGCCAGCACACGCGGCTCCAGCTGGGCGGCGTCGGCCACGACCAGCCGCCAGCCGGGGTCCGCCACGACGGCCCGGCGGATGACCCTGGGGATCTGCAGCGCGCCCCCGCCGTGGGTCACCCAGCGCCCGGTGACCGTGCCGCCGGCCAGGAACTCCGGCCGGAAGCGCCCCTCCCGCACCCAGTCCTGCAGCCAGGACCAGCCGTGGGCGACCCAGATCCGGTACAGCTTCTTGTACTCCAGCAGGGGCTTGACGGCCGGGTGGTCGACGGACTCGAGCTCCCAGCGGCGGGTGGACCTCACCGTGATCCCGGCCCGGGCGAAGGCCTTGATCACCTCGGCGGGCAGATCGGGCCGGACCCGGTGCCCGAAGGCAGTCGACACCTCGTCGGCGAGCTCGGCCAGACGGCGGGGCTCGCCGCCGCCCGCGTACCGCTCTCCGAGCAGTTCGTGCAGCACCTCGCGGTGCACGTCCGCGCGCCAGGGCAGGCCCGCCCGGTTCATCTCGGCCGCCACCAGCATGCCCGCCGACTCGGCGGCGGTCAGCAGGCGCATCCGGTCGGGGTGCTCGGCCCGCTCGTGCCGCCGCTGCTGCTCGGCGTAGACCGCGAGCAGGTCCTCCAGCGGCAGATGTGCGGCCGGGGGCTCGAAGAGCGGGGACTGCGCGCCCGGTGCGGCGGGCCGCTGCGGCGGGTCCGGCGGGACGGGGCCGCCGCGCAGCCGGGCCAGCGCGGCCGCCGCCGAGCGGGGTTCGCCGTGCCGTCCCTCGTGGCCGAGGAGGAGGGTCTCGGCGTCCTCGACGTCGTAGCACCGCTCCACGCGCACCCCTGCGGCGAGCAGGCGCGGATAGACCTCGGCGGTGGACCGCCACACCCACCGTGCGACGTCCGGTCTGCTGCGGACCGCCTCGACCAGGTCCGGCTCCCGGAGCACCGGACCGGCGGGCAGCCCGTCCCGGCCGAGGGGGACGATCTCGGCGCCACCGTCCTCGGCCGGGGACAGGGCCCACCGGTCGGTCATGTCCGTGAGTGTCGCAGGCGGGTCCGACAACGGCTCCGGCCCCCGGGACCGACCGGGGGCCGGAACGGCCGGAGGGGTCAGCCCCCGTTTCCTCCCTTCGTCCCCCCGGCCTCCTTGTCCGCCTCTTCCGCCTTCTCGGCCTTCTCCGGCTTCTCCGCCTTCTCGGGGTTCTTCTCCTGCTCCTGCTGGGCGAGCCCCTTCGTCAGCTCCGCCAGGGCCGCCGCGACGTACTCCTCGGTGCGCGCCTTGTCCAGGCCGAGACCGCTCAGGATGCCCTCGCCGTTCTCCAGCTCCAGCAGGGCCAGCAGGATGTGCTCGGTGCCGATGTAGTTGTGGCCGAGGCGCAGGGCCTCGCGGAAGGTGAGCTCCAGGGCCTTCTTGGCGGCCGAGCCGTACGGGACGAGCTCGGGGGCGTCGGCGGAGGCCGGCGGCAGCGCGGCGTTCGCGGCCTCGCGGACCGCGTCCAGGGAGACGCCCTGGCCGGTGATGGCCTTGCCCGCCAGGGACTCCGGGTCGTCGAGCAGACCGAGGATCAGATGGGCGGGCGTGCCCTCGGCGCTCCTGGCGGCCCTGGCCTTCTCATGGGCGACCACGACGGCCTTGCGCGCGCGTGGTGTGTAGCGGCTGAAGCCCTGGCTGGGGTCGAGGTCGGCCGGATCCTTGGGCACGAACCGCTTCTGCGCGGCCTGCCGGGTGACTCCCATGCTCCTGCCGATGTCGGTCCAGGAGGCGCCGGAGCGGCGTGCCTGGTCGACGAAGTGGCCGATGAGATGATCCGCCACCTCGCCGAGGTGCTCGGCGGCGAGGACGGCGTCCCGGAGCTGATCGAGGGGATCTTGATGAACCTTCTTGATGGCCGAGATGAGGTCGTCCAGACGAATGCTCGACCTGATGCCGGAATGCGTTATGCGTCAACCGTAGGTTGACATAGGAGGGTCGTCAACCTCGAGTTGACATCCGATCCGCATCCGTCTGTCCACAGGCTGTGGACGAAGTGGGCGGACGGGGCGCGCTCCATGACACGATCGACCCGTGAGCAGCCCCAGTACCGTCGACCGCGCCTTCGGCGCCGCTCTGTACACCTCGTCCGACGACGCCCTCGACACCGGCGCCTCCCTGCTGGCGGCCGACCCCGCATCGGACGCCGAACTCGCCCGGCGCGGGCGGGAGCTGGTCGCGGCGGCATGGCGGCGCGGCTGGCAGCCCGCCGATGTCGTGCGGGTCGCGCGCCGGGAGCTGGACGACATCCATGTGCGGCTGCTCGCGGCGCTCGTCCGTGCGCAGGCGAAGGAGGACCGCCCGCGCGGCCCGCGCTGGACCGCCCAGCTCGGCGAGCTGACCGAGGAGGAGCCGGCCCGCACCGACCGCTTCTCGTACGCCACCGCCGTCCTGGAGCTGTACCGCCTGCTGGTGCGGCTGCCCGCGCTCGAACATCTGGACGAACCCGTGGGTGCGCCCCGTCCCGAGTCCCGGGTGCTGACCCGGATCCGGGCGCTGCTCGCCAAGGCGGAGGCGACCGGCTTCCCGGAGGAGGCGGAGGCGCTGAGCGCCAAGGCGCAGGAGCTGATGGCACGGCACAGCATCGACGAGGCGCTGCTCGCCGCCCGTGCTCCGGCCCCCGACGCCCCCGCCGCCTGCCGCATCGGCGTCGAGCCGCCGTACGAACAGATCAAGGCGATGCTGCTGGACGTGGTCGCCACGGCGAACCACTGCCGGGCCGTGTGGAACGAGTCCCTGGGCTTCTCCACGGTCGTCGGCTTCGAGGCCGACCTGGAGGCGGTCGAACTGCTCCATGCCTCGCTGCTGCTCCAGGCCATGACCGCGATGACCCGGGCCGAGGCGGAACAGAGGGCCGCCGGGCGCAGACGCACCAGGACCTTCCGGCAGTCCTTCCTCGCCGCCTACGTCCACCGCGTCGGCACCCGCCTCGCGGCCGCCGCCGAGGCCCAGGTCACCGAGGACCTGCTCCCCGTCCTGGCGAGCCGGGACGCCGCGGTCGCCGACCGTCTGGACCGCCTGTTCCCGAAGACGGCGACCACCCGTCTGCGCGGCGCGACCGACGCGGCGGGCTGGACGGAGGGCGTCCGGGCGGCGGAGCGGGCCGAGATGACGTCCCGTCCGCGCCCGCGCTGAGGCCCCGCCCGCCGGGCCCGGCCGGGGCGTCAGTCGCCCGCCTGCTGGAAGGCCGTCACCGACGCGTCGGGGTCGGACGCGTCCCTCCTGCCCTGCACCGGGCCGTAGGACCACTCGAAGTCCCGGCTGTCGTCCGCTCCGGGCAGGCCGATCCTCAGCGACGTCGCCGCGAGGCTCCTGGCGTCTTCCTCCTTGCCCCGGACATAGGTGAGGGTGAAGGACGCCGTGCCGTCCTCGGCGAGGGTGAGCCTCTGCGGCTCGGCGGTCCTGTCCTCCGGGACGGTCGCCGTGGTGCCGCCGGCGGACAGGGAGACGGCCGGGAAGCCCTCCAGCGTGCAGGCGGCGCCCCGGTTGGTGAGGGTGACGGGCACATTGCCGGTGTCCCCGGCCGCGGGCGCGGTGTTGGCGGGGCCGACCTGGATCTCGACGTCGCCGATCGTGCAGGCGGAGCTGCCGGTGTCCTTGCCTTCGGAGTGCCCGGAGCTTCCGGAGTTCTTGTTCCCGGAGTTCCCGGAGTTCCCGGAGTCGCTGCCGTCGCTGCCGCAGGCGGTGAGGAGGAGGGCCGCGGTGAGCGTGGTGACGATGATCGGACGGGCGCGCATGGAGTGATTCCTCGGGTCGTGACGATGATCAAGGATCATCACGTACGAGCGTGCGGCACGGTTGCCCGCCCCGCCACCGGCCTCCGCGAACGTCAGGAGCCCAGGCTCGCCGTGGGCAGGCCCGACGGTAGCGCCGGGCCCTTCGAGCCGGCGGACGTCTCCTCGCCGGGACCACCCTCCCGAGTAGCCCGGAGCACGGCCCGGTTGACGGACTTCGCCGCCCTCGTCGCACGAGCCTCGCACATGCCGGGACCGGCCGCCCGGGCGGCCGGATCGCGGGCAGGTCCCGCTCACAAGAATGTTGTCCGTTGGAACACCAGGGCTCCGGTGCGCGTCTCTTTCTAGTGCACGGAGGATCCGGTCCGGACGATCCGGCACGGACGACGAGGCGGAGGATCGCGAACAGGGAATGACGTGTGCATGACTTACGGGGGTCGGGGGCAGGCGCTTCGACGGCCCCGGAGCAGCGGGGCGCCGGTGGCGCAGCCACCGGACCACTCCGCGTGCACGTGCATCTGCTCATGCATATGCACGTGAACGAGGTTATGATCCAAACCAGTTGACCGATGCATCAATGGCCACACCAGCCAGTGCACCACCGGGGAGCGACCTGTGGACCACGACGTTGAGGGCGGGTACGGGGGGTTCGACGTGTACAACGGCATGGCGGCCACGCGGCTGCGCGGGGTGGTCTGGCAGAAGAGCCGGCACAGCAACTCGCAGGGATCCTGCGTGGAGTTCGCGAGACTGCCGGGCGGGGAGGTGGCCGTGCGCAACTCCCGCTTCCCCGACGGTCCCGCTCTCGTCTACACACGTGCGGAGATCGAGGCGATGCTGCGGGGCGTCAAGGACGGCGAGTTCGACCACCTGATCGCCGGGTGACGTCCGTCGGCTCCGGCGCGTCGGGGTGAGCGGTGCGCAGCGCGGGGCAGCGCGCGCGGAGACACGGCGGCGTGCGAGGTCACGGCCCGTCAGGCGGAGGGACGCAGCCGGAACAGCGCCCAGACCACCTTGCCGTGCAGGGTGCCCGCCAGCGGGTGCCAGCCCCAGCTGTCGCTGAAGGAGTCGACGAGGAACAGACCGCGGCCCGACTCCGCCGAGAAGTCGTCCGCCTCGCCGACGACCGGGCCCGCCTGGCTGGGGTCGCGCACCGCGCACACCAGCCGCTCGGTCCAGTACAGCAGGTGCAGACGGATGTACGGGCCGGCGTCGTGCGGCGGCGCGGGGTCGTGGCACCCGGCCCGCGGGGCCTTGCCGGCGGGGCGGGGCAGGGCGAGGGGCAGCCCGTGCCGCAGGGCGTTGGTGACCAGTTCGGAGA
>k87-1477897_pt1 | contig 12464 bp, 12 predicted proteins | sample MGYA00084031_6733416 | MGnify analysis MGYA00084031
CGCTGGAGCCGAGGGCGATGCCCGTCAGGGTGCCGCCGCCGACGACGGCCGCGGCGGTGGCGACGGCGATGATCACGTTGCGCTTCATGGTGCGGGTCCTCCCGAGTCGTTGGGGCAACGGTCACGACGGTGGCTGACCGGAGCTGAAGCGGAGCTGAAGCAACCTGAAGCCGTCTTCAGGAACGCTCTGGGAAGCTGGTCGTCATGCGCGTGCTGATCGTGGAGGATGAACGCCGCCTGGCCCGCTCGCTGGCCCAGGGGCTCACGGCCGAGGGCTTCGCCGTGGACGTGGTCCACAGCGGGACCGACGGCCTGCACCGGGCGACCGAGGGCAGCTACGACCTGATCATCCTCGACATCATGCTCCCGGGCATGAACGGCTACCGGGTCTGCGCCGCCCTGCGCGCCGCCGGTGACGAGACGCCGATCCTGATGCTGACCGCCAAGGACGGCGAGTACGACGAGGCCGAGGGCCTGGACACCGGCGCCGACGATTACCTGACCAAGCCGTTCTCCTACGTGGTGCTCGTCGCCCGGGTCCGCGCCCTGCTGCGCCGCCGCGGCGGGGGAGCGGCACCGAAGCTGACGGTCGGCGACCTGGTGATCGACCGCGGCACGCGCCAGGTGACCAGGGGCGGGGTGGAGACACCGCTGACCGCCAAGGAGTTCACGGTGCTGGAGTACCTGGCCTCCCGCGCCGGCGAGGTCGTCTCCAAGGCCGAGATCCTGGAGCACGGCTGGGACTTCGCGTACGACGGCGACCCCAACATCGTCGAGGTCTACGTCAGCGCGCTCCGCAGGAAGCTGGGCGCGGGCCTGATCGCCACGGTCCGCGGTGCCGGGTACCGGCTGGTGGCGCCGCGTGGGTAGCGTCCGGGCGCGCGCGGCCTTCGGCGCCACGGCGGTGGTGGCGTTCGCGCTGATCGCGGCGGGCGTGGCGATGGTGACGATGCTGCGCGCGGACCTGACCGAGCAGGTGCGGCTGCGCGCCGAGGTGGCGGCGCGCGACATCGCCGCCCAGCTGGCCACGGACACCCCGTTCGACGAGCTGCGCCTGGAGGGGCAGGGGCCCGTGCAGGTCGTGGACGAGGAAGGGCGGGTCGTCGCCGTCAGCGAAGGGCTGGAGTCCATCACGGGCACGGCCAGCCGCGAGGTGACCCCCGAGCCGGTGCCCGGGCGGAGCCCCGCGCCGCCCTCGGAGCGCCCGGACGACGACCCGGACGACGACGATCAGGACGACGACGATCAGGACGACGACGATCAGGACGACGACCCGGATGACGACGACCGGGACGACGACGAGAACGGCGCCGGTGGCTCCCGGATCGTCCCCGGCGAAATCGGCGAGGACATCGAGACCGTGGAGGGCTCGGCGACCGTGGCCGGGCAGCACGACGAGTACCTGTTCGCCGTGGTGCAGGCCGTCACCACGCGCGGCGAGGAGGTCACCGTCTACGCCGGCGCCCCCCTCGGCGTGGAGCGCACCGCCCTCGACACCGTCCGCACCTCGATGCTCGTCGGTATCCCCGCCCTGCTCGGCGTCGTCGGCCTCGTCACCTGGCTGGTGACGAGGCGCGCGCTGCGCCCGGTCGAAGGCATCCGCCGCGAGATGGCCGCGATCACGCGCTCCGAGGACCTCTCGCGCCGCGTCCCCGTGCCCGCCTCGCGGGACGAGATCGGCCGCCTGGCGCGCACCACCAACGAGACGCTCGCCGCCCTGGAAAGCTCCGTGGAACGCCAGCGCCGCTTCGTCGCCGACGCCTCGCACGAGCTGCGCAGCCCCATCGCCTCGCTCCGCACCCAGCTGGAGGTCGGCGAGGCGCACCCCGAACTGCTGGACGTGTCCGGCGCCGTCAAGGACACCATCCGGCTCCAGGACCTCGCGGCCGATCTGCTGCTGCTGGCCCGCCTCGACGCGGGGGAGCGTCCGCTCGCGCACGCCGTGGACCTGGCCGGGCTGGTCACCGCCGAGCTGGCAGACCGCACCGGGGACCGGATCCGCGTGCGCGCCGACGAGCTGGCGCACGTCACGGTGAACGGCTCGCGCGGCCAGCTCGCGCGCGTCCTGCGGAACCTGCTGGACAACGCCCAGCGCCACGCCCGTTCCCGGGTGCGCGTCACGCTCCGCGAGGACGGCGGCGAGGCCCGGCTGGAGGTCGCCGACGACGGGCCCGGCGTGCCCGAGGCCGACCGGGAGCGGATCTTCGAGCGCTTCGTCCGCCTCGACGACGCCCGCAGCCGGGACGACGGCGGCGCCGGCCTGGGCCTGGCCATCGCGCGGGACGTGGCCACGCGGCACGGGGGTTCGCTGACGGCCGGCCGGGCCCCCGAGGGCGGCGCGCTCTTCGTCCTCCGGCTCCCCGTCGCCGGCGGCTAGGGCGCCGGAGGCGGCGCAGCGGCGGCTACTGGCGCCCGCGTTCGGCGCGCAGGTGCTCGGCCACCGGCTCCAGCGCGCGCCGCAGCGCGGCCAGCTCGCTGGGCGCGAGCAGGTCGATGAAGTGCCGCCGCACGGACGCGACATGGTGCGGGGCCACCTGGAGCATCGTCTCCCAGCCGGCGTCGGTGAGGACGGCGAACAGCCCCCGCCGGTCGGAGTCGCAGTGCTCGCGGCGCACCAGACCCGCGTTCTCCATGCGCGTGATCTGGTGCGAGAGCCTGCTCTTGGACTGGAGCGTGGCCGACGCCAGGTCGGTCATCCGCATGCGGCGCTTCGGCGCCTCGGAGAGGTGGACGAGGATCTCGTAGTCGTGCATGGTCAGCCCGAACGGCTGGAGGTCCCGCCCGAGCTGGTACGTCAGCAGCCTGGTGACGTCCAAGTGCGTGCGCCAGGCGCGCTGTTCCGCCTCGCTCAGCCAGCGGGTACCCGTGTCCGGTTCCATACCGTGAAGCCTAACCACCCGCCCGGTTGTGCCCGGAACCCCGGTGAACGGGGGGCAGGGAAGCGGCATCCGGGACGGCTGCGACAATCGGGAGCATGGATCTCAGGACCGCGACCGCGCTGCGACGGCTCCGGCTGGTGTCCGCCCCCGAGGCGGTCTCCTTCCTGGTGCTGCTGGTCTGCTCCGTGCTGCGGCGCACTACCGACTTCGACGCCGTGCCGGTGATGGGCGCCGTCCACGGCTTCCTCTTCGTCCTCTATGTGCTGTTCTGGCTCGATGCCTGGAACCGGGCACGCTGGCAGCTGAAGACGGGCGCCTGGTACGTCGTGATGGCCGTGCTGCCCGGCGGCGGCTTCTTCGCGGAGCGGCGGCTGCGCCGTGAGCAGGACAACGCCGTCATCGCCGCCCGCGCCCGCCGCGAGGGCATCGTCAACGCCCGCGAGGTCTAGGCCCGCCGGCGCTCGCGGCGCGCGGGTGTGCGCGGGTGTGCGCGCCCGGTGGGGCGGCCGAACGGTGAGACGCCCGGCCCGTGGCGGCTGACCAGCCGGTAGGGTCGCAGACGTGCCGAAACCGCTCAGCCTTCCGTTCGATCCGATCGCCCGCGCCGACGAGTTGTGGCAGCGGCGCTGGGGTCCCGCGCCGGCGATGGCCGCGATCACCTCGATCATGCGCGCGCACCAGATCCTGCTCGCTGAGGTGGACGCCGTCGTCAAGCCGTACGGCCTGACGTTCGCCCGGTACGAGGCCCTGGTGCTGCTGACCTTCAGCAAGGCCGGCGAGCTGCCCATGTCGAAGATCGGCGAGCGCCTGATGGTCCACCCCACCTCGGTGACCAACACGGTGGACCGCCTGCTGCGCGCCGGATACGTCACCAAGCGGCCCAACCCCAACGACGGCCGCGGCACCCTGGCCGCGATCACCGAGGAGGGGCGCAAGGTCTGCGACGCCGCCACCCGGGACCTGATGGCCATGGACTTCGGCCTGAGCGCCTACGACGAGGAGGAGTGCCGGGAGATCTTCGCGATGCTGCGGCCGCTGCGGGTCGCGGCCCGCGACTTCGAGGACGACTGAGCCCGGGGTGCGTGAAGATCGCCCGGAATGAACCGATAGGCTCTCCGCCATGAAGCGGAGTGTGCTCACGCGGTACCGGACCATGGCCTACGTCACCGCGGTGATGCTGCTGGTCCTGTGTACGTGCATGGTCTTCAAGTACGGCTTCGACACGGGTGAGGACGTCACGCTCGTGGTCTCGCAGGCCCACGGCCTGCTGTTCATGGTCTACCTGGTCTTCGCGTTCGACCTCGGCCACAAGGCCCGCTGGCCGTTCGGCAAGCTGCTGTGGGTGCTGGCCTCAGGCACCATCCCGCTGGCCGCGTTCTTCGTGGAGCGGAAGGTGGCCGCGGAGGTCCGGCCGCTGGTCGAGGCCGAGCCCGCCCAGGAGCCGGTCAGCGCCTGAGCGGCCCGGCCTGCCGCGTCTCTCGCGCCCGGCGCCCGCCGGGTGCGGCGCCGGGCGCTGTGCTCGACGATTAGTTGGACGTCCAAGTAAATTGGACGCATGGACGCAGACGCCATCGCAGAGGGCCGCCGACGCTGGCAGGCCCGGTACGACGCGGCCCGCACCCGGGACGCCGACTTCACCACGCTCTCCGGTGACCCCGTGGAGCCCGTCTACGGCCCTGCCCCCGGCGACACCTACGAGGGCTTCGAGCGGATCGGCTGGCCGGGGGAGTTCCCCTTCACCCGCGGGCTGTACCCGACCGGCTACCGGGGCAGGACGTGGACCATCCGCCAGTTCGCCGGCTTCGGCAGCGCGCGGCAGACCAACGAGCGCTACCGCATGATCCTCAAGGCCGGGGGCGGCGGTCTGTCCGTGGCCTTCGACATGCCGACGCTGATGGGCCGCGATTCCGACGAGCCGCGCTCGCTCGGCGAGGTCGGCCACTGCGGCGTGGCCATCGACTCCGCCGCCGACATGGACGTCCTCTTCGACGGCATCCCGCTGGGCGAGGTCACCACCTCGATGACCATCAGCGGGCCGGCCGTGCCGGTCTTCTGCATGTACCTGGTCGCCGCCGAGCGCCAGGGCGCCGACCCGGGCGCCCTGAACGGCACGCTCCAGACCGACATCTTCAAGGAGTACATCGCCCAGAAGGAGTGGCTCTTCCCGCCCGAGCCCCACCTGCGGCTCATCGGCGACCTGATGGAGTACACCTCGCGCCACATCCCGGCCTACAAGCCGCTGTCCGTCTCGGGCTACCACATCCGGGAGGCGGGCTCGACCGCGGCGCAGGAGCTGGCGTACACGCTGGCCGACGGCTTCGCCTACGTGGAGCTGGGCCTGAGCCGGGGCCTCGCCGTCGATGACTTCGCTCCAGGGCTGTCGTTCTTCTTCGACGCCCACATCGACTTCTTCGAGGAGATCGCCAAGTTCCGCGCCGCCAGGCGGATCTGGGCCCGCTGGATGCGCGACGTGTACGGCGCGCGGACCGAGCGGGCGCAGTGGCTGCGGTTCCACACCCAGACCGCCGGGGTGTCCCTCACCGCGCAGCAGCCCTACAACAACGTGGTGCGCACCGCCATCGAGGCGCTGGCCGCCGTGCTCGGCGGCACGAACTCCCTCCACACCAACGCCCTCGACGAGACGCTCGCGCTGCCCAGCGAGCAGGCGGCCGAGATCGCCCTGCGCACCCAGCAGGTGCTCATGGAGGAGACCGGCGTCACCAACGTGGCCGACCCGCTGGGCGGCTCCTGGTACGTCGAGCGCCTGACCGACCGCCTGGAGGAGCAGGCGGAGCGGATCTTCGAAGAGATCCTCGACCGCGGCCGCCGCGCTGCCGCCCGCTCCGGCGGCGAGCACCCCATCGGCCCGGTGACCGCCGGGCTGCTCAGCGGCATCGAGGACGGCTGGTTCACCTCCCAGATCGCCGAGGCGTCCTTCCGCTACCAGCAGGCCCTGGAGAAGGGCGAGAAGAAGGTCGTCGGCGTCAACTGCTACACCGGCTCGGTCACCCGCGACATCGAGATTCTGCGCGTCAGCCACGAGGTGGAGCGGCAGCAGGTGCGCGACCTGGCCCGGCGGAAGGCGGAGCGCGACGACGCGGCGGTGCGTGCCGCCCTCGCCAGCCTGCTTGAGGCGGCCCGGAGCGACCGGAACATGATCGAGCCCATGCTGGAGGCGGTGCGCGCCGAGGCCACCCTGGGCGAGATCTGCGGTGCGCTGCGTGAGGAGTGGGGCAGCTACACCGAGCCGCCCGGCTTCTGACGTCCGGCCCGGGAGCGGCGCCGCCGAGGCGCGTTCCCGGGCGGGCGCGTGAGGGGGGAGACTGTATGCCATGCAGCCACGCAACATGTCCATGAGCGGAGCCGTCGACCTCTCCGCGGTGAAGGCGGCCGCAGAGGCCAAGCAGAAGGCCGAGCAGGCCAGGGCCCAGCGGGCGGCCCAGCAGGGTGGGCAGCAGGCGGCTGCCGCGCCGCGGCTCGTGATCGACGTCGATGAGGCGGGCTTCGAACAGGAGGTGCTCCAGCGCAGCACCGAGGTGCCCGTCGTCATCGACTTCTGGGCGGAGTGGTGCCAGCCGTGCAAGCAGCTCAGCCCGGTCCTGGAGCGCCTGGCCCAGGAGTACGCCGGCAAGTTCGTGCTGGCCAAGATCGACGTCGACCGCAACCAGATGCTGTTCCAGCAGTTCGGCGTCCAGGGCATCCCGGCGGTGTTCGCGGTCATCGCGGGCCAGGCCCTGCCGCTGTTCCAGGGGGCCGCGCCCGAGCCGCAGGTGCGGCAGGTGCTCGACCAGCTGATCGAGGCCGCCGAGCAGCGGTTCGGCGTCGCCGGGGCGCCCGTCGGCGACGGCGCGCAGCAGGCCCAGCAGCAGCCGCAGCCGCCGTCCAACCCCGCGCTCGCGGCCGCGCACAGCGCCCTGGACGCGGGCGACCTGGGCGGCGCCATCCAGGCGTACAAGAACGTGCTGGCCGACGATCCGGCCAACCAGGAGGCGAAGGTGGGGCTCGCCCAGGCCGAGCTGCTCCAGCGCGTGCGAGGGCTCGACCCGCAGCAGACGCGGCAGGCGGCGGCCGACAACCCCAAGGACGTCGCCGCCCAGCTCGCCGCCGCCGACCTCGACATGGTGGGCGGCCACGTGGAGGACGCCTTCGGGCGGCTGGTCAGCACGGTGCAGCGGACGGCGGGCGAGGACCGCGACACCGCCCGGCTGCGCCTGCTGGAGCTGTTCGAGGTGGTGGGACCGGAGGACCCGCGCGTGGTGTCCGCCCGGGGTGCCCTGGCCCGCGTCCTGTTCTGACCAGCGCTGGTTTTCCGCAGCGTCGCTGGCACGGGCCACTGCCTCAGAAGTTGACGACGGCCGCCTTTACCAAATCTTAGTAAAGGCGGCCGTTGTGACGTTCGGTTAACCATAAGCGGGGGGTTTACGGGGGTTTTCCCGTCTTGTAAGCCGCAGGTTTCTGCGGCTATCTTTCACTCTCTGTATGCGATCGTGGGCGCGCGGCAGTGTCCTGGCACATTCGCATTACCGACTGGTAACGAACCCCTTGTGTGCGGACGTGAGATGGACCACGATCGGCCAAGCCGACTCTCGCCACGTGTCGGCGCCGGACCAGGGGGGTGCCCGTCTGCCGGGGCCTGGTCCGGTGCGAGCCGTGCAACCAGCCGCGGTCAGTGGCTGTCGCCGGGGTGCAGACCGGGGACAACGAGCTTCTCCCTCCGGGTCGTGGCTGGCTTGGCGACCACTGGGCGGGCCGGTCCGGAGATGTTCGTCCGAGAAGGAGGAAAGTACATGGAGTCACAGGCTCGCGGCGGCACCAGATGGCGGCGATTCGGCCTGGTCATGGTGCCGAGCGTGGCCGCTACAGCCGCCATCGGCATCGCACTCGCGCAGGGGGCTCTCGCCGCGTCGTTCGCCGTCTCCGGTCAGCAGTTCAAGGTGTCGGCGGACCGGCTGGTCGGTGAGGGCTTCGTCCAGTACGGATCGGTGGTCGATCCGTCGGGCAAGAACGAGCAGCCCGTGTCGATCTCGGCGTTCGACAGCGCCGACATCACCAATCTCTGCCAGTCGGTAGTCATACCGGGGATCCCTGTCATAGGTGACGTCACGCTCCAGCTGGGGGCGGGCAGCGATCCGGACAACCCGGTGCGGGCGGAGAACCTCTTCATCGACATCGCGCAGCTCGACGCCTCGGAAGCGGTGTTCAGCAACGTCGACATCGGCGTCAGCGTCGACAGCACCACCAAGGGGCCTGACCCGACCGGCGACACGCTGCCGGGTTCGTTCGCCCAGCAGGCCGACGAGGTCGAGCTGAGGAACATCGAACAGACCGCATGGGCCACGTCCGCGGGATCGTTCCGGCTGACTGACTTCAGCCTGGACCTGTCCCTCGGCCGTAACGAGTGCTTCTAGCGGCCTGAACCGCCCCTGGGGCAGGGGGAATGGCGCCTCTGCCCCAGGAGCACCGCACGTATCGTGCATCCCGCCAACGTAAGCGCCACCAGGGGAGTACGTGCCGTGAGCACTCAGACCGACGAACGCGCAGCGACCTCGCGCTTCACCCGGGGCCGTCTGGCCTTCCGGTACTTCAGATGGCGGCGCCCCTTCTGGGCGGGCCTGTTCACCATCCTGGCCGGCGGCCCCATCCTGTACTTCCCCTACGCGCACGTCACCCTGGGCGACCTGACGATCCGCATGTCCACGACGGCCGGAGCCGGATCCCTGGTGATCGGCGTGCTGCTGATCGTCCTCGGCCTGACGATGTGGTTCCAGCCGCACGTGAGGGTCTTCGCCGGGGTCGCGGCCATCATGCTGGCGCTGGTCTCGCTGGTGGTCTCCAACTTCGGAGGCTTCTTCCTGGGATTCCTGTGCGGACTCGTAGGCGGGGGGATGGCCATCGCCTGGATGCCGGGACAGCCGGCGTCCAGCACGGAGCAGGACAAGCAGGCGGACGGGCAGCCGCCGACCGCGACGCCCGGCACCGGCAGCGCTCTGGCCGACTTCGACAGCCGGGCACCGGAGCGCGACCCGGTACCGGGGAAGGGGGCACAACGTGCCGATTAACAAGCCCGGCGGGGCCATACCGGGCGCCGGCGGCAGCCGGGGCAGCGGCAAACGGGGAGGACACGAGCGGGGCGGCGCCGAGGCGGACGCCCGCGAGGACGGCCCGGTTATGCGGCCGGAGGGGCGGCACGCCGCACCGCGCCGGACCCTCCTGCGGCGTCTGCAGATGCCGGTGGGCAAGGCGGTCGCGCTGGCGGCCATGCCGTCGGCCGTGTTCCTCGGGACGGGGTTCACCTCGCCGCTGGCCAAGGCTGACCCGCAGCCCGAGGACCGCTACCAGCCAGGGGCCTGCGTCGAGATGCCGGATGCGGCACCGGAGCAGGACGAGGAAGACCGCCAGGACCAGCAGGACCGGGACGAGCAGGAGACAGCGCAGGACGACGGGGAGTCCGGCGGCGGCCAGGACGGTGCGGACAGTGACGACCCCGCCCGCACCCGGCGGTCCGGTTCCGCCAGTGAGTCCGGGGCGTCGGAGGAAACCAGCGGACCGGACGGGGACCAGGACGCGGCGGACACCGGCGCCGGCCGGGACGGCACGGGCGACAGCTCCGGGCAGGACCAGGCCACGGGCGGGACGGACACCACCGGCGAGAGCGCGTCCGGCGACGAGGAGCCCGGGGACGAGGACGACGACGAGTCCGGCTCCGGCTCCGGATTTCTCGGCCTGCCCACCCTGGAGGAGATCGGCCAGGGGCTGATCGACTTCTTCACTCCGGGCAGCGGCCGGGAAGAGGAGGCCAGCGGCGAGGAGAGCGCCGGCGACGCCCAGGACGACGGAGCGGACGACGGCGGGGACGACAGCGGGGACGGCAGCGGGGACGACAGTGCCGGCCAGCAGGACCCCCTCGGCGGCGACGTGGAGGCCCCCGAGCCCGGCCAGGCGCCCGCGGAGAACCGGCGCGGCGAGCAGGCCCGCCGCGACGAGGAGGCCGAACCGGACGAGGAGGACGACGACCCGGACGGCGAGAGCGACGAGCCCGAAGAGCCCGGCGACGACACCGGCGAGAACGCCGCGGACGGCGACCAGGAGCCGGACCGCCCCGCATCACCGGAGGAGGACCCCTTCGCCCCCGACGAGCAGGGCCGCGTGCCCTTCCCCTGCCCCCTCGAGGGAGCCGTCGCGGGCACCGACGAGCAGACGCCGGTCACGCTGCCCAACGACCCCTGGTACCTGGAAGCCAGCTCTCTCACGCTCTACGGCCTCGACTACCACGGCGTCGTCAACGTCACCACGGCGGACGGCACCGTCAAGCAGGCGCTGAAGTTCACGGCCGAGCGCATCGACATCGGGGACCTGCACCAGATCGTCGACGCGCCCGGCGGCGTCCGGCGCCACGTGGGCACCGAGCCCGGCTCGACCTCCACGTTCCGCAACGGCACGGTGACCATGTACACCGAACGGCTCGAGGGCAAGCTCTTCGGCATCGTCCCGATCGTCTTCGACCCCGAGCACCAGCCGCCGATCGACCTGCCGATCGCCCACTTCACCGATGTGTTCGTGACGCAGGCCGGGCAGTTCGGCGGCGAGCTGACGATGACGGGCATGAGCTCCTACCTCACCAACGACGGCCCGACGGTCCCGGCCGGCTGACCGGGGGCGGGAGCCAGCGGCACGGGGCCGGCCGCCGGGGCGCCGGCGGCCGGCCCCGGCCATGGCGCCGGCGGGTGCGGCTCAGACGCCGCCCGCGGCGCCGTTGAGGTGGTGCACCCGCACCATGTTGGTCGTGCCCGGCACACCGGGGGGCGAGCCGGCGGTGATGATCAGGGTGTCGCCCGGCTGGTAGCGGTTCAGCTTGGTCACCTCGGCGTCGCACAGCTCGACCATCTCGTCGGTGTGGTTGGCGTACGGCACCACGAACGTCTCCACGCCCCACGTCAGCGACAGCTGGTTGCGGGTGGCCGGCTCCGTCGTGAACGCCAGGATCGGCTGGACCGCCCGGTACCGGGAGAGCCGCCGCGCCGTGTCGCCGGACTTCGTGAACGCCACCAGTGCCCTGGCGCCGAGGAAGTCCGCCATCTCGCACGCCGCACGGGCCACGGACCCGCCCTGGGTGCGCGGCTTCTTCTCCTCGTCCAGCGGCTGGAGGCCGCGCGAGAGCAGCTCCTGCTCGGCCGCCTTGACGATCTTGGACATCGTCTTGACCGTCTCGATCGGGTAGCGGCCCACCGAGGACTCGGCCGACAGCATCACCGCGTCCGCGCCGTCCAGGATCGCGTTGGCCACGTCCGACGCCTCCGCGCGCGTCGGACGGGAGTTCTCGATCATGGACTCCATCATCTGCGTCGCCACGATCACCGGTTTGGCGTTGCGGCGGCACCGCTCGATGAGCTGCTTCTGCACCATCGGGACCTTCTCCAGCGGATACTCCACCGCCAGGTCCCCGCGAGCGACCATGACGCCGTCGAAGGCGGCCACGACCTCGTCCATGTTCTCGACCGCCTGCGGCTTCTCCACCTTGGCGATCACCGGCACGCGCCGCCCGACCCGGTCCATCACCTGGTGCACGTCGCGGACGTCCTCCGCGTTGCGGACGAACGACAGCGCCACCATGTCGCAGCCGAGGCGGAGCGCGAACTCCAGGTCCTCGACGTCCTTCTCCGACAGCGCCGGGACGTTCACGGCCACGCCGGGCAGGTTGATGCCCTTGTGGTCGGAGATCACGCCGCCCTCGATGACGATCGTGCGCACCCGGGGGCCGTCCACCTCGGTGACCTGGAGCGAGACGTTGCCGTCGTTGATGAGGATCGTCTCGCCCTTGGCCACGTCGGCCGGCAGGCCCTTGTAGGTGGTGCCGCAGATGGTGCGGTCCCCGGGAACGTCCTCCGTGGTGATCGTGAACTCGTCGCCGCGCTTGAGCTCGACCGGGCCGTCCTTGAACGTCTCCAGGCGGATCTTCGGCCCCTGGAGGTCGGCCAGCACGCCGACGGCCTTGCCGGTCTCCTCGCTCGCCTTGCGGACCCGGTGGTAGCGCTCCTCGTGCTCCTGGTGGGTACCGTGGCTGAAGTTGAAACGGGCGACGTTCATGCCGGCGTCGATGAGCGTCTTCAGCTTGTCGAACGAATCGACGGCGGGGCCCAGGGTGCAGACGATCTTGGAGCGGCGCATGGTGGCGATCCTATCGGTTTGTTCCGAGGCGGAATAATGGCGGTCGCACGCCCGCCATCTCGACCGTACTCGCCCTCCCGGGGGCGGCGCGCGGCGGATCCGCGAGCGCCGTTCGTACGCGCCCGCGAGGCGTGAAAGAATTCCCGCGGCCCCGACGGTGAGGCCCGCGCCACACGCGTCCACAGCGAGACAGGAGACCTACGCCATGCGTATCGGCGTTCTCACGGCGGGCGGTGACTGCCCCGGCCTCAACGCTGTCATCCGCTCGGTCGTCCACCGGGCCGTGGCGGACCGAGGCGACCAGGTGATCGGCTTCGAAGACGGCTTCAAGGGCCTGCTGGAAGGCCGGTACCGGGAGCTCGACCTCGACGCCGTCAGCGGCATCCTCGCCCGTGGCGGGACGATCCTCGGCTCCAGCCG
>k87-766554_pt1 | contig 12444 bp, 7 predicted proteins | sample MGYA00084031_6733416 | MGnify analysis MGYA00084031
GATCGCCGGCACGTCCGGCCGGCGGAAACCCGCGAACGACCGCGGGAGCCCGGGGCGGGCCGCCCGGCGAAAGCCCGTCGACGACCATCCCCGCGAAGACCTCGCGGAGTCCGCGGGGCGTCCTCGACGCCTCCGGCGCCGCGGAACCGTTCTCGCCCCGGCTCCGCACCCCCGCCCCGGTCCCGCACCGCATGATCGGTTCCCGGCACCGCGACACCGCCTCGGCGTCCCCGTCCCACCGGGCATGGATCGGCCCCCGGCCGCGGCGAGGGCGCGACCGGGGGCCGGTCACGGGGGGGCTAGCGTGATGCGGACGCGTTCACCTCCTCCTTCCCCACCTCCCCGGCGGGCACCACCGCATCGGCGGGAGCGGCGCCGTCGGCCTGCTCAGCCGCGGCGGCCTCCCCCGACTCCTCCGCGCCGATCGGATCGATGTGCCGGAGCATGGTCAGAACGAAGACGATGACGATCGCGATGAGAACCGCGCTGACGATCGCGGTGGCGTGCATGCCCTCGATGAACGCCTCCCGCGCCGACGCCACGAGCGTGGCCGCGGCCTGCGGCACCTGCTCGGCGACGGCGACCGCGCCGGCGAGGGTCTCCCGAGCGGCCTCGGCCGCCTCGGCGGGGAACCCGGCGGGGACGGCGTCGGCCATCCGGGTGGTGTAGGTGGCGGTGCCCACCGTCCCCAGCACCGCGATGCCGAGGGCGCCCGCGACCTCTCCGGTGGTCTCCGACATGGAGGCCGCCGAACCCGCCTTCTCCATCGGGGCCGAGCCGATGACCATGTTGTAGCCGACCGCCATGAGCGGGCTCATCCCGAACATGACCAGAGCCTGAGCGCCGATCATCGGAGGGACGCCGCTGGTGATCTGGGACATCAGCACAAGACCGATCAGCGAGAGCACCAGCCCGCCGGAGATGAGATAGGCCGGGCGGACCCGCCGCGCGACGACGGGGGCCACCACCGTGCCGATGATGGTCACGCCCGCGCCGGGCAGCGACCACAGGCCGGTCATCAGCGGGTTCAGCCCTTCGACGGTCTGCAGGTACTGCACGACGAACATCCCGATCGCGGACACCGCCATGAAGCCGAACAGCATGCTGAGCAGCGCCGCGCTGAACGATCGGCTGCCGAACAGGCCCATGTCCAGCAGAGGGTCGGCCAGCCGGCGCTGCCGGAGCACGAAGGCCGTGCCGACGGCCAGGCCGACGACGAGGGCCAGGGCCGTCACCGGCTCCCAGCCGGTCTTCGGCAGCTCCTTGATCGCGTAGATGAACGTCAGGATGGCGACGAGCGACAGCGCGACGCTGGTCAGGTCCGGGCGGCCGGCCTCCGGGTTGCGGTACTCCGGCAGCAGCTTGGGGGCCACCAGGAGCAGCAACAGCATGATCGGCAGGTTCACCAGGAACACCGACCCCCACCAGAAGGAGGTGAGCAGCGCCCCTCCGAAGAGGGGGCCGACCGCGGAACCGGCCATGAAGCAGCCCATCCAGATGCCGATGGCCACGCCCATCTGCTTGGGATCCTTGAACATGTTGCTGATCAGGGCGAGGGTCGACGGCATCAACGTGGCCCCGGCCACACCCATCACCGCCCGGGCGGCGATGAGCGTCTCCGGCGAGGTGGCGTAGGCCGCGAACGCCGAGGCGACGCCGAAGGCCGCGGCGCCGATCATGAGCAGGCGGCGACGGCCGATGCGGTCACCCAGGTTGCCCATCGTGATCAGGAAGCCCGCGATGAGGAACCCGTAGATGTCCAGGATCCATAACTGCTGCGTACTGGACGGCGCGAGCTCCGCGCTCAGATGCGGCAGCGCCAGGTAGAGCACGGTCAGGTCGATCGACAGCAGAAGAGTGGGCAAAGCCAGTACCGCGAGGCCCAGCCACTCCCGTCGTCCGGCTCGGACCCCCGAACCGGCTTCGGTACCCGCGTCCATGGAAACTCCTTCCGGCTTGGGATGTGCAGGTCACGACCGCGGCACAACGGATGGGCCGACACCGCGTGTGCCCTTCCTATCAACAGGACGTACGGTCGCTCTTCTCTTCGATTGCGCATCCGCTTTCGATCTGATCCGAATCGCGCTTTCACTGCGTCCACCGCGTTCAAGAACGCCGCGAATCCGAATTAGCCGCGTCCTTATCGGCGAGTTCGATCCGGCGTGCCGGGAAATCCGATATCCGCACCCCGGTTATTTCTTCGGCGAACGATTCCCGTCGCGAACCGGGACCTCACGGATCGCCGCTCCGCCCGGGCGGCGGACTCCAGCGCCGCCCTCGGTCACCGGACCCCGGCCCGCTCACGTTCACCCTCGCGGTCGTGCACGCCGCCGGGCTCGGTGACCGGCTCGACCACCACCGGCACGCCGTTGAACACGGCGTTGCCCGACACCGTCTCCACGACCGCGTCGTCGGTCAGGGCGTTGGCGTTGACCCCCGGATGCTCTACGGCGACCCGCTGGCCCGTCCCTTCGTGCCCCCATCCATGAGGGAGGCTGACCACGCCCGGCATGATGGAGTCGGTGGGCTCGACCTCGACCACGACCTCCCCCGCCGCCGACCGGACGCGCGCCAGGTCACCGAGGCCGAGCCGGGCCACGTCCACGGGGTTGACCTGGAGCGTGCACCGGTTGCTGCCGCCGACCAGCGTGGGGACGTTGTGCAACCAGCTGTTGTTGGAGCGGAGCTGGCGCCGGCCGATCAGCACCATGTCGGCGACCGGAGCGTCGAGCCGTTCGCGCAGCCGTACCACGTCGTCGGCCAAGGGCCGGGGGGCGAGCCGCACCCGGTCGATGCACAGCAGCTCGGCCAGCCGCGGCCGGAGCGCGCCGAGATCGATCCCGTGCGGCCGGGCCCGCAGCTCGGCCAGGGACAGGCCGTACGGGCCCAGCCTGAGCATGGCGTCCAGGATCCGCTCCTCGGGACAGTCGCCGTCGAGCTCGGCCCGCAGCTCCTTCGCGTCCCGGCCCTCGAACGGGGATCCGGGAGTCGTGACGGCGGCCGTGAGCATCCCGTCGAGCATCGCCTCGCTCAACGCCTCCGGGTCGGCGTCCGGTCCCCGACCCGCCGCGATCTGGACCAGCCTCGCCATGATCTCCCCCTCGGAGGGGCGTCCCGGCTCCAGCGGCAGGATCGCCGGCGAGAACCTCGCGTAATTGCGCACGGTCACCGTGAGCAGCAGGAAGTCGTAGTGCGGCATCTGCAGAATGCGGGGCGGCGGCAGGATCACGTCCGCGTGCCGGGTGGTCTCGTTGAGGTAGGGATCCACGCAGACCATGAACTCCAGCCCTTGCAGGGCGCGATCCAGCCGGGCCCCGTTGGGCGCCGAGAGCACCGGATTGCCGGCCACCGTCACCAGGGCCCTGATCTGCCCCTCCCCCGGCGTCTCGATCTCCTCGGCCAGAGCGGCCAGCGGGAGTTCACCGAGCGCCTCGGGCAACCCGCGCACCCGGCTGCGCCACCGTCCCATGGTGAAGGGCTCCCCCGTCCGCCACGGCTCGGCCGTGGCGGGCTTGGTGAACATGACCCCGCCGGGCCGGTCGAAGTTGCCGGTCAGGATGTTGATCGCGTCGACCAGCCACTGAACCACGGTCCCGAACTCGGTGGTACAGGTTCCCACCCTGGTGTAGACCGCGGCCGAGGGCGCCGCCGCCAGCTCACGCGCCAGCCGCACGATCACGTCTCCGGGGATGCCGCACGCCGGGGCGACGGCGTGCGGAGGGAAGTCCGCGACGAGCCGGCGTAGCTCGTCCAGGCCCTCCACCTCGATGTCGACGGTCGCCAGATCCTCGGCGAAGAGCGTGTGCACGATGCCGAGCAGCAGGTAGGCGTCGCTGCCGGGTCTGATGAACAGGTGCTCGTCGGCGAGGTCGGCGGTGCGGGTGCGGCGCGGATCGATCACGACCAGTCTGCCGCCGCGCTCGCGCAGCGCCCGGAGCCGCCCGGGGAAGTCCGGGGCCGCGCAGAGCGAGCCGTGCGACTCCGCCGGGTTGGCTCCGAGGATGAGCAGGTAGTCCGTGCGGTCCAGATCGGGGACGGCTATCGCCATGGCGTCGCCGAGCATCAGGCCGCAGGCCACCTGCTTGGGCAGCTGATCGATGGAGCTGGCGCTGAAGACGTTCGGGGTTCCCAGGGCCTGGGCGAGCGGTCCGCGGAAGAGGATGCCGGCCATGGTGTGGAAGGTCGGGTTGCCGAAGTAGACCGCGGTGGCCCGGCGGCCGTGGGCGTCGACGACCCGGGTGAGCCCTTCGTCGACCGCGGCGAACGCCTCCTTCCAGCCGACCTCGCGCCACTCGCCGTCCTTGCGCACCAGCGGGTTCCGGAGCCGGTCCGGGTCCTCGTCCAGGCGCCCCAGGCTCGCCCCCTTCGGGCAGATGTATCCCCTGCCGAACGGGTCCTCGCGGTCGCCCCGCACGGACGCGACCCTCCCGTCCTCGTCGAGGGTCAGCCGCAGGCCGCAGACGGCGTCGCAGATGGGGCACGTCCGGTACGCGGTTCTCATGGGTGTCGCGCTCCGGGCGTCACAGAGTCGCGGGCCGGAACCTGAAGACGTCGACGAACCGGTCCATCAGGCCGGGGTCGCCGACGAGCCTGAGCTCGCCCGACTCGATCGCCTCCTGGGGGGTGAGCTCGCCCGCCATCAGCGCGCGGAGGGTGGTGCCGGGCTCGATGATCAGATCCGCTCCCGGCAGCGGCCCCTTCCCGGCCCGCAGCTTCCCGTCGTCGATGCGGGCGTGGATGACGATGTCGCCGATGCGGAGCTCGTATCCGGCGTGCAGGCCGCGGGCCGCCTCCTCGCCGAACATGGTGCGCAGCGCCATGACCAGCGAGTCCGGCGTGACGATGTCCTCCGGCCGGGGCCTGTCCAGCATCTGGGCGCCCCAGCGGCTGAGCAGCTTCATGGCGTCCTCGAGCTGGCTGCCGAACGGGGTCAGCTCGTACACGACGAGATCGTCGAGCGAGTCGGAGCCGGTGTTCTCGGTGGCATCCAGCGCCCGGCAGCGGATCACACCGGTGCGTTCCAGCTCCTTGATCCTCGCCGTGAGGATCCGCTCCGGAATGCGCGGCAGCCCCTGCCGGATCTCCGCCTTGCTCTTGGGGGAAACGAAGAGGTCGCGAATGATGAGCATCGACCAGCGCTCGCCGATCACCTCCAGGGCGCGGGCCAGACCGCAGTACTGCCCGTATGTCCCCCGGGTCACGGTCTGGAGATCGTTGAGCACGCCCTCCATATCGAACGCGGCGTCGGCCAGCGGGTCCGAGTCGAGATCCACTTCGCCCATCCGCGCCCTGTCGGCGGTGAGCTGGAAATGGTCGCTGGAAATGGTCACGCCACGCTCGTCTACTACCATCTTCCACATTGCGGTCTCGGTCATGTCCGCCGTTCCTTACTGCCGTCCGGATTCACGTCGAGCCTAAATTGCGGGGGGTCGTCGAGGCTTCCGCATTCATGCGCAATCGGTGCGCTTCTTCGCCCGGGACCGCCCGCCTCGCCGCTCCCGGCGTCGGGGCCGAGCCGCGGGCACCGCGGCGGTCCCCGCGCGCCGGACAGCCGGTGACCTCGGTTTTCTCCCGGCTCGACGGACGCCGGCGGTACCGCTGAGACCGGTGTTACGCCGGCGACCGGAGTGATGGCGGTAAAGGGGCGTCGTTTCCCGGACGCCATGACGGAATGTCGCAACTCCGGAGTTGCCGGGCGACGATCACCCCTGTGAAGCTGCCGTTCATGACCGATCAGGGTTAATGAGGGGCCAGCGATGACTCTTACCACAGATGATCAGGTCCATAGATTTCCTGATCCACCCGAGCCGGATCTGCGACCGACCGATGTGGTCAAAAGGGCCGAGTCCCTCGCCTGGGATTTGGTGGAGCGTCAGGCGGAAACCGAAGAACGCACTTTCTACGCCGAGGACATTCACGAACGATTCGCGAAGTCCGGCTTTTACCGCATTCTCGTGCCGCGCCGTTACGGCGGCTATGAGTTCGGCATCGAGACCTTCATGCGGGTCACGCTCGCGCTGACGCGGGGGTGCCCGTCCACGGGCTGGATGTACTGCCTGGGGCACGCGCACGCCCACGCCGTGGCCACCCTGTTCGAGGAACGGGCGCAGCGCGAGCTGTTCGCGGGAGGAGACTTCATCTGCCCGGCGACGGTCATGCCGTCGGGCACCGCGACACGCATGGACGGGGGCTGGCTCCTCTCCGGAACCTGGCACTACTGCTCCGGCGCCCCCTACGCCGGGCATTTCATGGGCCACACCCTCGTCGACGGAGAACCCATGCTGTTCGTGGCCCCGCGCAGCGAGTGGGAGCGCGTGGACGACTGGGGGGCGCAGCTCGGCCTCAAGGGCAGCGGATCGCACAGCATCGCCGTGTCCGGCTTCGTGCCCGACCACTACACCATCCGCAAGCATCTCAGCCAGCTCACCGTGACCGACGGCACGCCCGGCCGGGACCTGCACGGGAACCCCGAGTACGGCGGAGGGCCGCTCAGCTTCATGGTGCTGGAGGACGCCGTGCTCGCCCTGGGCATGGCCCAGGGGGCGCTGGACGCCTACGAGAAGCTGATGCGCACCCGGACCACCAGCTTCCCGCCGATCGTCGGCCGGACCGAGGACCCCGACTTCCAGCGGTGGTACGGCGAGGCGGCAGCGCTGATCGCGACCGCCGAGGCGGCCTTCTGGAACGCCGTGGAGCAGTGGCGCGCCGCCTGCGCCGAGGGGCCGGAGGCGTTCTCCAAGGAGCGCGAGATGCGGATCGCCCTGATCTGCCGCGAAGTGGTCGGGCTCTGCTGGCGAGCGGTCGAGGGACACCTGTTCCCCACGGCTGGGTCGAGCTCGGTACGCCACGGCGAGCGCATCGAGCGCGTATGGCGCGACCTGTCGATGCTGCACAGCCACGCGGGTGTCGCGGTCTTCCTCGCCGCCATCGCGAAGCGCGAGTACACCAAGGCGCGGTTCGGCGTCGAATGAGGAAATTGCGGAGGTGGTGAAGATGGGTGACACGACGGGAACGCGCGCGGTCGTGCTGGGCGGCAGCCTGGCGGGGCTGTTCGCGGCGCGGGTGCTCTCCGACGCGTACGACGAGGTGCTGGTCGTCGACCGCGACGTGCTGCTCGGCGTGGCCGGCCCGCGACGGGGGTGCCCTCAGGGGCGCCACATCAACGGCCTGCTCGCCCGCGGCCAGCAGGCCATGGAGGAGATGTACCCCGGTATCACGCAGGAGATCTTCGCGGACGGCGTGCCGACCGGGGACCTCGCCGGCGATGTGCGCTGGTACTTCAACGGCAGACGGCTCAAACAGCAGCACGCCGGGCTGGTCTGCGTGGCGGCGAGCCGGCCGATGCTGGAGAAACACATCCGCCGGCGGACGAGCGCGATCCCCAACGTCTCCTTCGCCGAGCGCCACGACATCCTCGGCCTGGAGACGACGCCCGATCGCAGCCGCGTCAACGGTGTGCGCGTGCAGCCCCACGGCTCGGACCGGGCCGAGACCATACCGGCCGACCTGGTGGTCGACGCCACCGGCAGGGGGTCGCGGACCCCGATCTGGCTGGAGGACCTCGGCTATCCGCGGGTGCGCGAGGAGCGCAAGAAGATCGGCCTGTGCTACGTCACCCAGCACTACCGGCTGACCAAGGACCCCTATCACGGCGATCTTTCGATCAACCCGGTCGCGTCGGCGGCCCTGCCGCGGGGTGCGATCTTCACCAAGACGGACGGCGGACGCGTCGAGCTGACCACGTACGGCCTCCTCGGTGACCATCCGCCCACCGACCAGGAGGGGTTCTACGAGTGGATCAGATCGCTGGCGGTTCCGGACATCTACGACGCCCTCCAGCACGCCGAGCCGCTCGACGAGCCGGTGGCGTTCCGGTTCCCGACCACGCTGCGACGGCGCTACGAGGAGATGACGCGCTTCCCCGACGGGCTCCTCGTCACCGGTGACGCCGTCTGCTGTTTCAACCCGGTCTACGCCCAGGGGATGACGGTCGCCGCGCTGGGCGCCTTGACGATGCGCGACCACCTGCACACCGGCGCCGCCCCGCAGCCGCGCCAGTTCTTCCAGGATCTCGCCCGGAACGTGATCGACCCGCCGTGGGAGATGACGAACATCGTCGATCTCAGCTTCCCCGGCGTGGAGGGCAGACGGACCCTTCAGGTGCGGATCGCCCAGGCGTTCCTGAAGCTGGTGCAGCTCGCGGCCACCCGGGACGGCAAGGTGACCGCCGCGTACATGCGCACGGCCGGCATGGTGGACCGGCCGGAGGCCCTCCAGCGGCCCGGCATGATCCTTCGGGTGCTGTGGAACGCGCTCCTGCAGCTCAAGGACGGCACCGGGCGCGCCGTCGCGTCCGCTCCCGCGGAACGGGACAAGGCCCCGGCGCTGTGAGACACCGCCGGGGCCGTCTCGTCCGAAGCCTTCGGCCCGCCCCGGCGACCCGCGCTCAGCAAGGACGGCCTGCGGTCCACGGCCGTCGGCGTCCCCCTTGCTCCGTCCCGGCGCACGACCGTTGGCCGTCGACCGCCCGGCCGCGCGCCGGGGCGTCGTGCCCGCCGCCCAGCCACCCGCCGCGCGCCGCGACGCGGAGCCGCGCGATTCGCATCCCCGAAGGAAGGCCAGCAAGTGAGCATCGACACCACGACCGAGCGCATCCCGCTCTCCTTCAATCAGGAATTCCTCTGCATGTTCGACAAGGGCGACCGGGAAGGCCCGTTCGGCCCCGAGTACATCATCGTCTGCGGCTGGCGGGTCCACGGCGTCGTCGACCCCGAGAAACTGCAGGGGGCATTGGACGACCTGGTGGAACGGCACGAATCACTGCGTACGCTGGTCGTCCGCGACGGCGAGACCCGATACCAGAGGATCCTCCCGCCGAGCTCGCCGCACCTTGAGGTGCGCGACCTGCCGCCCACCGCGCCGGCCGAGCGCGATCGGCGCGCGGAGGAGCTGCTCATCGAGATGGAGTCCGGAGCGTACGGGATCTCCGAGCCGCCGCTGGTCCGGGCGGTGCTCGCCCGGTTCGACCCGCAGGACGCGGTCCTCGTGCTCATCGCCCACCACTCGGCGGTCGACGAGTGGTCCACCCAGCTGATGATCCGCGACCTGGCGGCGTGCTACGCCGAGCGGAGCGGACACGGGCCGCGGAACCTGCCGGAGACCGTCCAGTACCGGGAGTACGCCGTGTGGGAACGGGCGAACGCCGACACGGCGGCGGTGGACAGAGCCCGCGAGTACTGGCGGAACAAGCTGAGCGGGGCGCGGATCTTCCCGATGCGCACCGACCACCTCCGCTCCGAAGGTCTGCCGAAGCGGACCGCGGCCCACCGCTTCCTGATCGACGCGGACCTGACGTCGCGGGCCCTGCGGATCGCCAGATCGGTGCGGAGCACGCCGTTCATCTTCCTGCTCGCGGTGTACAAGGTCCTGCTCCGGGAGATGTTCGGCAGCACCGACATCGTGGTCCCGACGCTGACTCTGGGCCGTAGCCAGGCGCGTTTCCACGAGACCGTCGGGTCGTTCTTCAACTACGTCCCGCTCCGGACGGACCTGGCCGGCTGCGAGAACTTCCGCGACGTCATCGCCCGGACCCGCCGCACCTGCCTGGAGGCCTACGCCAACGACATCCCGTTCTCCCGGATCGTGGCGGAGGCGCCGGGGCTCGTCGAGTCCTTCGCCGGCGACGACCGGGCGGTGTTCGCGTTCCAGGTGCACCAGTTCCCGTTCGTGATGAAGCGGGAGCGCATCGGCGATCTGGAGTACTCCGACCTCCGCAGGCGGGTGCTGTCCCAGGACGTCAGCACCGACATCCCCGACGGCGCGCTGTGGACGCTGGGCGTCGACCCCTCCGGGGAGATCATCGGGAACCTGGGGTTCAACACCAACCTGTTCGAGAAGGACACGATCGTGAAGATCGCGCAGGAGTACCGCCGGGTCCTGCGCGAGCTGGTCGCCGATCCGGACGCGCCGCTGAAGAGGATCTGACTCCGAGGAGAGACCCGTGAACGAACGCTGCCCGATCGTGCTGGACGTGACGGGACGGGAGGTCCACCGTCAGGCGGCCCGCGCGCGGGAGCTCGGCCCGGCGACCCCGGTCGAGCTGCCCGGCGGGGTCCGCGCCTGGTGGGTGAACGACTACAAGACCGCCAAGGCGCTGCTGACCGACCCCCGGATCACCAAGAGCGCGCGCGCCCACTGGCCCGCCTTCCGGAACGGGGAGATCCCCCCCGACTGGGAGCTGATCAGCTGGGTGGCCATGGACAACATCTCCACCGTGTACGGCAAGGACCACATGCGCCTGCGCAGGCTGGTCGGGAAGGCCTTCACGCGCCGCCGTGTCGAGGCCATGCGGCCGCGCATCGTGGAGATCACCAAGAACCTCATCGACGACCTCGCCGCCACCGACCCCGGCGAGGTGGTGGACCTGAAGAGCGGGTTCGCCAAACCGCTGCCCGCCCGGCTGGTGGCGCACCTGATCGGCCTGCCGGAGGAGGCGCTCGACGGGGTCGTCGAGGTCATCGACATGATGACGGACACCACCGTGAGCCCTGCACAGGCGCAGGCGGTCCTGGCCGGTTGGCGGGGCGCCATGGAGGAGTTCATCGCCTCGAAGCGGCGCGAACCCGGCGAGGACATCACCAGCCACCTGATCGCGGCGCGCGACGACGAGGACGGCTCGCGGCTGAGCGAGTCCGAGCTCACCGACACCGTCTTCGCGATCCTCGGCGCCGGGGCGGAGACGACGATCAACTTCCTGGACAACGCCATAACCGAGCTGCTGACCCACCCGGAGCAGCGAGCGATGATCGTCCGCGGTGAGAAGTCCTGGGACGACGTCATCGAGGAGACGCTGCGGGTGCAGGCGCCGCTGGCCAGCCTGCCTCTCCGCTTCGCGGCCGAGGACGTCGAGCTGGACGGCGTCACCATCCGCCGGGGCGATCCGGTTCTGATCAACTACCACTCCCTGGGGCGTGACCCTGCGCTGCACCACGACCCCGAGCGGTTCGACATCACCCGCGCCGACAAGGAGCACCTCTCGTTCGGCCACGGCCCGCACTACTGCCTGGGCGCCGGCGTCGCACGGCTGATCGGCCAGGTCAGCCTGTCGATGCTGTTCGATCGTTTCCCCGACATGGCGCTGGCCGTCGCACCGGAGGAGCTGGAGCCGATGCCGACGTTCATCATGAACGGGCACCGGAGCCTGCCGGTCCGGCTGACCGTCCCGGTGGCGGCCGCGGCGGCGTCCTGACCGCTGCGGACGGAGGAGGGCCGGCCGTGCCGAGCACGGCCGGCCCTTCCGTCATGCCTCCGCCATGCCCGGACGAGGCGGCGGCGCCCGCCGCGGAACGGAACGACCCGCCGGGGTCGGACACCGCCGGCGGGTCGTTCCGGGCCGGGTCAGCCGTTCAGCCGCACGACCTTCTCCATGTCCTCCGCCGTGTAGTCACGCCCGGCCAGGGCCTCCGCGAAGTACTCCACGAGGTGGCTGGTGCGCGGACGCGGACCGCCGTGGAGGGCGTAGTCGTTGTAGGCGTCGAGCAGCCGCTGCGCCTCGGCGTCGGCCTCCGCGAACCGGGCGCCCGGGTCCGCCCCGTGCGCCAGCACGTCCCCCATGGCGCGCGTCATCACGTCCTGGTTGCCCGCGAAGTCCCCGAACACCGCGCCCACCGACGGCGGCACGCCGTTGTCCCGCCGCTGCTCCGCGGGCACCCGGCTCGGGTACCTGTTGAGGTGGTCGACGGCCACCCGGTGGTAGGGATGCCGGTCGAACCAGCCCTCGCGCTCCAGCAGCTCCAGCGAGGCGTAGGTGATCGGGACGAAGCTGTTGGCCTTGTGCCGTTCGGCGGCCTTGCGCGGGTTGTGGAGGAACATCAGGAACGCCAGAGCGGCGTCCTGGGTGGCCTCGTCCAGGCCGTTCTTCAGCCAGATGGAGGTGCCGGCGACGGCGTTGCCCCCGTAGGGGACCCGGTCGTTGTAGGGGAAGATGCCCACCTCGATGCCGAACCCGTTGTCCTTCGCCCCGCGGACCATGTAGTTGACGTCGTTGGAGGACGAGATCCGCATCGCGACCCGCTGCTCGGTGAACGCCCGCAGGGTGCCCGCCCAGTCCGGGATGGTGCCCGTGTAGAGGTAGTGGCCCCTGCTGTGCAGCCGCTGCCACCACTCCACCCAGGTCAGCATCTCCTTGGACGCCAGGTTGGTCCGCCGGGCACGACCGGCGCGGCCGTTCTCGTTGTCCACCAGGTACCCGCCCTGCACGGCCAGCGCCTGCTGGAAGAACGTGCCGTGGTTCGACCAGGTGATCGCGTACTCGGGACCGTCTCGCAGCTCGGCGACCGCCTCGCACACCTGTTCCACCTCGTCCCACGTGGTGGGCAGATCCGTGACGCCCGCCCGCCGCAGGATGTCGGTGTTCGCGTACAGCAGGCTCGTCGTGCCCACCGA
>k87-1093725_pt1 | contig 12438 bp, 10 predicted proteins | sample MGYA00084031_6733416 | MGnify analysis MGYA00084031
CGACGGCGTCCCTGATGCCCGCGGCCCGGCGCGGGTCCCCGCCCGCGGTCACGGCCACGGAGACCTCGCCGACCCTGCCGGAGGCGGGCGTCCAGGCCGCCGACGCCTCCTTGTCGTCGGCGCGGACGCACCAGATGCGCTTGGCCTCCGCCTCGGCGGCGACCGCGGTGTTGACCGCCCGGTCGTCGGTGCATGCATGCACCAGCCAGGCGCCGTCGCAGTCACCCACGCGGTACGGCCTGGCCTCCCAGGTGATGCGTCCCGTGGCCGCGAGGTCCTCCAGGGCCGGTGTGACGCTCGGCGACACCAGCGTCACCCGGGCGCCCGCGTCGACGAGCGCCGGCACACGCCGCTGAGCCACCCGCCCGCCTCCCACGACGAGCACCCGTCGCCCGGAGAGGCGCAGACCAAGCAGGTAGGGGGACATGACGGCCGATCTCCCGTTCACGAGAATTGCCTGTTGAGAGGTAAACCTACCGGGTTGACGTTCCGTGATCGGCGAGGAAGGACCGACGGTGATCTCGTTTCGGCCCCTCCCCCGCACCGGCGGCCCGACGCGCGAGCGGAAACGGCCCTTCCGGTCCGAGCCCGCCCTCCGGAACGGCGGAGGGTCTCCGCACGATCACGCTGTGGAGCGATCCGCGCCCCTCCCGATCCCACCCGGGTCCCGTTCCTGCCCACCCTGTCCCGTCCGTCTTCTTCGCCGCCCCTCTTCACCTTCTCGCGCCGTTCGCGCGCCCGCAGGCTCAGCCTCTCTTCTCCGTCACGCCCGCGGCGTCGAAGGTGGCGACCTCGTGCATGACGCGGGCCGCCGCGCACAGGATGGGATGGGCGAGCAGGCCCCCGGTGCCCTCCCCGAGCCGCAGCTCCAGATCCACCAGCGGACGCAGGCCCAGATGGCTCAGGGCCTGCGCGTGGCCCGGCTCGACCGAACGGTGCCCGGCCACGCAGTGGTCCACGACCGCCGGGGCCAGGGCCGCGGCGGCCAGCGCCGCCGCCCCGGAGATCACCCCGTCGAGCAGCACCGGAACCCGGGCCGCCGCGCCGGCGAGGATGAACCCGGCGATGGCGGCGTGCTCCAGGCCGCCGACCGCCGCGAGCACGCGCAAGGCCCGCTCCCGTCGCGCCTCCGCGCTCTCCGCGGCGCCTTCCCGGGAGCCGTCCGCCCCCTGCCCGGCGAGCCCGTTGACCGCCAGGGCCTCCCGGACCACGCGGATCTTGTGCGCGTAGGTCCGGTCGTCGACGCCGGTGCCGCGCCCTGTGGTGTGCTCCGGATCGCGGCCCGTGTAGGCGGAGATCAGCGCGGCCGAGGCGGTCGTGTTGGCGATGCCCATGTCACCGGTGATCAGGCAGCGGGCGCCGTTCCCGATCAGGTCGCGGGCGACCTCGATGCCCGCCTCCAGCGCGGCCACGGCCTGCTCCCTCGTCATGGCGGGCCCGCGGGACAGGTCGGCCGTGCCCCGGGCGACCTTGCGCGAGACCAGCCCCGGCGCGGCGGGCAGGTCGCTCGCGACGCCCACGTCGACGACCGTGACCGGGACGCCCGCCTGCGCGGCGAAGGCGTTGGCGACGGCACCGCCCGCCAGGAAGTTGGCCACCATCTGGGCGGTCACCTCCTGCGGCCACGGGCTCACGCCGCGCGCGTGCACGCCGTGGTCGGCGGCGAAGATGGCCAGTGCCGCGGGCTCCGGGATCGGTGCGGGGCTGACGGCTGCGGCGCCGGCCAGCCGCACCGCGACCTCCTCCAGCACGCCCAGCGAACCGCGAGGCTTGGTCAGCCGATCCTGGTGGGCCCGGGCCTCGGCGGCGGCCTCGGCGTCGGCGGGCCGAATCGCGGCGATCGTCTCCAGCAGGGGCGAAGGCGTCGGAGCGTGCAGCATGGAGATCCTTTCGGAGGGGTCTGTCGGCGGAACGGCGCGGACCCGGCGGGCCGCGGCCGCCCCTGTCACAGTACGGCGGTGGCGGCCAGCGCCTCCTCGTACCGTTCGATCACCACGTCGGCCAGCCCTTCGCAGTCGCCGATCACCTCGGCGCAGCGGACCTCCATGGTGGGATGGCCCGCGGCGTACGCCATCGCCTGCGCCCACACGCGTTCCAGCTGGCTGCCGGCGAACAGCAGGTAGGGCAGCACGATGACCCGCCGCGCGCCGAGCCTGCGGCAGCGTTCCAGACCGCCGGGCACGCCCGGCGGGGTGAGGGAGACGAAGGCCGTCTCCACGGTCATGAAGTCGTAGGCGTGCGTCTCCCAGAACAGCCGGGAGACACGGTGCACCTCGGCGTTGGCGGCGGGATCGGTGGATCCGTCGCCGACCAGGACGATCGCGGTCTCACCCGGCGAGACCTGCGGTCCGTCGTCCTGGAGCGGCGAGCCCACGGCGCGCAGGCGCGGCATGTCGGCGGCGGCGTCGGCGAGCCGCTCGGCCAGCAGGGCCAGCACTCGCGGGTCAGGGCCCAGCGGGCGGCCGTAGTCGTACATGAGCGTCGGGTGACGCTGCTGTTCCAGAGCCATCGCGGCGGGGATCTTGCCGCTGTTGCACTGCTCCTCGTTGAGGGTGAGGGGGAGAGCCACGAGGCGATGATGGCCACGGGCCACCAGCGAGGCGACCGAGTCGCTCAGGCGGGGTTTGGCCTTGTCGAGATAGCCGCCCGAGACGTCGGTGAATTCCCTATCAAGCCGGCAACGCAGCCGGTGCACGAACCTGCCGAACTCGGCGGCACTACTGTCGTCGCCCGAGCCGTGCCCGATGAGCAACAGCGGCGGCTTCATGCAGACTTCTCCATGTTCGTGACAAGCTCCACCTGGGGAAAGACGCAGGCAAGACACGGGAGGATAGCCGAAAGCGGAGCCCGAAAACAGGTAAAGCGACAGTAACGATGCGCGTGTGACGCAAGCGTCGTAAGAGATCTTCTGTGCCGCCCACGGCGCCGCCGTGGAAGCGCCTCCACGACGGCGCCGTGACGGTCAGGGACGGGTGGCGTGCACGACGAAGACGGGGGCGGCGGGGGTGAGGTGATGGGTGCCGTCGGGGCGCACGGCGAGCCGGTCGGCGCGGATCTGCGTGCCCTCGGCGTGATAGCCGTGTTCGCGCAGGACGGCGAGTGCGGCGGGCACCCGTTCCACCGTCCGCAACGTGCACACCAGCGAGGCCGGGGAGCGGGCGGCGCCTGTCCCCGGGCGAGGGCCACCTTGACGCCGTGGGCGATCACGTTACGTCTGATGACCTCGCAGCGGTCGGGGTCGCGTTCGACGGCGACCACCGCCGCGCCGAACCGCGCGCACTCCACGGCGATCTCACCGTGGCCCGCCCCCACGTCCCACACCATGTCGCCGAGTCTGGGGCCGAGTTTGGCCAGCACGAAGGCGCGCACCTCCGGACCGGGAGAGGCCGGAAGACCCGCCTCCTCCGCCGCGTCCCCGTCGCCCTGCCCGTTCCGCCCTCCGCTCGGGGACGTGCGGGGAGCCGTTTCGGCGTCGTCGGACGGCGCGGCCGCGCGGGCGCCCTCTCCGGGCGGTGACGGGTCGGCCAGGACGCCCGCTGCTGGAACATCCACCGCTTTGCCGAGCGCGACGTCGGTGACGGGGCGGACCGGGGCTGGCGGGGGCGGGTCGAAGGTCAGCGCCCACTCCCCCGGCCCCGGCCGCGCGCCCGCCAGCCACGGGGTCCGCACCGCTCGGTGACGGGGGTCCACGACCAGCACCACGTCGGGGTTCTTCCAGGGGCGGGTGGTGGCCTCGCCCATCCTGCTGTGCGTGACGCGCTCCTCGGGGCCGCCGAGGTCCTCCACGACGATCAGCGTCCGGGGCGTGGTCGGGGCCAGTTCGCGTGCCAGCTCGGCCGGTCCCACGCCGGGCCGGACGAGGACGGCCACCTTGTGGTGGGCGCGGCACACGTTGGCCGCCCTGCGGCAGTCGTCGGTGGCCACGACCAGCGCGTCCTCCCAGGGGATCGCGGCCCTGCCGAAGGCGCGGGAGACCGCCGGAACGGCGGGCAGCACCTCGGGGGTGATACCGCGTTCGCGCAGGGCGCGCACGGCGCCGAAGAAGCCGGGGTCGCCGTCGGCGAGCACCACGGCGGGCCCTCTCCCCGCGGCGAGATGGGCCTCGGCGGCGGCCAGCGGGTCCGCCGCGGCGGCGGGCGGCACGCCGGACTCCGCGGGGTGCAGCCGGCGCAGCAGCCGTTCCGGTCCCGTGACCAGCGTGGCCGCCTTCAGCCGAGCGCGCGCCGCCGGGCTCGGCTCCGATCCGTCGTATCCGATCACCGTGATCATCGAAATCTCACCGTCCCTCCCTGCCAAGGGTGACGGTCCGCGCGGCCGGTCGCCAGGCCGCGCGGACCGCCGCCGCCGTGGCGCACAGAGGGCGAGCCGGATGTTTGCGGCAAAGGGCGGGGGTAGGACCCACACGTCCGGACCGCGTTTCTGCGTAGCGGGGTCGAGCGGCTCCGAAAACCCGGACCGCATGGAGGAACGGATGGAACGCGATCGCCACCCCGCCGATGCGGGGAACGCGCCGGCCTTCGCGGATGGAGCGGTCCGCACGCCGCCGTACGGGGGGCTCTCCGCCGTTTCGGAGGTCGCTCAGGCGCCCGGCCTCAGGATCAAGACACGCCGCCGGTGACGGAGGGGTATCGATGAAACTGGACGCGATCCGACCGCTGTACGAGAAGCACTCAGGGCCCTTCGCATCGGTCTACATCAGCGCCGAACGGACCGGCGAGGACTCCGCCACGCAGATCGCGCTGCACTGGCGGCGGCTGCGGGAGCGGCTGGAGCGGGCCGGGGCCGACGCGCGGACGGTGGAGGCGATCGGCATCCGGCTGATCCCCCGGGAGGAGGCCGCGCCGGGACGCGCGATGTTCGCCGTCGACGGCGAGACCGTGCACGATGAGGCGTTCCCGCACCCGCCGCGCCGGGAGATCGCCCGCTGGTCACCGCTGCCGCACCTGATGCCGCTGCTGGCGCAGCGCGGGGAGACCGTCCCCCACCTGCGGGTGATCGCCGACCACACGGGCGCGGACGTGATCACCGTGGGTGCGGACGTGCCGCGGCAGCGGACCGTGCAGGTCGAGGAGTGGCCGATGCAGAAGACCGGCGTGGGAGGCTGGTCGCAGCGGCGCTACGAGCGCGGCGTCGAGGAGACCTGGGAGCGCAACGCGGTCGCGGTGGCCGAGGCGGTGGACCGCGAGGTACGCAGGACCGGCGCGGAGCTGGTCGTGGTGGCGGGCGATCCGCGCTCACGGGCGCTGGTCCGCGACCATCTGGGCGCGGCCTCGGCGGACCGGGCGGTGATGGCCGAGCACGGCAGCCGGGGGGCGGGCGCGGCCGCCGCGCCGTTCGAAGCGGACGCCGAGGCGGCCGTGGACTCCTGGCTGGAGCGGCGGCGCACGGAGCTGATCGAACGGTGCGGCGCGGGCCCGTCGGCCGTCGGACTGCCCGAGACCGTGCGGGCGCTGCGCTTGAACCGGGTGGACACGCTGCTCATCGCCGACGATCCCAGCTCCGACGTCATGCTGTGGATCGGCCCCGGGGGCGACCAGCTCTCGATGGACGGCCGGGAGCTGGTCGAGTGGGGGGTCGCCGAGCCGCGGCAGGAGCGCGCCGACGCCGCGATGGTACGCGCCGCCGCGATGACCGGCGCCGAGCTGTGGTTCGTCGACCGTGACAGGCTCGGCACCGGCGTGGCCGCCCTGCTGCGCTACTGACGCCGCTCCGGCGTGGCGTCGGTGACGATGACGACCTCCAGGGTGCGGGGGCCGTGCACGCCCTCCACCCGGTTCAGCTCGATGTCGCTGGTGGCGGAGGGCCCGCTGATCCAGGTCAGCGGGCGCGCGGGGTCGAGACGGGCGACGGCCTCGGGCACGATGCCGACGATCTGCCCGGCCCGTACCAGGCACAGGTGGTAGTCGGGCACGAGGGTGAGCGCCCTGCGGCCCTGCCCGGGTCCGGCGTCGAGCACGATCGTCCCGGTCTCCGCGATCCCGATCGCGCAGCCGGTGATCACTCCGTCGGCGGTGTCCAGGCGCTCGGGAGGCAGCGGCGGGTCGTCGCGGAGCAGCTCGCGCGGGGCGCCGCCCCGAGGGGCGTCCGGATCGCCGCCCTCCTCCGTTTCCGGACCGGCCGCGGTGTCGGCGCCCGCAGCGGGGCCGGCCGCCGAGGCGGCGTGGACCCACTCCTGCGGGAGGCCGTCCGGCACCACCAGCCGCCGCACTCCCCTGGCGTCGAGGGCGTCGGCGATGACCGCGGACACCCCCGCCGGGTCGGTGATGTGGACGGTGGCGCGGTAGTCGCGCAGCCGCTCGGCGAACAGCGCGACCAGCTGTCCGGGATCGGCGTCCGGCAGGGACCGCCGGTAGTCGCGCGGGATCGAGGCCGCGTCGGCCGGGGGCGCGTTCCGCACGGCCTGGCGGATCCTGGCCAGGATCAGCTCCCTGCTCGTGCTCATCGGCGGCCTCCGTCCGTGCGCGCCCACCAGTCGCGGAAGGACTCGGCGGGGATGTCGGGGATGTCGCGGGTGTCGGTCCACGCGGCCAGCGGGCCGGGCAGCCGCCGGGGTATCAGCCGGCGGAACCTGCTCGCCAGGCGTTGCGCGCGGGTCAGCCGCGCGGGGCTGTTCAGCACCCATCCGGCGGCGCGCATGCTCATCCGTTCGGCGCGGGCGTGGCGGGCCTTGGCCCGCAGGTGGACCAGCACCTCGGGAATGTCGATGGCGACCGGGCAGGCGTCCAGGCAGGCCCCGCACAGGCTGGACGCGTACGGCAGGGAGCGGTCGATCTCTGCGCCCATGCCGCGCAGCTGCGGGGTGAGGATGGCGCCGATCGGCCCCGGATAGACCGAGCCGTAGGCGTGCCCGCCGACCCGCTCGTAGACGGGGCAGACGTTCAGGCAGGCCGAGCAGCGGATGCAGCGCAGCGCCTGCCTGCCCACCTCGTCGGCGAGCACCCGGGTGCGCCCGTTGTCCAGCAGCACCAGGTGGAACTCCTGGCCTTCGACCGCGCCGGTCCAGGTGGAGGTGTAGGGGTTCATCCGCTCGCCGGTGGAGCTGCGCGGCAGCAGCTGCAGGAACACCTCCAGGTCGCGCCAGGTGGGCACCAGCTTCTCGATGCCGACCACGCTGATGAGGGTCTTCGGGAGGGTCAGGCACATGCGGCCGTTGCCCTCCGACTCCAGCACGACCAGGCTGCCGGTCTCGGCGACCATGAAGTTCGCCCCGCTGATCGCGACCTTGGTCGCCAGGAAGCGTTCACGCAGGTGCAGCCGGGCGGCTTCGGCCAGGGCCGCGGGGTCGTCGGTGATGTCCCGCGGCGCGGGCCTGCCCCATTCGGCCATCTTCGCCAGGAAGATCTCCCGGATCTCCGAGCGGTTGCGGTGGATGGCCGGAACCAGGATGTGCGAGGGCCGGTCGTCGCCGAGTTGCACGATCAGCTCGGCGAGGTCGGTCTCGTAGGCGGTGATGCCGTGCGCGGCCAGCGCCTCGTTCAGCCCGATCTCCTGGGTGGCCATCGACTTGACCTTGACGACCGACGTCTCCCCGGTGGCCTTGACCAGGTCGGTGACGATTCGGTTGGCCTCCGCGGCGTCGGCGGCCCAGTGCACGTGACCGCCCGCCGCGCGCACCGCCTCCTCCATCTGCACCAGGTAGGTGTCGAGGTTGCGGAGCGTGTGATCCTTGATCGCCTTTCCGGCGGCGCGCAGCTCCGCCCAGTCGGGCAGTTCGCCGACGACGCCGGCGCGCTTGCCGCGGATGGTGCGGGTGGCCTTGCGGAGGTTGAAGCGGAGCTGGGAGTTCTGCACGGCCCGCGCGGCGTTCGCGGGAAACGCGGGCATGCCGAGGAACGTGCCGCTCATCGGCTCTCCTCCGTGGCAGCGAGGATCTCGGCCAGGTGCATGACGCGTACGCCGGCACGCTGCCGCCGCAGCGTGCCGCCGATGTGCATCAGGCACGAGTTGTCGGCGGCGCAGAGCACTTCGGCTCCGCTGTCCAGCACGCCGCGTACCTTGTCGGCGCACATCGCCGAGGAGACCGCGGGGTTCTTCAGCGCGAAGGTGCCGCCGAATCCGCAGCACTCCTCGGCGCCGGGCAGCGGGACGAGCTCCAGGCCGCGCACCCGTTCCAGCAGCCGGGTGGGGCGGTCGCCGAGCCGCAGACCGCGCAGCGAGTGACACGTCGGGTGGTAGGTCACCCGATGCGGGAAGTACGCCCCCACGTCGGTCACCTCCAGTACGTCCACCAGGAACTCCGACAGCTCGTACACCGGCGGCAGGTCGAGCGGCGCCAGGCGGGGATACTGCTCGCGGATCATCGCGGTGCACGATCCCGACGGGACCACCACCGCGTCGTATCCGGCGAAGACCTGTGCGAAGCGCCGGGCCAGCCGTACCCCTTCGGCGCGGTATCCGGTGTTGACGTGCATCTGGCCGCAGCAGCTCTGCGCGACGGGGAACTCGACCTCGCACCCCAGGCGGCGCAGGAGCGACACCGTCGCCCGGCCCGTTCCGGGGTACAGCGTGTCATTGACGCACGTGACGAAGAGGGCGACGCGCACTGATCTCCTTCCCGCGGCTACCCCATATGGTCAGACCACAGTATGGTCTGACCATATGGGGTCACAAGACACCGCCCCCGCCGGCCGGGACGGACGCCGGGCGCGCGCCTTCGAAGACGTGCTCGCCCAGATCGAACGGCGCATCGCCGAGGACGGGCTCACCGTCGGCGACCGGCTGCCGGGCGAGCGCCACCTGGCCGAGCAGCTCGGGGTGAGCCGCGCGTCGGTGCGCGAGGCGCTACGCGTGCTGGAGGCGCTGGGCGTGGTGTCCTCCCAGGTGGGACGGGGGCCGGACGCCGGGGCCGTGCTCACCGCGCGCCCCGCCACCACCCTGACCGACCTGCTCCGCCTCCATCTCGGGCTGTCCAGCCTGTCGCCGCGCGAGGTGGTCGAGACGCGCATGATGATCGAGCAGTGGTCGGCGGGCCGGGCCGCGGGACGCGCCGCCCCCGAGCCGTTGGCGCGCATGCGCGCGGCGCTGGACGGCATGGCGCGGGCCGCCACGGTCGAGGAGTTCGTCCGGCATGACGCGAGCTTCCATCTGACGATCGCCGAGCTGTCGGGCAACCGGCTGCTCGCCGCCACCATGCGCGCCGTCCGCGCCGCCGTCGAAGAGCACGCGGTGCGCGCGGTACGGCGGCTCGGCACCACCGAAGGGCTGATGGCCGACCATCACCGCATCTACGAGGCGATCGCGACCGGGGACGGGACCGCGGCGATCGCGGCGATCGCCGCCCACCTCGCCCGCGCCTACCCCGACACCGTCCCGCATGACGCCCGCGGCGGCGCCCTCCCGGGCCGGGAGGCGGCGGAAGAGCCGGCGTGAACCGCCGCCCGGAGCGGCCCTCGGGTCCCGCCCGCCGGAAGGCGCCCCTCAGGAGTCGGCGGTGCGGCACTCCGCGCCCGAGCAGGACGCCATCCGCTCCAGGTCGCGCGCCAGCCTCTCGACCAGCCGCGGCGACGCCTCCGTGACGATGTTGTCGAGCTGGAACGGGTCGGTGTACAGGTCGAACAGCTGACGGTCGCCGGTGGCGTACTCGACGTAGGTGTACCGCTCGGTGCGCAGCGCCCGGTAGGGCGGCACGGGTTTGCCCCGCGTGGGTTCGAACGCCTGCCCCCGGTAGAACTCGATCAGCACGCGTTTGCGCCATGGACCGTCGGCGCGGCCGTCGAACAGCGGAACCAGCGAGCGCCCCTCGGCGAACGCGGGAACCTGGGCACCCGCCAGTTCGGCGAGGGTGGGTCCGAGGTCCACGGTCGCGGCCAGCTCCCGGACGGTGATGCCCGGCTCGACGCCGGGACCGCGCACCGCCATCGGCACCCGGATGCTCTCCTCGTACGGGGTGGTCTTGCCCATGACCAGACGGCGGGTGCCGAGGTGGAAGCCGTTGTCGGAGGTGAAGATCAGATAGGTGTCGTCCAGCTTGCCGGTGGCGCGCAGCGTCTCCACCAGCGCACCCACCATGTCGTCCACGCCGAGCATGGCGCGCAGCCGCCGCCGGTACAGTTCGTCGACCGTCTCGATGTCCTGCTCGCTGAGCCGGGGCAGGGCGCGCAGCCACGCCGGCTCGTCCGGGGTCTCCTCCTGGTCGAACGCGGGTGTGCGAGGGGCGCGCAGGCCCGCGAAGGCGTCGGCGTGGCGCGGTGCGGGGTTGGCCGGACGGTGCGGGGCGATGGGGGTGAGATAGAGGAAGAACGGGTCCTCGCCCGCGACGATGAAATCGGCGGCCTTGGCGGTGAGCACGTCGGACAGGTAGTCCTCGGCGCTCAGGCCGTACTCGCGCAGGACGCCGTTCTCGTTGAGCGTGTAGCCGTACTCCTCATACAGCCGTTTGACCGGAACATGCCATTCGTCCCAACCCGGAGGCACGTACGAGGGGGATGCGGCGGCGCCGGGATAGTGGTTGAGGTACTTGCCCATCAACGCCGTGCGATATCCCGCCTGCTGCAGCCAGGTACCGATGGTGGAACGTTCCAGATCTTGTTCATGGAAAGCGGCGAAACCGCCCTCGGGAGCGGTGTTGGTCAGCACGCCGTGGCTGTGCACGTACTGCGAGCGCAGGATGGTGCTGCGGGACGGGCAGCACCACGGGTTGGCGGTGAAGAAGTTGTCGAAGGTCGCACCCTGCCGGACGATCTGGGCGTAGATGTTGGGGAACAGCCGGAGATCGACGCTGTCGAGATCATCGGCCACGATGAGCACGATGTTGGGCTGCTTCCGGGTTCCGGCGTCGGCGGGGGGCACCTCAAGCGGCCGAGCGGCTCCCGTCAACGGCAGCATCACGGACAGCATGAGGAGGCACGCGAACCAGCAGGCGATCCTCTTCACTTGGTCAAACTTTCCCTGTAACCGGCCACCGACACACCGTACTCGACCAAAAATCCGGAACGCGTTCCACCCCGGTCGGCGTGGTGACCTGCGCCTCGAGCCGGGTCGTGCTCCTGCGACCCGGCTCCGCGCACGGCGGGCGGCCCGGCCGGAGCGACCGGCCGGGCCGCGAAGAGAGCCGTCCTCCTCGGCCGGGCGGGGCAGGGGCGGCGGATGTCGGACAGCCCGCGCCCGGCCTGCTCGGCCCTCAGTCCGGGCGCGGCGCGGGATCGGTGGTGACCGAGCGCAGCAGCGGCGCGCTGAGCGCCCCGGCCCCCAGCACCGCGGTGAACCCGACGCCCACGCAGACGAGCAGGATGACCAGGCCCGTCCACGAGCCGCCGATGGAGGCGAACGGCAGGCCGCACAGGACTCCCGTGCCGATGGCGCCGCCGCCCATCACGGTCAGCGGGATCAGCGTCTCGGCACGGCGCGCGGCGTTCAGCACCCGCAGCGGGGTACCCGCCAGGCGCAGCAGCGCGTACGTCTGCCTGCGATCCAGCACCGACGACGTCGCGGCAATGCCCGAACTGGCCACGGCCACCAGGAAGGCGACCGCCAGCACCACGATCGTCCCCGTCCGGACGTCGCCGAACAGCAGCACCGAGTCGTACGCCTCGTCCGCCGGGGTGGTCGGGGCGCGCCCGGGCACCAGGTCGTGCAGGACGGTGCGTGCCCGGTCCATGAGGGCCGTGTCCGCCTCCGCGCCGAGCCTGACGATCAGCTGCCGGTACCTCCCCATCTCCCTGGCCTCGACCTTCGCCGGCACGTCCGCCGCGGCAAGCCGCTCGTGCGCCTCCTTCGCCAGCTCGACCTGCCGATCGGCGGGGATCGCCACGCTCAGGCTCGTGCCGTCCAGGCCCCTGATCACCCCTATGTCAGGGCTGAGCAGCCCGAGGAAGCCCGCCAGGAACCCGACGAGGGCGACGCCGCTCACGGTGCGCCAGCTCGAGCGGGGATCGTCGATCAGCCGCCGTCCGGCCAGCAGCGTCGCCGGGCGGCGGGCGACGCCCACGGCGATCCTGCCGATCAGCGCCACCACCCAGGGACCGACCAGGTTGATGACGAGGAAGGCGGCGGCCAGGAACCCGACCGCCACGGCGAACCCCGCGTTCCCCATGACGACGGGCGTCGCGACGACGACCGCGAAGAACACCACGACCCGGATGAACCGCAGCCCGGGCGGGGTTTCGCGGCGGGCGACGCCGAGCGGGCTGACCACCACCCGGCGCAGGCCGACCACGGCCGACACCCCGACCAGGAGCGGCACGGCGAGCAGCACGCCCGCCGTGGGCAGCACCCCGGGCCACAGGTCGGCGACGAACCACTCCCCGCCCGCGATGGGGATCCCGGCGAGCAACGGCGCCGCCAGGCCGTACAGGACGACGCCGACCACCGCACCGATCACCGCGACGATCATCGCCTCGGCCACGGTCATGCCCACGACCTGGCCGGGGGTGGCGCCCACCAGGCGCAGCGCGGCCAGCCGCTGGTCACGCCGGGCCACCGTGAGCCGGGCCGCGGCCC
>k87-163485_pt1 | contig 12424 bp, 10 predicted proteins | sample MGYA00084031_6733416 | MGnify analysis MGYA00084031
AAAAAAGGTACTCGAAGAGTACCAAGTAAAACGGCAAAGTGCCGTTTATATAAGGATTCATCGATATCTATATCAGTGCATTTTCAGTCTATTTTCAGTATAAAAACAGCGCTATTTCAGCATGTTTTCAATTTCCGTTTAAAAGGTAATCTGTTTCAGATCCAGCAACAAAAAATTCCATAGTCGGGACTACATACTTATTTTGTGGGAACCTTTTCCGAGTTAAGGTCCACACTTTTTTTAAGTACTCACATCTTTTCTGATCAATAGTAACCCATACTACTTCTTGATTCTTCAGCATTATTTGAGTAAATGTAACTACATAGTCATTAAACTTCTTTTCTAAAGCCCTGGGCCCTTCAGTTCCGTTGTCGTATTCTATCCAGAATGTTTGATCATTTATCCTTGCCCAAGAGTCAGGACGAATTTTAGGCTTGATTTCCTTGTTTCTTTTCTCATACAGATGAGTTAAGTAGTCTACCGTCTCATATTCAAATAACCAAGACTTTACACTTTCTCTTTTTTGCTCCATGACACGTGTAAAGATATCAACATAACCATACGTGTGGGCAAGTTGACTGTCTTTGGACTCTTTAGGGCTTATTAAAGTTTCTTCAACCAGTTCACCAGCATATTTCAAACCCTTTGTACCTAATGCCCAGACAGATTTATCTCTACCGTTAGAGCGAGGAAGTCGATAGGTCTTAATCCACTGATCACGCTTTTCTTTTAGCTCTTTTTTTAAGATTCTTAGTTTGATCTGTTCTTCATAAGATAAACCTTCATTCTTTCTCTTTTCTAAAAGGATTTTCAATGTCTTTGGAACCTTTTCAAATTCACGTATTCTATATTGACTCCATTCAATCTCTTTTTCAGTTAATCCAGAAATTACTGCTAGTTGTCTTTTTGAGGCCATTCGGCAGTGATATAAGATTGCCATGATCCATTGATCTCTCTTGTAGTGCGGATGATTTATCCAGTCTATAATCATAAAAAATCCCCCATTATATCTATATTTTTCGCTCGTTAATCAGTGTATATTCAGTGTAATTCCAGTATAAATTCAATCGATAAGAAGGGCAATAAAAAAACCCCTTCATAAAGAAGGGATTAATAAATATCATCATCTTCAACGTCATCACTCTCTAAATTTGTCACTGTTGCCGGATTTAATATTTCACTGATTTCAGCATCAATCTCCTTCACTGGCCGACCATCCCGTTTTTGTAATTCAAGCGCTTTTTCCATAGCCCATTCTTTGGCACGGATAATCTCCGCTTGGTCTTCGTGATTGGCCGGCCTTCCTTCTGGGAGATAAAGGTACGGCGGTTCTGGATTTCCAAGGCAAGCAATTGAGCGCATATGTTTTTTCCCAGTAATCAAGTCTTTTTCTTTAGTTCTGGTGTAGACAACCGTTGTTAGATCCGGAAGTTTTTTCAGAAATTCAGGATCAAATTTATCATTCATCACTTTGGACATAAGTTCTGCAGATTCTGCTTCCTGCGTACAACATAAGACATTCCCTACTGCTTTCATTGCTTTGAGAATGTCTTGCTCTCCTTTAAATTGTTCAAAGTACTGTGTGATTAACCCAAGGGATAATCCGTGCTTCCTAGCAAAAGCGATCATCTCTGGGTAAATCGGGAGTTTTAGCAAGTGAGACTCGTCAATAGCCAAGATGTGGAGTTTAGAGCCAGTCCCTCGAAATTGTTTGGCGATCTCGTAATAATATTCAACGATAGTTCCCCCCGCCAGGAAAAAGTCTCTTTTGTCCATTCCCAAGGCATCTATAAGAACAATATGTCCTTCATCCATCCATTTCAAAATATCCAGTCCCCACTGTTTCTGGCCAAACATCCTGCGAAGATGTTTATTGAGCAAGAGAGAATTCAACCGGTTTAACAAAGGTCGGATATCCCGTTTAAAATCGTTGTCTCCTTCTTGCTTCCAAAATCCTTGGAGAAACTCATCAGAAACCTGAGGAACAACTCGATTTCGGAACTCTTCATCCATGAAAATTTGATACAAACTGGCCAAACTGTGCTCTTCTTCATGATTGATTAGAGTGCTTAACGCACTCTCGAGAAATCTGTCCAGTGAAGGGGTATCCTTATTTTCATAGGCATATTTCACCAGTTTTTTTGCGAGATTCAGCGTGATCTCTGACGACAATTCTGGCTGTTTTTTTAATATGTTTAAGCCGATTGGATATTGGGGTTCATGTAAATTAATGAAATGGACTTTTTCCCAGGGTACTTTGTATCCTTGTTTCTCTTTGGCCAGTAGGTATGTCAAAATGGCCAAAACAGTTTCCTCTGAAGGGTCGATATAAGTGAATCCCGGTTCTTTTTTGGGATTTTCCAACCAATCGTCTATCAAAGCCCTAAAAATCGTTAATGAAGTGGATGATTTTCCGCTCCCAGTGATCCCACTGAGAACGAAATGCTTTTTAAACTGTTCTATAGGGATTTTTATCCAGCGATCAATTTGGAGTGGATGTAGCAGTTTCGCTACTTTCACTCCTTCTGCCAGTTCATTGTCTTTCAAAGAGCGTTGCCCTTTTTCTAGATGAATAATCCGATCATAGATATGCTCGGTATTATCTTCTTTTTTCTCCTTCCGCGAATCTGGACCTGGCGGAAGGTGAACAAACTGCGCAAGTTCTTTATCTGTCCATAACATTCCTTGATTGAAGTGAGGAATCGGATATGGAACAGATTTGCTTAATTGCGAAGGACACTTATCTTGTAACTCTAAGTGCAAATTATTCAATCTCCTCATCATTGTAGACACCTTGTTGGCGATCGTTTGAGCCACTCCTCCTGTTTTCCTTGCCGTCCAAATAGCACCGAACACTTCAAAACCTTTCTGAAATCCTGTAAAACGCTGTTCTAAATCATCCACGATCTGCTTTTCCTTCGGTGGTAAGTCTGTTTTAGAAAGTGGTTTCTTTAGCTTCCCGCCTTGAGTCAATACATACTTTTTGGTTTTTTCAATCTGATGCGTCAATTTTGAGGAAGCAACGGGACTAAACACAAGATCTATCCAAGAATCAGGCGACATACTATATAAAACACTAGATAACTGATCTTGACCACTGAAAGCCTTGAGTGGATGGCCAGCTTCGTTTCTTTTTTTAGATAAAACCAACTGACCCCCATATCCCTCTTTCTCTTGATTTGGCAAAGGGACTTCAGAGGGAGTTATGGAATGAATTTCACAGTTTCGATAGCACGTTTTGATTGCCTGCTTTACACCGGTTTCGCGGTCTGATGGGAATCCTATATAAAACGAAATCTGACCATGTTCATCGCTGTGGATCAGTAGGCGAAACCACTCCCTGCCTTGCTTAAATCTTTCTTTCCTTGGCCGATTCATGACCGCAAATTGGTCTATCATCTCCAAGATTTTTTGTTTTTCACAATGAGTATGGATATGCGGTATTACACGAAAATAACAGTAATTTTCAGTGGCCAGCTTCCGATACCGGTATTGCATACCAGCAAAAGCGCCTGTCCCAACAATTAAACCTCCGACTGCTGTTGCTCCAGCGACCGCTGAGGTTGTTTTGACATAATCCTTTATGCTATGCCAATCAACCACGGAGCTTAGTATTTCGGGATGATTAACTAGCGAAGCAATCCCAACCACCCCAGTCAAAACTGCTCCGCCTACGATCCATTTATACATAGACTCAAGTTCATTAATCTCCTTTTGAAACATGTTCATGTTGTTCCCTCCTTATCTCAACCATGACATAGGGTCTTTTCTTTTTCCATTTTCATGAACTTCAAAATGTAAGTGCGGACCACTGGATCGGCCGTTATTTCCGATTTCGGCTATTTTTTGCCCCCTAGCAACTCGTTGTCCCACTTTTACTTTTACTGTTTCCTTGTACATATGCCCGTACCATGTCTCCAAGCCATTGCCATGATCAATCACGACATACCAGCCAAATCCTCCCGGATTCGATTTAGACCGAGTCACAACTCCATCAGCCGCCGCATAAATTGGGCTTCCGCTTGGAGCTGCAATGTCAATCCCACCATGCACGTGATCTCCTCGATCTTCACCAAATTCTCCAGTCTTTCTTCCAGAAGCCGGCCAAATAAACTTCCCACCTTGGAAAGTAAAAGCTCCTGCTGGCGCTTCCAAAGATTGGGCTTGTGCTTCTACTTGGGCAACAAAGTCCCAAGAGTTTCTGTAAGAATAAATTGCACAACTCAATGCTCCTAAACTTCCTACACCTTCTTTTTCTTTTAATGATGACATACATGATGTTGATTTACTTTCATGTTCAGCTCTATATTTTTTCAGATTTTCAGCAATGCTTATCAACTTTTGTCTTACTTGATTTAAAGAATTCCCACCAGATGATGCTGGTTCATTCTTGAATTGTTCATAATAACTTGAAACTTTTTTTACATAATTTTGTGTTTCCTTAAATGGTGGAATTCCTTTATACTTCTTCACATTTCCGGGTCCAGCGTTATACGCTGCTAAGGCGAGTTGCAGGTTCCCATTATAGTCATTCAGGTATCCTGCAATCTCATTAGCTCCGGCCATGACGTTTTTCTGCGGGTTCAGACAATCACTATTCGGGTCCAGTCCGTTTTTGCGACAAGTATCCGGCATCAATTGCATGAGTCCTCTCGCTCCTGCTTTGGATACTGTATCAGGATTAAACGAGCTTTCCTGCTTTGCAATCGCTTTGAGCAATGCAGGATCTACTCCATACTTCATCCCGGCCTGATTAAATATCTCTGCATATTTCCCGTCTACAGGCTGGCCAGAAAGGGCATCCATACTGTATGAAGGGTCCAGACGATGAATGGCAGCTAAAACATTCCAAGGAATGTCGTACTTCTTCCCAATCTCTTCGTAAATTGTTTTTAATCCTGCAGGAACCCCCAGATAAGGGTCTAAGGAGGATTGGTTTCCGGTGTATAGGATCAAATTTATGACAGTCCAACCTAATAGCATCAAAAGGGCCAATATAGCCCCAAAAATAACAATCATCACTTTCCATCCCCATACATATGTAGCCGCTTTTGCCACCTTTGCTGTAGTAACTGCCCTTTCTTCGATCACATCCTCCATCAAAAATCACGCCCCTCGTCAAAACGTATCTCTTTTACTTTCCAAGTGCCGTCATCTTGAATCAACACCACATGGTAATTGACAATACTTGAAATCGTTTGATTTTCTGTTCCAGTGAAGGTCTCTTCTACTTCAACCTCCACGTAAGAATTCGCAATATTTTCTTTTTGATATGTGTCGATGGAACGAATACCTTTTAACAAAGTTTTCTCAAGTTGAATCCCTGATCGGGTCGTTTCATTACGGTTATCATCTGTCATGAAGTTTGAATCCCGATAAGGTTTAGTTTTTTCCCAGTAAAGGTTTGGTTGTTTTCGATCATACGGAACATAGCTTTCTATAAACAAACGAGTAACTTCTTTTGCCTTCTCAAGTTCAACTGATTGATCAGAAGCAGGAGAATGTGAAACAGCCGGAGGTTCTTTTGCCTCCGGCTGTTTGGCAGTTGATGTTGAAATGTATTTAAGCCCCTGCCAGAACAGGAAAGTAAATAGAAACAATACGGAAAAAGCCAAGAAAAATGTTTTTTTATTCTTCACTGTGAGTTCCTCCCTTTCGGCGTTGGCGGGCTAGGTATTTTTTTCTTTACCCAGCGCCCAAGTGCTTTCCCTTTACTAATAGTTGTTTGAGATGTCCTACGAACAGTGAAACGACCAGTTTGTATACTCCGGCGAATATAACCTTCAGCAACTTGAGCTTGGTCGTTGAGAAAACCAAAGATCTCTTTTCGCTTGATCCAAAGCCCTACTACTACAATTACCTGCATAAACAGTGTCCAGTAGTATCCGGAATCCGGGGGAGTGATTTGATACGTCAGATCCGACATCACAAAGATTAAACACAGTAAAAAAGATAAACCGAACTTCATTAACGCATATTTCACCAATTTGATAAACCAATTTGTCAAGAGATACCGGAAACGAGGATATATGGCCAAAATGCCCACTACGGGGAAAATTAAGGCCAAAAACAACAAACCTATTTGATAAAACAAAATCCCTGCAGCTATGAGTAAATAAGTAACTACCACAACCAAATACGTAAGAGCCAACACCGTCACGGTTTTGAGCCGATCAAATGTTGCCCGTGTGGTTAATGTGTAATTGTTATATTTTTTGATTTCTTCTTTTACCGCTTCGGCTCGCTTCGGGTCGTTAACTCCCCACTGAAGTATGCTTTTTTGGCGATCTTCTGGCAGTGTTGAACTGGTCCCGTTATGTTGTAAGATCAAGTACGGCTCGTAGATCAACTGCTTGTAAAGACGGTCTGATAAAATATAAGGAGCTGCTTCGCTTGAGTATTTATTGTTGCCGCTTGAAACATTAAGCGTTGTCGCCAACACCTCATTATTTAAATTACTCGAAAAACTGTTTAGGGTATTGAGAAAAAAGGAGGCATTGTAAAAGAACCCAACGCACAGAACAATGACTCCAATGGCGCTTAACAATCCGGTCCAGACCTCGGTTTTTTTCATGGCCACGGCCTTAACCAGTGCCCAGGCTCCGACCAAAGAAATCATGAATGGCAGCAGGGTTCCCCAAATTCCACCGATGAACCCTCCACCTTCTGTCCATCCAGCAATATTTCTGATTCCTTTTTCAACTTGCTTGCTGAACTGCGAAACAATATCCAAGGTAAAAGCATCTTGGATTATGTTAATTACTTGAAAAGTCGAAGTATAGATGATATTCCAGATCAGGTTTACCAATCCCATCAAAAAGAAATGGCCAGAATCCTTAGCCATTTCGTCCAATTGCCAAAAGCTTTTATCGTTATACTGAATTTCTAGGTAATACCTAGACGGGAGATAATCATCATATTGTACTTTGTAACCGGTTTTTTGCTCAATTTGCTTTATCTTTTCTGTCGGAAACTTAATCATTAAGTCGTCATTTGTGGCAGGGCCGTCATAAATCTCCTGTGCTCGTTTTTGAACTTCTTCAGCATCTTTTTTCGCTTCAGGACTACTTGCCGCCTTGGGATGGAGTGTAAAATCTCCAAGGTATCCTTCTGCCGATACATTCCATATCCGTCCTCCTCCAATCACCGAAAGGACGGCTATTGCGATGATGGCAATAATCTTCCACTTCTTCTTCATGGTTTCACCTCGATTTCTTCAGGTTCTATTCCCTGAGTTTCTCTCTCAAACTCCGAGAAATCTAATGTATAAGCTCTTTTCCATCCTTCTTCGGGAACATGCACCACTTTGATCCAGTCTTTGATGGTGCGCTTTGGATCATTAGGCTTTTGATATTCGAACTCGTAATAGATCGTGGAGGGGTCCTTTTGATACTTTCTGAGGCCCCCCTCCACAATTTGCAAAGAATTTTTAGGACCTTGGGATGGATCAAGATCAACAGCGTTTCGATCTTCCGGAATCAAAAGCTCATACATGGTTTTTTCATCTTCTTGATACAAAGCGTTTTCGTACTTAATGACCACATCCTCGGGAGTCATCCCGTTTATTTCTTGATCTGATCCGAAAATCATGATCCCTATGACCAAGAGAACGACTAGAGCAAATCCTCCCATCCCCCAGTAAATTTTCTGATTAAGGGACACTATATCTCCTCCATTTCAAGCTCTCTTTCTGTCCAAACATTAGGCCGAGTATCCAAAATGCTAAATAATTCTGGGTGAATCTCTTGAATGATCACCTCTACTTCGCCAATGCGTCCCTCAAGGTCTTTCATAAAACATTGCCCTCGTTTTAGCCCCTGAAGGCGATTTTTATTTTCCCGGGTCGCTTCTATCCCGAGGAGGCGACATGCACTTTCGGCATCCAATGAGTCTTCGGACCGAAAAACAAATCGCATCCCCAAGTTTCCACGAACTTCTTCCCCACGATCGCCACTCTTCTTATCATCACCAAACGACAGGTCTCTGGCATTTTGCGTAACAATGAAGAGAGCACTGTTTTGGCTACGACCGGTGCGGATCAATTCTTCCAAAACCGTTCTCCCTTCCTCCGTTTTGGCCAGTCTCCACGCTTCGTCAAATACGGAAATTTTAAAGTGCTTTGTGGGCTGATTGGCGAACCGCCTTGTGAAGTCCGCCAAAGCAATTAATAATGCCAGACCTAAACGTTCGACTTCTCGATTGCCTCCGACCAAAGGCAAGTCCTGGATCTGAAGAATTGTCAACTGCTTTTGCAGATTGACACTTTCTTCTGATCCATCTCCAAATAACAGTTTAGACTGTCCGGACTTCGATTTTTGCTCAAGTGTATACAGCATCGTATCAAAGTTTTCATATCGCTCAATGGTCACAAGCCCTTTTTCTTTTTTCTTCTCCAACTCATGAAGATGCTTTCTTAGGAATTCGAGAACTTTCATCATGCAGGGATTCTCACTTTCTACTGCCTGATCTACGGCATTTTCAATGGCTGTTGCAATATAGTCACCATCTTTTGCCGCTGCCAGAACCTTCAAAATCCGTTTCGCCGTTTTAGAACCGCCTTTCGGGTCGCTAACCAGTGGGTCTAATTTCCCTCGGTCCTCATCTTCCTGTCCCAAGGAAACCACTTGCATCACGTTTTTAATTTCTTGTGGCATTGTCCTGATCCAATGCGAACGGTCATTTTTCGGGTCTACAATAACCACCTGTGCACCCAATATGAGTTCATTCAATGCCAAAAAGTCTACCGTCATAGACTTTCCTGATCCTGTCTTCCCTACAAAGGCAATAGAGGGAGACGTGGATATTTTTTGATCTGACGGGCCACGCCGAGAATCAACAAAGACAAGAGATCGTCCCGACTTTCCAAGAAAGGGGCCTGACAGATCTCCCAAATCTTTTGTGGCTCCAAACATTGAGCAAGCTAGGTAGTTGGGATCTAAGCGATGAATATAGCGATCACTCAAAGAAGGAGCACCTGGTAAAAATTCCGAAAAGGCTCTCCACTGATCGCCACGGGGGATTTCGATGTGAAAAGTTCTCTCTTGATATACCTTCATCAATGCTTCAATACGCTGTTCCAACACTTCTGCAGAAGACGCAAACAAGCAAAAACCAATCTTGGTTTCTAAAATAGGAAAACGGTCTTTCTCCAGGTCCGCTTCCAGCTGGTTGGCATCCTCAATTGCTTCTCTTAATCGCAAAGGTACGTGTTCCTCTCCCATGTGTTCTGCTTGGTCCTCTAGTTCTTTTTGCTTATTTCGTACATGTTTTATGGCCTTTGCAAAGTCAACAGGTTTGATATGAAGTTTTACTTCAATCGGAAAGTTCAAGTCTTGCAACCAGTACAACCAAGGAGTTCCAGGAAACTCCCGGCCGTCCGGAAGATATGACATGTATAAGAAACTCATGAACCCTTGACGAAATTTTCCTTGATGAAACTGCTCGGTGACGAGCATTCGGAGGTGATTGTCATCTTGCAAACCACCAAATAAGGTTACAACATCATTTCTGGGTTTCTTTGCTCTTTTTCCGTCCACTTCAATCGTATCTGTTTGAGGCTCCCAGTTTTTTAATAACTTCGGCTGATCTATCCCCCTCCAAGTACTTCGTTTCAAAAGCCACTGAATGTCCTCAGTAGTTGCTCGTTCTCCATTCAGGAGATATTTTATTTGACCGTAGTACACCTCCTCCTGTGCTCGATAGGCCTCCATCTCTTCATCAAAAAAATAAAATGGCTTTACTCCAGAGATCGTTTCAAAATATCTTTTTACATCTTTGAGCGACTTCTTGATTTGAGCCAAATAGTTTCCTTTTTTCATCTTGCTGGTTCTTAACTTCATGGAAACGAAAAAGTGATATTTGATCATGTGCTTTCCTTCCTGCTGAAGGTAACGCAAAGCCCTTTCAAACATTTCATTTCCGGTATTTTTGAGCGGAGCAACCACCCGCTGCTGAAGTTGATTGATATATTCTTCAATGCCTTTCTGTTCGGGAATCATCATCAATTGACATTCATCACGCAAAGTTGAAAGAAAAGACTCCCAATCCTCAGCTAGCTGAATTTGTTCATCATGGCTTCGATACTCAAAAAAAGTAGAGGGGATTCGGTACAAGGCCCGAAATTCCCCTCTGTTATCTACAATGATATTATCTTCAAAATAAATGAGCGGACAATTATATTGATTCATTTTCTCTCCTCCCTGGTCTTAAACATGATCGCATGATTTACTAAAACCTGCTGTTTTTGCACTGGCTCAAATCCGGCATAGGTTTTCACATTGGACATGTATTGAAGTTGATCAAGAAAGAAGTGAATGGGCTTTTTTCCATTGAATTGTTGATTGCTCAGAACATAAGAAACCGCTACAGGAATCACTCCATAAAGGATGATAAAGTTGTCGAATAAGTTGATGATTGGAATGCCCCACAGCCACGAAAACGGTGGGACATTTTTGATGAAAATCATGAGTAACAACGTGATAATCCAAAAAAGCAAAGAACGCAACCGAACTGCAAAGGGAAGTTGCATTCCTTGGATATGACGCAAAACCAATTCATTTTCAAAAATTTGGTTATAATTTCTCATGATTTTAAAGTCTTTTTCCACTTACTGACTCCACCCCTTAAACAGTTGCTCTCCCAAGTTCTCCCCCACACCAGCGATCAGCTCTGGTCCAAATATGAATATCGCTACAAAAAGCATCAAACAACCAAAGCTGACCAGTGCCGTAAACTTCCGCATCCACGCCAAGATAATTGCGCCAAGCGCACAAATGAGATAGAAAGCTTGCTTAATCTCTCCGCCAATCAATTTATTCAGAGCCGTGACTGGCCCGTCCCCTAACATCAATAAAACCGTTAATAAGTGTTCTCTCATCAATCTTCCTCCTCTACCGTGATTCAATGCTTTGCACTAACCATTGACTTCCCTTTTGCTCCAGAAAGAGTGTAAAAGGAACACTATATAAAATATCTGTTCCATTGTCCCGAAGTTGGACATTACATTCTGTTCGATAGCTATTGTCATTTTCTTTATATACAACGATATTTTCTAACCTTTCAAATGACATCAACCCTTCATAACCAGCAACTCTTTTACCATTAAGGAACAGATAGGAAATGTCTTGAGGTGTCCCATCTGTGTAGGTTGGGAAAAACTGATTTATCAAAAAAGCCGTAATGGAATCAGAAATCGTCTTTTCAACTTCTTCTCCCTTTGGAATTTCAGGGCTTTTTATGTTGGCTTTCTTTGGAGGAGTAACAATCCGTGGATTGCTGATGACCGCATAACCACCTTTTCCATCGGTTGCAACCGGTATGGACAAATACCGGGAAACCATATATCTTTTCACATCTTTTGGATTCTTTTGATCTGGTATTTCGAACTGACTTTGTACAAAAACAATAAATGTTGCTGTTTTCTCATCTTTTTCTATGACATCCGCAACACTGGCCGATGTTCCAAAACTACGGGTTTGGCCAGTATTTTGAACTCCAGCTTGCGGATCAACCCCCTGTGCCAAATATTTAGAAAGGTTCTTGGCGCGCTCCTCGGGATCTCCGGTCCAGGTGAAATATTCTTTGGCGAATTGTTCGGCAAAATGTTTTGCACTGACTGTATCAATCTTGCTTTTTGCTTCAACAACATGACTAGAGCTTGTGTCTTGCTTCCCGATCACTCCTGTGTGAAACAGAATATACACTGTTGTTCCTATTGCAACATAGATCATTAAACCCCAAAAAGCATAATATCGAATCTGCCTTTTTTTTATTTGAGCTTCTTCGCCTTTGCGCAAGATTTTTCTTATGTTCATGACATCTTCCTTTCTCCTTTTCAAAAATAAACCAGGGGAAACTAAATCCCCTGATTTACTCAAGATTTACTTTCAATGTTTGGCCAGGATAAATCCAGTGACCATGATCAGTTTTGTTTCTTTCATCTCGCTTAATAAGCTCCTCCTTATTTTCTTCCCAAATATCAACCCATCTTTCTCCATCGCCGTAATATCTCTCTGCAATCTCCCATAACGTATCTCCAGGAGAAACCTCGTGATAGGATACTTTTTCTTGATTCATTTGAGTCTGCTGATCGTTCCGGGCCGACTGTTGCATTGCAGGAGTGGATACTTGTGTGGATGTTTCTTTGGGTTGACTATTTGTGTTAGTTGCGGGAGTAGGTAACTCTTTGGCTTGACCAACTGTGTTTGTTGCAGCCATTACAGGAGCAGGTGCAGATACTTCTTTGGATTGACTATTTGTAGACGCCAAAACAATAGGCTGTTGATTCATAGTCTTTATATTGTCTGAATGTAAATTTTTCTTATCTTGCTGTGCTGATGCTACTTTTTTCTGTTCCCTTTTATTCTCATGTCTTTTTAATGGTACTTCAGGTAATTGAAGTGATTCCTTCTCTGTTTCAATTGTC
>k87-551483_pt1 | contig 12408 bp, 8 predicted proteins | sample MGYA00084031_6733416 | MGnify analysis MGYA00084031
AGTGATCGCCGTTACTTTCCCTTTGTCTTTTGCCGGTATTTTGTCCTCTTGTAGCAGTTCGAGAAACCCGGCCAGCGACGTGAGCGGGACGCGAAATTCGTGGGAGACGTTGGAAACGAATTGTTTGCTGAGTTGATCCAGGCGTTGCTGTTCTTTCATTGTCTCTTCTACGCGGTCGACCGCTTGATTGAATGTGGCGGCTAGATCGTCTAGTTCCTCGTACGATTCCATTCGGACGCGTTGTCGAAAATCGCCTTGCACCACTTTGCGCGCGACGTATTGTATGTTGCGAATGGGTGTGACCGTGTAGCGAGACGTGCCGTACGAGATTAGGACGCCGAGGAGGATGGCGATCAGACCGGAGTAGATGAGGGTCCGGCGCATGTGCGACAACGTTTCGGCGGATTGGCCCATCGGGTTTTTTAGAAGCAGGAGCCGGTTGCGCTCTCCGTCGATGAGGTACAGCTCCAGTTCCGGCAGACCGAACCAGGTGGCGGACGTCTTACGGAAAAGTTGCTGATCCCGCAACAGACTGTTCCATTCGTCCGGTGTGAAAGACAGGTTCTCGGCAGCCGAAGGGGGGAGTTCATACAGTTCTATTCCGGCCAACTGCAACGTGTTGATCAAAATGGAACGCTCGGAGCGAATGACCCACCCCGATTCTCCAGGGACGACCACGCGGCGGGCGACGGCAGAGACGTTGTCCACGAGGCGGGACGACTCTTGCTCGACGAGGAACAGCCGAAAAAACGTATCGGCGGCAAACCCGATGGCCAGCACAGCGATGAGCACGACGATCGTGTGGGAGGTGATGAGGCGGGAAAACAGGGAGTTATACTTCCTCATCGCGCATCACTTCAAAGGTGTACCCGCTGCCCCAGACGGTGCGGATGTACCGGTAAGGGGCGGTACGGGATTCTAGTTTTTCTCTCAGCCGCTTGACGTGAGTGTCGACTGTGCGCGTGTCGCCGAGGTAGGCGTAGTCCCATATTTTACTGAGCAAGTGCTCCCGGCTGATCACTTGTCCCTTGTGTGTTGCCAAGTACAGCAGTAAGTCGAACTCTTTGCGGGTCAGCGTGACTGGCTGGCCTTTGGCCTTTACCAGGCGCTCGTCGCGGTGGATCGTAAGATTCGGCCAACTCATCACTTTTTTTGATTCCGGTTCCACTCTTCGCAGGACAGCCCTTATGCGGGCCAACAATTCTCCAGGGCTGAAAGGCTTGGTGATGTAATCGTCACTGCCTAGATTCAACCCTTTAATCTTGTCTTCCACTTCTCCTTTCGCGGTCAGCATGATGACGGGCGTCGATCCGCGGAGGCGTATCCGCTCCAGCACTTCCCAACCGTCTAGATCGGGGAGCATAATATCCAGTAGCACGAGGTCAGGGGTCATTTGTTCAAACAAATCCATTCCTTCTCTGCCGGAAAATGCCGAGCTGACCCGGTAAGTTTCACTTTCTAGCGTATATTTGAGCATTTCCTGAATGTGTTGGTCATCTTCGATCACGAGAATGTGCGCTTGCAACGGCAAGTCCCCTCCTCTACTCGATCATACCACGGTTTGTTCGATCGGTTAAAGTGGTTCGGTGGTACCTGAACGGGAGAGAAGGGCATGGGAACGAGAAGCGTGAAAATAGGTCCTAATTCCTAAAGGGAAACAATTGTGATAAGAAGAAATATTTCATATACAACCTCTCAATGTGCAGGGGATTGTAAAACTGAGTTAAAGGAGTTGGAAGCATGCAAAAGTGGTTGCCCCGTGTGGCCTTAGCTGTTTTACTCGTCTTTTCGTTCACCTTGCCAACGGTAGAAGATTCTGTTCAGGCGACAACGGGGAATGGGGAAGGGCCAGAACCTGTTGACATCGGCCCGAAGTTGCGGAGTGAAGAACTAGAGGAGATAGAGATCGATTCATCGTCTGTTCCGCTGCGGACATTTAGCGAAGCAGCGTTACAGACGTACGAACCGACACCGGGAACAGAGCGCTTCTTCCTGTCCTTAGACGATACGCAAGGATACTACTTTAAAGATTACACACTGCGGGCCGTCGGGGAATACGCAGAGATCTGGGTGGCGAATGACCGCGATTTCCCTCAGGAAGAGCGGAACGACTCTGTCGAGATTACGGACGAACAGGTGGCATACATCCTGTCCGAGTTCGACACGAACATTTACGGAAAAGTGACAGAGTTTTTCGGTATGCCGAATTCGCACAACGGAGAAAACCAGCATCAACTCATAACGGACACGTTCGGTGAAGATTACTATGTCAGTTCAGACGGCAGTGACCGGAACATCATTCTTGTCGACAACGTGCGGGACGCAAATTTCTACGATCCGGAATTTCCGAGTTACATTGCCGGATTTTACTCTCCGGTGTTCGAGATGTACACAGATCGCAATATTATCACGATCGATGCGTACGATTGGGAGAACCGAGTTGGACCGGATGCCGCTAGACCGCATCTGTACGAAGGAACGGTTGCCCACGAATACCAGCATCTCATCCACGACGACAACGATTCTGACGAAGAAACATGGATCAACGAAGGGATGTCCGACTTCGCAGAATTTCTCGTCGGGTACGGCCACCCTGACAGTCACGTGGACTTCTTCCGCGACCATCCGGAGAACTCTCTAGTCGCCTGGGAAGATCAAGGGCCGTATGAAATACTGGCTGACTACGGCATCGCGTACTTATTTCAACTCTATCTAAACGATCACTACGGCGGCAGCGAGTTCATCCAAGCCTTGGCAACCAATGAGAAGAACGGGATCGAAGGAGTGAACGACACGCTGCAGGCGTTTGGGTACGAAGTGACGTTTGAAGATGTGTACCGCGATTTCCAGACGGCCCTCGTCATTGACGCCGAAGACGGCGAAAACGAGAAGTACGGGTTTAAGAGTATCGACTTTACGATTAACGTCGATACAGAAGAAGCGTACAACACGCCCGGCGCTCCGGCGTGGGGTACCGACTTTGTCAAGCTCGAACGCAAAGATGTCCAAAGTTTATTTTTTGACGGAATTGATTTTCTGCCCACTGAATGGACGGTTGCCGACGATCCTGAAAATGCGGACAATGACGTGTTTTGGGGTGGAGCGGGTTCCCTTGCGAACCACTTCATGATTAAGGCCTTTGATTTAAGCGGAGTGGAAGGCGCCGAATTGACATTCGACACGTGGTACGAGATCGAAGAGGCGTGGGATTACGGTTTTGTGCAAGTGTCGACGGACGGAGGAGAGACGTGGACGTCCCTCGCCAACGAGAACACCCGGTCTGACCTCGATCCGAATGCCCATCCCAACGTCGTGGAAAATGTGCCCGGATTTACCGGTTCTTCTGGAGGATGGACGACCCAGACGTTTGATTTAAGCGCCTACGACGGGCAGCAAATCCTTCTCGCTTTCCGTTACGTCACCGACTGGGCTTCAGAAGAGGCTGGCTGGTATGTGGACAACATCCGTATAGATGCGGTTGGATATGAGAACGACGGCGGAAATCTCGACGATTTTCAAGGGTTGAACGAGGTGGTGGGGCGCTATGTCGACTACCTGGTGACGTTTATACAGGAGAAACCGCAAGGGAATCACGCTGTCATCCACGTCGACCCGTTTAACATGACGAGTGACGAGGAAAAAGAACTGGAATCGTTCACCCAGCTCAACCCTGGTGACGAGCTGGTGATGACCGTGACGTACGGTGCGCCGCAGGGAGATCTCGCCTACGCCGATTACGAATATGACGTGCGTTATCACCCCCACAGTGTTTCGGAGCTTCAAGTACTAGTGGAGCACTTTAACGAGGAAGGAGCCTTTCGTAACGACGGCGCCGTCCGCTCTTTGCTGGTCCATTTAATGGCAGTGGACCGCTTTGAACGGCAAGGGGATGCTGACAAGGTTGTGAAACACATGCAAAACTTTAAACAGTTGCTCGGGCACCAAGGGGAAAACGGGCTCATTTCAGCGGAAGCGCTCGACGTCCTGCAGAGCGGTGCGGACACTGTCATAGCCAAGTGGCAGGAGTAAAATGCAACACCCCCGTGGCAAGTTTGCGTTTGCCACGGGGGTTTGATGATGCGGGGACTTAAGATTTCATTTTCGGGTCCAGAGTGTCCCGCAGGCCGTCACCGAACAGATTAAAACCGAGTACCAGCAACATGATGCACAAGCCGGGGAATACGACCGTCCATGGAGCTGTCTGAATATACTGCCGAGCATCTGCCAGCATGCGGCCCCATTCCGGTGAAGGAGGTTGCGCGCCGAGACCGAGGAATCCCAATGCTGCTGCTTCTAAAATGGCCGTCCCGAAACTGAGGGACGCCTGGACAATGACGGGTGCCAGACTGTTCGGCAGAATGTGGTGTAACATGATGCGTCCGTGTCCCATCCCTTGAGCTTTTGCTCCGGTAATGTACTCTTCCTCTTTTACGCTGAGCACCTTGGAACGCACTAATCGCCCGAATGTGGGCACATTGATTACGGCGACAGCCAACATGGCGTTTTCAAGTGACGGCCCGAGGATCGCCACGATCGCGATGGCCAGTAAAATACTTGGGAATGCGAGCATGATGTCAAACAGGCGGGAGATGGTCATATCGACCCAACGTCCGAAGTATCCAGCGATCAACCCGAGCAGTGTCCCGCAGACGATGGCGCTGAACACGGAAACAAAACCGATGTATATGGAAATTCGAGCCCCGTACACGACACGGGTAAAGATGTCCCGCCCAAAATGGTCCGTGCCGAACCACGCAGCCTCGGAAGGGCTTGTCAACCGTTCAGCCACGTGCTGCTGGGTCGGTTCGTATGTCGTCATGAAGGGGGCCAGCAATCCGACGCTGACAAAACTGACAATAATGAGTAATCCGAGGATGGCCATTTTGTTTCTTTTCAAGTTTCTGAAGCTCTCCCGCCACGGGTTGTCAGGTGCCATCCCATCTGTTCCCCGTGGGGAATTGGTTGGAGAGATCGAGTGATGTCGGTTGACACTGGGAGGCGGCAACACAATCACCCCTTACTCATAGCGGATTCTCGGGTCCAAATAGGCGTAGAGTAAATCCACGATAAAATTGATGATCACAAACATGAAGGCGATGACGAGTACACCCGATTGAATCACCGGGTAGTCCCTGTAGCCGATCGCTTCGTAAATGTAGCGCCCGATACCGGGCCAACTGAAGATCGTTTCCGTCAACAGTGCTCCGCCGAGCAAGGTTCCCGCTTGCAAACCGATGACAGTGAGTACGGGAATCATGGCATTTCTCAGCCCGTGTTTGTAAATGATGAAAAACGGTCGCACGCCTTTCGCCTGTGCCGTTCGCACAAAGTCGGATCGCAACACTTCTAACATACTGGAACGGGTCATCCTGGCGATCACAGCCATGGGGATCGTCGCCAGGGCCGTCGCTGGCAAAACTAAGTGACGGAGGACGTCTTTTACATGATCCCAATTTCCCGCGAGCACGGCATCCACGACATACAGATACGTGATGGGCTCCACCGGATTTCGCGGATCATCCCTTCCAAAAGCGGGGAGCCAACCTAACTCTTGGGAGAACAGCCACTGCTGCATTAAACCAAGCCAGAAGATCGGCATGGACACGCCAATCAAGGCCATGAGCATAACCGCATAATCAAAGATGGAATTGTGTTTCCAGGCGCTGACAATCCCTGCATTGATTCCGACAACGGTGGCAATGAGCATGGCGGAAACTGTGAGTTCCAACGTTGCCATGAAGTACGGGACAATCTCTGTGGAGATTGGTGCTTTCGTACGCAATGATTCCCCTAGGTTCCCTTGCAGCAAATCTTTTACATAAATCGCGTACTGCACCGGGTACGGCTTGTTTAAGCCGAGGCGTTTCTCCAATGCGGCCACTGTTTCCGGACGCGCCTGATCTCCTAAGATCGTTTGCGCCGGATTTCCCGGAATGAGGTGAACGATGGAAAACGTCATGATTGTCATCCCGATGAGGACGGGGATTAAAATAAGGGTGCGTCGAATGACATACGAAAGCACGGGTACCCCCTCTTTTCCTCTCTAGTCTGATGGCGAGAGTGAAGAAAGGAAAGCGGTCAAATGTCGAGTTGCTCTCCTTACGCTTCTTCTGTTCAATCGGTTATGTGTACTTTTGTCAACGGTTCGGTTACGGATAGATGGGGAACGTAGTCTTGGACGCGTTTACTGACCCCCAACGCGGGACGAGTGTGCACAAGGGGAATCATCGCGGCGTCTTCGTGGACGATTTCCTGGGCTCGTGCGTACATCGCTGCCCGTTCCTTTTCATCGAGCACGGATTGGGCATCTAACAGCAGTTCAGTTAAATCGCGGTTGCGGTACCGGGAGTAATTCGGATCGGGAATGGAATGCTCGGCCAGCAGGTTGTTCAAGAAATAGTCCGGGTCGCCGTTCACACCCGACCAGCCGATCATGTACACTTCCTGGTTGCCTTGTGTCAGTTCATCTAAATACGTCGCCCACTCCATCGTGACAATGTTCGCTGTCAAACCGATTTCAGCAAAATCCGTCTGCAATGCTTCTGCCGCTCTGTTTGGATCGGGCATGTAAGGGCGCGGGACGGGCATCGTCCACAAATCAAATGTAAAGCCGTCTCCATAACCGGCCTCAGCCAGTAAATCACGTGCTTTTTCCGGGTCGTATTCGTACGGCGCTATGTCATCGTTGTACCCGAGGTACGAAGGAGGGAGAGGGTTTTTGGCCGGTTCAGCCAAATCGTTGTAGACCGTTGCAATCAAGTTTTCTTTATTTACGGCGTAATTCATCGCCTTCCGCACGAGGGGATCGTTGAACGGCTCCTTTTCCATGTTAAACCCGAGATACCCGATATTGTTCGCATCACGCTGCAACAGTTCAACGTTCGGATCTCCCTCGACTCGCTCTAGATCGTCGGGGTTCAGGCCGTCGGCGATGTCGACTTCACCTGACTGAAGGGCCGTCAAGCGGGCCGCGTTATCTGGAATGACTTGGAAAATAACGCGGTCGACGAGCGGGTATCCATCTTGCCAGTAGTTTTCATTCTTCACGAGGGTGATGGCATCATCGCGAACCCATTCTTCAAATACGAACGGACCGGTGCCGACCGGGTGCTCGACGATGTCCGTCCCGTACGTTTCGAGACTTTTAGGTGAAGCCAAGCCGAAGTAGGACATGGCCATGTTCTGTAAAAAGGCCGGAACCGGGCGTTTCAACACGAACTCCACAGTGTGTTCGTCAATTTTGTTGATTTCCTCGATGACGTGAGATTCGTCGTCTTTCAGTCCGCCGAATTGATTGACATAGCTGCTGTAGATGAATCCTTCTTCAGCGAAATGGTACGGATGTTCCGGGTCAGACCAGCGTTCAAAGTTGAAAATGACCGCATCGGCGTCAAACGGTGTTCCGTCGTGAAATTCAACTCCTTTCCGCAGGTGAAACGTGTAGCTTAAGCCGTCTTCAGATACGTCCCAACTTTCCGCCAGCCCCGGCTCAATCTCAAAAGAGTCCTCAGCAAACCGGGTTAACGTTTCGAACACTTGGACAGTGACGCGGGACGCTTCTCCGTCTGCTGTGCTGCCGGGATCCAGTGACGATGAATCTGCACCGCGGGCGAAGATCAACGTTCCGCCGCCAGAAGGGGTTGGCCCGCTGTCGCCTCCGGCGTCCTCTGCTGAAGTTTCAGCAGCGTCGTCGTTTCCTCCTCCGCAGGCCGCAAGAATTAACACCGCGGCCAAAACGAGAGCGACGAATTGACAACTCTGTTTTCTCACTTTCGCGTTCCTCCTTAATTGGACGTTTTCTCACTCCGACGTCGCCTGTACCTTGTCTCCTTGGCGCTCTCTCGGTGAGTACAGATGACACGCCACGTAGTGACTCCGCTCGTGTTCTACTAACGAAGGTCGTACTTCTTGACAGACGTCCATCGCATAAGGACAGCGGGTGTGAAAAGCGCATCCCCGGGGAGGATTTTCCGGATCAGGAACATCTCCTTCCAACAAAATGCGCTCCCGCTGTGCTTCTTCTGGGTCGTCTATGGGGATGGAAGAGAGCAATGCTTCCGTGTACGGGTGTTTGGGCTTTTCGTAAAGATTTTCGTTTGGTGCCAGTTCCACGATCCTTCCTAAGTACATGACTCCCACTCGGTTGCAAAAGGTGCGGATTACGCTGAGATCGTGAGAAATAAAGACGTAAGTCAGTTTGAATTCGTCCTTCAAATCTTGGAGCAAGTTTAACACTTGCGATTGGACAGAAACGTCAAGGGCTGAAACCGGTTCGTCTGCCACGATCAGCTTCGGGTTTAAAGCTAAAGCCCGGGCAATGCCGATGCGTTGCTGTTGTCCGCCGCTGAGCTGATGGGGGTAGCGCACAGCGTAATCATCACTGAGGCCGACGATATTCAAAAGGTGCATAACCCGTTCCCGGCGCTCCTTTTTATTTCCGCAACCGTGAACGAGCAGCGGCTCTCCGACAATTTTTTCCAATTTGTGGCGCGGATTCAAAGATTGAGAAGGATCTTGAAGTACGATTTGCATCTTTTTCCGGACTTGCCGCATCTGTTTGTAGGAATAGTGTGTAATATCTCTTCCGTCGAAGACGATACGGCCGTCGGTCGGCTCGAGGAGACGCAATGCAACCCGTCCCAATGTCGATTTGCCGCAACCGCTCTCTCCGACGATCCCCAACACTTCCCCCCGTTCAACCGAGAGCGAAATATCATCCGCGGCCTTGACATAACCGATTGTACGCCTCAACGGACCGCCCTTGACCGGGTAGTATTTTTTCACGTGTTCTAGCTTTAAAAGCACGTTATTCAATGCGTTGGCTCCCTTCTTCTCGGTGTAACAAACATCGGGAACGCCTTCCGTTTCCCAACGGGTACAGTTCCGGTGCCTCCTTCCAACACGAATCAAAGGCGAAGGTACAACGGGGAGCAAAGGCACATCCTCGTTTTAAGCTGCCTGGCTTCGGGACAGTGCCGGGAATCGAGTAGAGCCGTTGGCTCCGCTCTTTTCTTTTGGGAACAGAAGCGATGAGGCCTTGTGTGTAAGGGTGTTGCGGATCTTTTAGTATGCTGCGGACATCCCCTTCTTCCACCACTTTTCCCGCATACATGACGAGGACTCTCTCGCACACTTCCGCTACGACGCCTAAATCGTGAGTAATGAGCAAAATGGCGGTGCCTTGTTCTTGATTCAACTGTTTCATCAAATTTAATATTTGCGCTTGGATGGTCACATCTAAAGCTGTGGTCGGTTCGTCCGCGATCAGCAGTTCTGGCTGACACGCCATAGCCATGGCAATCATGACGCGTTGACGTATTCCGCCGGACAACTGGTGAGGGTAGTCTTTCACGGTGCGTTCAGCTCGCGGAATGCCGACTTTACTTAACATTTCGACACTTTGACGCAGCGCTTCTTTGCGTGACGCTTTTTTGTGAATGCGAATGACTTCCGAAATCTGGTGGCCGATGGTGAAAGTGGGGTTGAGGGAGGACATCGGATCCTGAAAGATCATGGAGATGTCGTTCCCCCGCAGTTGGCGCATTCGACGCTCTGTTGCGTGAATTAAATCTTCCGATTTGAACTCCATTTTGTCTGCAGAAATTTTCCCGGGAGGTTGGGGAATGAGTTTCAAAACGGAGAGGGAGGTCACACTTTTTCCGCATCCCGATTCTCCCACTAGACCGACAATTTCACCCTTGTACAAAGAGAAGTCAATTCCGTTTACAGCAGGAATTACGCCTTTGTCGGTGGAGAATTGCGTGTGCAAGCGGTTTACGCGCAATATCGGTTCTGACACTACTTCAACCATCGTAACCTCCCCGCAGTGGACGTATCGTCGTCTGTCCCATTCAATTATTATGTTATTATGAATAGTACAAAACTATGACATGGTCGTCTTTTGTCCAAACTCAAGGGCATGGGGAGCCTTAATGGGTCATAAAGTGAAAGTGATGGGCGGGTTGAGGAGCGGAACGGCTTTTTAGCGTTGTGCCGTGTCAAAGCTGGTCAGAGGGACCGACCTTGTCGTTGCTGTTGGTGTCGAGACCGGACGCGTCACGTCGAGAATGAATGGTCGAAGAGAGTGTTGTTGCCGATGGTACACAAACAATTGTGGGAAATAGCTGAGGCCATGAAACCGTGGCTCGTCGAAGTGCGGCGGGATTTTCACCGCCACCCTGAACTCGGTATGGAAGAATACCGGACGCGGGATAAAATCGTGCAGTACTTGCAAGAAATGGGGATTCCTCATAAAGCCAATATCGCCAACACGGGAGTTGTCGGCTTCATAGAGGGAGGGTCAAGCGGAAGGACTGTCGCTTTGCGCGCCGACATGGATGCCCTTCCCATTGCAGAACAAAATGACGTCGTTTACAAATCGACCGTCCCCGGGAAGATGCACGCGTGTGGCCACGATGCGCACATGGCGATTTTGCTCGGAGCCGCCCGCCTGTTAAACGGCCAAAAGTCGCATCTTTCCGGCAACGTCAAGCTGATTTTCCAACCGGCAGAAGAAACGGTCGGGGGTGCAAAACCGATGATCGCAGCCGGTGTGCTGGACAGTCCGAAGGTAGACGCTGCTTTCGGTCTGCACGTCGCTCCGGAAATACCCGTCGGCCAAATCGGTTGGAGGTACGGTCAGATGAACGCAGCGTCGGACACGATTTTGATCACTGTGAAAGGGAACAAAGCCCACGGCGCATCTCCGCATACCGGCACGGACGCTGTCGTCATCGCCGCCCACGTCATCACGGCTTTGCAGACGATCGTCAGCCGCAACGTCGACCCGCGCCAGTCGGCGGTCATCTCCATCGGCGCGATTCAAGGTGGAACGCAAGGCAACATCATTGCCGATGAAGTGACCATGACCGGCACCGTGCGGACATTAGATCCTGACGTGCGTCAAACTGTGTTGCAGCGGATCGACGATGTGCTGCAGTACACGACGCGGAGCATGGGCGGGGACTATGCGTTTGAACTGGGGGATGACGGCTACATCGCCCTCATCAACGACGATGCGATGGTGGATATCGTGAAACAGAGTGGCGAAACACTGCTGGGAAAGGAAAACGTGACCCAGATTCCCCTCCCGAGCATGGGTGTGGAAGACTTTTCTTACTTTGCAGCGGCTGTCCCGTCGGCATTCTACAGGTTAGGTTGCCGGAATGAAGCAAAAGGAATTGTTCACGGTGCCCACACCAGCCGCTTTGACATAGACGAAGACTGCTTGCCCATCGGTTCAGCCCTCCAGGCGCTCAATGCTTTAACCTTTTTGACCACATGACGGTCTATCTCCACCTTTGTTCAGACTCGTTCATGCCTCAACGGGCCCTTTTCTGCTGGCTTCATCGTTTTGCCCCTTTGTCACTAAGTCGATGAAAGCTTTCACCTGTTTCAAGTGTTGAGACGTCTTGTCGCTCAAGAGCCACGTTTCCCGTTGGATCGGTTGCTGCCCGTCGTCTAAAAGGGGGATTTTGTTGATGCGGCGGTCGACCGTTGTCAAACTGATGGACGGCAAAATGGCATACCCAATCCCATTCAGAGCCAGTTGTTTGCACGTCTCAATTTGGTCGACAACGATGGTGCGCTCGGGCACACCGCCGAACTGTTTGCGCCACCAGCTTTGAATTTCCTGGTAGTAGGTGGAATCGCTCTTAAATTGAATGAACGGCCTGGAAGTTTCTTTAAGTTCTTCTAGGGATGTAATCGTAGTGTCAACTAAATACAGCTCATCACTGAATAAGTGATAGACGTTCCCCCTCCACTCTGGTTCACCGCGAATAATGCCGATGTGGAAGTTGTCTTCGTACAGGTGTTTGACACTGTCACTGCTCCAGCCCGTCGTAAGGGAAATTTTCACAAGGGGGTACTTTTCGACGTATTGCTTTAAAACACCGGGCAGCCAGTACTGTCCGACAATGGACGCCACTGCCAATTTCAGCGTGCCGCTGACGCGTTTTTCTAAGGACGAAAGTTCTTCTAACAACTTCTCTTCCCGCTGCAGCGTTTCGTTGACGTAACGAATAATTTTTTCGCCAGGAGGCGTTAAGATCAGGCCCTTTTGCGAACGCAAAAAGATTTTTTGTCCCCACGCTTTCTCAATCGATTGCAACCGCTGACTGAGGGCCGGTTGGGATATGTAAAGCCGTTCGGCTGCCTTGCGCATATTCAGCTCTTGTGCCAGTACCGCTAAAATTTCAAAGTCTGTCAAGCGCATGTGTCGGTCACCCTGCCTCGTTATCATAAGTTTTTGTTATTGAAATTAATTATATCATTATAATTTGACTATCTTTCGAATCGTCGTATAGTCTAGTTAGCGGTGTAAAGGAGTCACGCTCGATGGACCCCTTCTTTCTCATGTGCGTCGGTATGACAGCGACGTTTGTCGGGACGATGGCCGGAAGCGGA
>k87-135548_pt1 | contig 12400 bp, 11 predicted proteins | sample MGYA00084031_6733416 | MGnify analysis MGYA00084031
CTCGATTACCCGGATGCTTACGGCGAAGTATCGGCTACAGCAGGAATTGCAGCAGCCATGGTAATGCAGGGCAATCCGCTGCACGCGAAATATGTGAGAAGAGCATTGGACGGCGTGCTCGCCAATATTGCGGATAACGGGCGGGTCCTGAACGTGTCCGGTGGTACGGCGGTCATGAACGATATCGAAGGATATCTCGGCATTGACCGGAAATGGGCACAGGGCTGGGGACAAGGATTGGCGCTGGCGTTCCTGGCGGCAGTCATTGAAGTAGTCGAGGCCCAGAGAAACCGCGAGCTGGGCAGACGAAGCGACCAGGTCGATTAGACATCGAAGGAGTAGGGGAAGAAAAGCATCTGAAGGTGAATTTTGATATAAACGAACATGACTCGGAGGGAGGTTACCATACATAAATCAAAGGAGAGCGAGCCTTTTGTCCTTTGCCAAGTCCGAATATGAAGCGATCCAACAAGCGCGGGGATTCGCTAAAGGGTACCGATGGGACCAGAACACGATTGCCCTATCGAAAAACAAGGGCAGTAATCGCTTCTCGTTGCCCGAACATCTATACGGCTGCTTGTCACAATGCATAGAATAGAGCAGATGTTCTTAACAAGAAAGTGGTGACGAATGTGAAGCTGGGAGACTTGAAAGGCGCATATGATGTCATAATCAGCTTGGGCAGTTGGTGCGGGCCATCCATCTATTTGCAGCGCAAACAGCTGCGGCGGTTTTCCTTCCCGCTGGATTGGATGGTCTCAAGCGCAGTAACGGATGTGACGCATTTGATTAAGAGTCGGTTTGAAGGCTTTATGGAGCTTGGACAGCTCCGGAAGATAGAGGGGACTTCAGCCTATCTGGAGGAAGGGATCACTGTGCCGGAAGGAGGGACGCACCTTAGCGCCCATTTTATTCTCGATTCGCGCTATAATATCATATCGGTCCATGATTTCCCGATCGTTCCGAACCAGGATTGGGTGGCGGCCTATAATGCATATCAGGAGAAGCTTGCCCGACGCATTCAACGGTTTTGGTATGTGCTCCAACACAGCCGCTCCGTTTTGTTCGTCCGGTGGGGAGAGATCGGGGTACAAGAGGCCGTCGCGCTTCATGCCGTTCTGTCTTCGTTGACGCCGGCCAGCTGCAGCATTTTATTCATGCAGCCTGTATCCGGTTTGGAGTCGATTCAGGAGATCGATTGGGAACTAGGCGGCATCAGCACGCTGCAGGTTCCCCTCGAACGGCCCAATGATATAGCAGTGTGGGATTATGCCTTGAACGGTTTGTCATTAACAGGGTACTGGACTTAAGAGGCCTGCCCTGGAACGTGAAAATAGGAGTGCCGGCAATCGCTTAGCCGCACTCCTATTTTTATTAATCTAGTCGCTGTATGCTCATTCCCGGTTTATAGCGAGTACGTTCGATTTTACGAAAAATAAAAAAAGCTAGGCTTAAACACCAAGGGGGGCAAAAGACAAAAAAATAATTGAACGCGAAAAAGCGCTATGTTATAATCAGTAGCGCAATTGAAAATCAAGTTTAATCTGATATTATAATTACTTTTCCTAATTTAATTGTACATCAGTGACCTCTGATTTGTCAATGCACTTTTTTCAGACCAGAATGAAAAGGAGTGTGTTCAAGCGAGATGGAAGCTAAGGGATGGCGGTTAGAACAAGAACGGCTGGATCAAGTTAGGGAAAAGCTGAAGGCTAGGATCGACGCGTTGGAACCGGAAGTTAGCGGTCTGAGCGATCAGGCAGCCGAGATTCGCAGGAGATTCTGGGAAGAGGTTACGGTCAATACGAGTACGGACGAGGAATTTGAAGAAACCTTTTATACGATTAAACAACAGGCCGCGGTACTATCCGAGAGGGAGCGCCGTCATCGGCTTCTGCTGCAGCAGTGGAGGAGCTTCAATCGAATGCTGCCTTCTCCATATTTCGGACGCGTCGATTTTCTGGAGGACGGCTTGAACGGGAGCGAGCAGATTTATATCGGCGTATCCTCCTTCGTCGATGAAGATGGATTGACCTTCCTGGTATATGATTGGCGCAGCCCCATCGCAAGTCTCTACTACGATCATTCCCCTGGCGCTGCCTCTTACGACACTCCGGTCGGGCGGATCATGGGTACGATGGAGCTGAAACGGCAATACCAGATCCAGGATGGACAGCTTCGTCGTATGTTTGACGCGAGCGTGACGATCGGCGACGAGCTTCTTCAGCAGATGCTAGCCAAAGGCGCGGACTCGCAAATGAAAAGTATCGTATCCACCATCCAGAAGGAGCAAAATGCCATCATCCGGAACGATCACAGCCGGCTGCTTATTGTGCAGGGTGCAGCTGGAAGCGGGAAGACCTCCGCGGCTTTACAGCGTGTGGCGTACTTGCTGTACAAAAACCGCGATTCGCTTAAGGCGGATCAGATCGTTCTATTCTCACCAAACCAGATGTTTAACAGCTATGTATCCTCCGTCCTTCCCGAGCTTGGCGAGGAGAATATGCAGCAGACGACTTTCCAGGAATATCTCGAATATTGGCTCGGTTCATCCTTCCAAGTGGAGGATCCCTTCAGCCAGATCGAATATGTGCTGACCGCACAATCAACGCCAAACGATGAGGCCCGCCTTCAGGGGATGAAGTATAAGGCGTCCGAGGCTTTCATGAAAGCCCTGCAGAATTATGCACAGTGGCTGGGGCGGGAGGGCATGCTGTTCAACGGCATTCGGTTTCGGGATCGCGTTCTGATCACCGCCGAGCAAATGAGATCGCAATTTTACGGATACGACACTTCCTTGAGCTTGGCCAATCGTGTCGATCTCCTGCAGAAGTGGATTCTGAAGGAGCTTTCACTGCTGGAACGCAAGGAGCTCGGGGCCTCCTGGGTTGAGGAGGAGCTCCATTATCTCGACAACGAGCACTATGCGGAAGTATTCAGTGAGCTGCATAAGGAAAGGGAAGTGCTTGACATTGCTGAGCACTACGCCGTTGTTCGCGAGAAAATAAGCAACAAACGCCGAGAAGACGAAGGCGACTTTGACTTCGCCGAGCGGGAGGAGGACTTACTCCGCCAAAAGATCGTAAAGGCAAGCTTCAAACCGATCCGGAAAAATGTCAAAAGATTTTCGTTCATCGATGTTCACGGCCTGTATACCCAGCTATTTATCGATGAAGCTGCTTATCGGGACAAGACGAATGAGGTCGATATCCCGGTGCTATGGTCTGAAATCTGTAAGCAAACCAAGGATAAGCTGGAGAAGTTTGAAATTTTCTATGAGGATGCCACTCCGTATTTGTATTTAAAAGAATTGATCGAAGGCGTTCGCACGAACACGGAGATTCGGCATGTCTTCATTGATGAGGGGCAGGATTATTCACCGTTTCAATATGAGTATCTCAAAAAACTGTTTCCGCGTGCCCGCATGACGGTACTTGGTGATTTCGGGCAGGCGATTTTTACGCAATCAACGAATCTGCAGGATGCCGAGTCACCGCTGTTCCGGCTCTATGGAGAAACCGAAACATGCTTGATCCGCCTAGTGCGCAGTTATCGTTCAACTCGGGAGATTGTGGAATTTACGAAGGTGCTGCTCTCCGACGCGTCGGAAATCGTCCCGTTTGAAAGGAGCGGACCGAAGCCGCTTCTTGTGAAGGTGGAAGACGGAGAGATGCGTGACATACGTGTATTAAAGGATATTGCAGCGCTTAAAGCCGAAGGCTTCGAATCTATTGCTGTCATTACGAAGACGGCTGCCGAAAGCCGCTCAGCCTTCGAATCATTGCGGAAGCATGGAGGCGAAGCATTGCAGCTCATTACGAAGGAAACGGAAACCTTTGAGAAAGGTGCGATGGTTATTCCCGTGTATCTCGCCAAGGGGGTTGAGTTCGATGCGGTTCTGATATATGAGGCGTCACCGCATGCTTACGGCCGGGACAACGATCGCAAGCTTTTGTATACGGCATGTACCCGGGCCATGCATCAGCTCTTGCTTTATACGACAGGGGACTGGTCGCCATTCGTGGAGAGCATGGACTCTAGTTTGTATGAAATGGTGACTTGATAGCTGGTTCGAAAGCTCGCATATCGATAGACCGTTTCAGTTGCTTGCGTTATTGGAAGGATGATCAGGCGCTGCCTCGATGGGCGCGCCTTTCCTATATCACACGTAACCTTAGTTTACAAATGTATAATTATAGCATTAACGCCCCACATATTGTAAAATAAACCTATGGCTGAAAATGATAAGGCGTTTAACGAAGGAGAGCTAAAAAATGAACCATGGCATGTCAGCGCCATTTAAGATCATTGCATTATTACTAGGGTTCTTCGTGATCGGCCCTCTAGTTGTGATGCTGCTAACATGTTTATTGAATTTCTTTTAAAATGAACGGGTTAACAAAGTATGTCCGAGTGATGGGTGGACAAGAACTCACACCAACGCAAAGTCGCGGATTCCCGCGACTTTTTTGTTGTGCTGACATAAGTTCTTGCATATCCCGATGATTCTTTCACGGATTACCCTGACTATGAAGACTTCGCATGATGGATCGCTGTCTCAATGTAGGCTCTCAAAGTCTTGATGAACGTGCGCATGGCGTATCCGACGTACCTGTCGCTGCGGTAGATCAGACAAATGTCCTGAGAAGGCGTAGGGTTCCTTAGGTGCACCACCTTGATATCCGGATTGTCAAGATTATCCAATAGAAGTCTCGGCAGAACACAAGCGCCAACTCCGCTCTGTACCATCTGAAGGAGTGAAGATAATGTTGTCGTCACCATATGCGGCTGCAGTGCAAAGCCGCTGTCCATACAAAAGTGGTCGATCAGCTTCCGGCACTGATGATCTGGCGGGAACATGACCATTTTTAAGGTTTGCAGCTTACTCAAAGGGATAAAGCTTTCCGTTGCAATGGGATCGTGCATACTTACTGCCAATGAAAACTCCTCATGGAACAAAGGAATCGTTGTGAGCCGCTCATCGATAACCGGTCCAATGGTTACGCCCACATCGATGCTTCGGTCCAGCACTTGTTCCGTTACCTTTGTGGTTTCCAATAGGGACAGCGAAATGGTGGGATAGGTCTGATGGAAGTTGAGCAGCATGGCATTGAACATCAGATCCGCGTCACCGGGCAATACCCCGATGGATAGAGAGCCTCCTTGCATTTGCTTCAGATCTGCGATGGCATCGCCCGCTTGCTGCAAATGTCTGAACACGGCGGCACCATGCTCACGAAGAATCGCACCGGCATCTGTAAGGACAATTGTTTTACCCACACGGTCGAACAATAGAACGCCTAATTCTTCTTCTAGTCGCCTGATCTGCTGGCTGATATTGGGTGCGCTGACTCCCATTTTTTCGGCTGCTCTCGAGAAATGAAGCTCTTCACAAATGGCCATGAAATACTGAAGCTGTTTTAACTCCACCTTCACACCTGCTTTCTATAGCATGTGTATCATGCTTAATGCCTATTGTTGCTCCGACTTCTTCTTGTGTCAACGAGTTATCGTTAACTGATACTTAACGTTACGGTAACGCCCACTGCATTGATGGTAAGTTCCATGAGTCATACAATGGGGACATATCAAGCGGTTCTCATGACAAAGGAGGAAAATAACATGTCTGAAATGATTATCAACACAGCCACAACTGCACGTCAAGTGCTGGTGCAGCAGGTGCAGGCGATTCCGGAGGAACTCTTCGATATTCAACCCGCAGGTTTCAACAATACGGTTCGTTGGAATGTCGGCCATATGATGTATTGGATGGATAAGTATTCTGCCCTGATCTTTAACAGTCCGCCGGTCATACCGGACTCTTATGAAACGCTGTTTAACTCTGGAACAAAGCCCTCGGATTGGACGTTCGATCCTCCTTCAAAGGAAGCGATGGTCGAGATGTTAACAGCTCAGCTTTCCCGCTTATCTGAGCTGACACCTGAAATGCTGGGCGAGAAACTTTCAACTCCGTTTGCCATGGGACCGTTCCAATTCAACACCTCTGGTGAGTTGTTAAACTTCATTCTGATTCACGAGTCGTTTCACCTTGGCGTGATCTCGAGCCAGTTAAAGGTTCTAGCGTTGAGTTAAGCCATGCAGTGCAGGTATCCTATTGCTTATTCTTTATATCAAACAAAGGCGATGAATAAAAGGTAAGCAGCTAATAAATCTTGATGAGGAGGATATGTTCATGGAGAAATCTCTTGATTCTGTCCAATCCCGCACTAGTGAAGTGTTTGATGCTTTTAGGCATGCTTTGGAAACAGGGGATACAGCCGATTTTCTTAAACAGGTTACGGAGGATTTTCATTTCTTCGTTCCACTTCCGTTAGAGGGATGGAATCACAAGCAGGAGGGCAAAGGGCGGTTCGAGGAATTAGTCCGGTTCGAGCGCTCCGTATTTCAGATGCAGCTGACTCCCCTCATCGTGCTGGAGGATGATGACAACGGGATGGTGGTGTTTCGCTCGGAAGGTTCGTTAAATGGGCGGCATTTTAGCAATGAGCTTGCTATCGTCTTCGAATTCGAGGGAGAGCGGACCCGCTGCTTCCGGGAGTATGTAGGAATGCCGTTAAAAAACTATGAAAACCCATAAAGATAAATGCCATGAGCAGTAAAAGCAAACTCTTTTATAATAATATGAAAAATGAACCGACCGAGGGTCTGGTTCATTTTTTGTTTATGGCTGCAATTTTATCAGCCAGCGGGTAACAAATACTCATTATTGCAGCGATTCCCGGTAACTCCTCCAGGGCTGATTTGAAGCATCGCCCTGACCATCTACAGGGAAAAATTTTTTCACGCACTCCGAAATATCAGTCTTTAGTAGGAGGTCAACCATGTTGAGGTTCTTATAATTAAAGAATGGAAAGGAGAGCCGTAGCACGACGCAAGATGCACATCTTTATAGACAAATTGGAGGTTGAAAAGGTTGAAGCAAGAAAGAAGCACCCATGCACCAAGCCTGCTTCACAATCGGTTCCTGCAGACGATTTTATTATCAAGCGTGCTCCTGCAGATCGGGATCTGGGTACGTAATTTTGCCATTCTTTTGTATATTGCGGATCGAACGAATAATGATCCATACGCCATTTCTTTAATTAGCGTGGCGGAATTCGCGCCTATTTTTGTGTTTTCGTTCATTGGCGGTACATTTGCCGACCGTTGGCGGCCCAAACGAACGATGATCTGGTGCGATTTATTATCCGCGGTATCCGTATTCGTAGTGCTTCTGACCATACATTTCGGTTCATGGCAATCCGTCTACCTGGTCGCATTCATCTCGGCGATTCTTTCGCAGTTCTCGCAGCCTTCAAGCATGCGGTTGTTTAAGTATCATGTGCCTGAGGAACAGCTGCAGCAAGGGATGGCTCTATTCCAATCGCTGATGGCCATCTTTATGGTGCTTGGCCCTATGCTTGGCACCTTCGTATACAGCACGTTTGGCCTGGAAACATCGATCGCTGTAATGGGCGTCGTATTTCTGCTGTCCGCACTCGTTCTTGTCCGCCTGCCTGAGGATAATATGAAGCCGCAAACGGCCGCTGTAAAAGGGCAATTTCGTAAAGATTTCGCCGAAGGCTTCCGTTATGTTTGGCAAAGCCAAGTCCTGCGCATGCTCGGACTCGCATTTATTCTCGCTGGACTCGCTGTTGGCGTAGCCCAAGCGCTCAATCTGTTTATCGTAACGGAGCGTCTGGGACGCAGCGAGGAGTTTCTGCAATACCTGCTGATGGTGAATGGCGGAGCCATGCTGATCGGCGGCGGGGTCGTCGCTGTTTTTGCCAAGAAGGTTCCGCCTCAGCTTCTTCTTGCTGTGGGCATGCTTTCAGGAGCGGTCTGCACAGCCATTGTCGGGTATTCGACGAGCGTACCGGTCACGCTGGCCGTACAATTCGTGAATGGCCTTGTGTTCCCTTGCATTCATATCGGGATTAGCACCATGATCCTCAAATGGTCACATGCTTCCATTGTCGGTCGCGTCAACGGGGTTCTAAATCCAATGTTCGTCGGCATGATGGTCATATCCATGTCTTTCGCCGGCGCGTTAAAGGACGCCTTTCCGCTGAGCACGATCTATGGCGGAGCAGGATTATTATTCCTTCTTGGTGCACTGGTCATGGTGCCGATCATGAAGCAAAAAGCGCCTGAGCACGTGCTTACTGCGCAAGAGACGTAATCTTGCTGCATTAATAAGATTGCGCTAAGAAAACTATCGTTGAATGAATACGTGGAGGCAGCAGGTCTGATGATCTGGCTGCCTTTTCATTAAGCTAACGGCAGGAGTCTGTGATAGTGAGGTCGAAAATTTGGGTGTAACCATCTCGTAATAGAGTCATGGAGACAACGTATTTTACATATTTTGCAGGCGCAATAAAGTCATATTGGGTTAGGGAGGAGAAAGATGGAGTCGAAGGAAGAGCATTATTCACATGATCATATTATGGAATCAATCCGAAATTTATCCGAGAACGATGCAAAGACATTCTTGAACCTTATTTATGCGCTTTTGAGAGATAACACGCTGCCAAGCGAACAATTGGTTTCCCATGTCTTATCCGTTTATGAGAAAAAGATACCGAGAGTGGTTAAGGCAAGGCAGAATAAATGAAGCCCTGAAACCCTTGTCCCGCTTTATTACTTACTTGCAAGTTAGTATCTCACTTATAAGTACGTACTTCCGGATTGTATCGTGTTTACTCTACAATGCTCGTGAAGGCAATAACCAATACGTTCATAAGGAGAGATTAACGATATGGAGCTTCAATTGGCATTGGATTTAGTGAACATTCCGGAAGCGAAACAAGTGGTGGCCGAGGTAGCCGAGCATATTGATATCGTGGAAATCGGCACGCCGGTCGTCATTAACGAAGGGCTGCATGCCGTGAAAGCGATCAAGGAGGCTTTCCCGCATTTGCGAGTGCTTGCCGACCTTAAAATTATGGATGCCGGCGGGTATGAAGTGATGAAAGCATCCGAAGCCGGTGCGGATATTATAACGGTGCTGGGGGTATCCGACGATTCCACGATCAAAGGCGCTGTGGCCGAAGCCCGGAAGCAAGGCAAGCAAGTCATGGTCGATATGATTAATGTAAAAGACATTGAGGGCAGGGCACAGGAGCTTGATGCCTTAGGCGTGGATTATATTTGCGTCCATTCGGGTTATGACCACCAGGCGGAAGGCAAGAATTCCTTCGAGGAATTGGCTGCGATCAAGCGTGTCGTTAAACATGCCAAAACCGCCGTTGCGGGAGGAATCAAGCTGGAGACTCTTCCTGAAGCCATTCAAGCGAAGCCGGATCTTGTCATCGTTGGCGGTGGAATCACGGGTCAATCCGATAAGAAGAGCGTGGCCGCTAAAATGAATCAACTGGTAAAACATGCCTAACCAGATGGGCAAGCCAATCTTTAGGCAGGCCGTTCTAATCGTCAAAGAGCTATCCGAAGCTGTACAGAAGGTCGAAGCCGTTCAGGTTGAAGCACTAATTGAACGAATCCTGCATGCCGATGCCATCTTTGTAGCGGGTGGGGGCAGATCCGGCCTGGTGATGCGAACCTTTGCCATGCGGCTAATGCAGATGGGATATAACGTTCACGTTGTGGGCGACACAGTAACACCAGCGATCGGGTCAGGCGACTTGCTTGTTATCGGTTCAGGTTCAGGAGAAACGCAGAGTCTAGTTGCGATGGCCCAGAAGGCCAAGCATATCGGCTCTGACGTAGCCGCCCTAACGATCCAACCCGAATCTCGCATCGGGCAGCTTTCCGATACGATCGTTCAGCTGCCGGGAAGCACCAAGGAACAGCACCAAGATGCGCTCGTGACCGTCCAGCCGATGGCCTCTCTATTTGAGCAGACAATGTTGATTGTGCTGGATTCCATCATCTTAAGATTGATGGAGGTAAGCGAGCTCCAATCCGACCAGATGTTCAGCCTGCATGCCAATCTGGAGTAGGACACGTCCCTGCGCTATGTATTCCACTTTGATGGGATCTCCGTGACCGTTGTATACTAGTAGGAAAGAAGGGGTGATAATTATGGCAAATGAAGTCAAGAAGCGAATAAATCTCAAAGAAATTAACTGCCATAAGGAGTTAACCCTGGCGGTCATCGGAGGCAAATGGAAGCTGATCATCCTTTGGCATCTTGGCTTGGAGGGCGTTAAACGCTTCGGTGAGCTGAACCGTATGATACCCCACATCACGGAGAAAATGCTGACCAATCAGCTCCGTGAATTGGAGGAGGACCGGCTGGTCCAACGTGTCGTTTACCCCGAGGTTCCGCCCCGAGTCGAATATTCGCTTACGCCTTACGGGGAGAGCTTAATGCCTATCCTGAAATTGATGTACGATTGGGGAAGAGATTACGGCGAACAGGTCGTCTGGACCAAATGAGGGAGCGCTTTATGCGTGCTATGGAGCAAGAGGCTGCATGCGGCATTTTATTATTCAATACAAAAAGCAAGCAGGCTTGCGCAAATAGAACCACCCGTTAATCGGGTGGTTCTATTGACGTTGTCGACTTATTCCTCATTGCGTTTTCGGTGCGTCAATAATATGAAGCTCCTGCTGCCAATTCATTGCGAAATCACTCATGCCGTATATCGTGATTCTGAACTTTCCGCCAGGAAGCTCACCGGCCAGCTTGGAAAGCCCTTTGGGGGTAAGCTGAATCATGACGGCGCGTTTATCCTGCGTGATTCCTGCCTCGAAGTCTTCTCTGTCCACTAACGGGAAGATATCGATGGAATTTTGGCCGAAATCGCCGTTACTGGAGTAATCGACCTGAGCCCTCAGTGGAATGGTCTGAGGATAGGAATATACCGGTTCAGCGGATTGGAATAAGAAGAGTCCTTGAGCGCTGTCGTAGGTTACCCCCGTAACTGTCGGGGGCTCGGAATCAAATCGGATAGGCAATTCGATCTTACCCGCTTCGGCATCCTTCTCGAATACCTTAAAGATGAGGGAGACCGGGCGGTCTTGATTCACATTCGGAACTGGCGCTACCTGGATACCCTGGTCACCGCCAGTCAACTGGATGAGCGATGGATCCGAAGTCTCGATCTCGATATGTCCAATCGTTTCGCCTTCTGACTGAATCTCGAACCCGTAAGCGACAGGATTAAAATGGATTTCCAGTTCTGTGAAAGCATCGTCTCTCGTTACCTTAATTAGGTTTCCAATATTCCTTATATCGTATCGGTCTTCCTCTAGTGAGGAATCTTTAATTCGTGCTGACATGCCGTTCACGCTCAACCTGTTGCTGTTTAACACGAACGATGCATTTTCCTCAGTCAGGGAGATTTTGAGGGGCTTTAAACGACTTCTCTTAAACGCTTCGATTTGTTGGTACAGGTGGTTATATGCGCTGGCCAAACTTTCCACGGTTGAATTTGGGTTGTCCGCAGCGGAGTAAGCATTTAGGATCGCCTGATTCAATTGATCGAACGCGAACGGCGGGTAAGTACCAGCCGTATTCCCCGGGGTTGAGTTTTCACGGAGCGTCTCGGCTGATGAAATCAGTTGCTCAAGAAGACTCCTTACGTTGTCCGGCAAATACTGAACCGCGGTCGGCCCGAAGGCTGGTGAGAGCTTTCCATCGGCGCTGCGGACGGCGGTGGAGGCTGATAACGGAGCATACACGACTTCCAACGGTCTGGCCATAGGCTGCGGCTCGGCAAAAGTAACGAGAATATATTGCCCCGTAATCTCAACCCGTTTAATTTCCTGCGGCAATCGCAGCTCTCCATCCTTGGTGTATACGGATATTTCATTGACATTTGGTACGAAGAGGGGGTTAAGTGTCTCTTCGTAAGCGATCGCGAGTGAGCGACCATCGAAAAAATGCAGAGTTGGCTGCTTCATCAGTGGTGCGGAAAGGATAATCTTATTGGAAGGCGCAGACACATTGCCGGCAGCATCGACCGCATACACTTTGTAATCGCCCGGTGACAGATTTGAGGTTGCAATCTGTGTTTCGGTTTGAGCAGCGGCCACGATGGTTTTGTTGGCAAGCTTGTCGGCGACAAAGGATTCAAGCTGGGCTTTCGTGGAGGCGTTCAATGAATATGGAACGAAGTAAACGATACCGGTTTCGCTGCTAGTAACCGCTACGTTATCCCCTACGACGACGGATTCGGCAGACAATAGTCTTACCATTGGAGCCGTAGTGTCCGGCGTGCTTGGGTTGCCGCCCGGATTCGGGTCGCTTGGCGCGGTTGATCCACCGCCGCTGCCCCCGGTGGGTGGCGTTGGATTCTGTGTCGGCTTCTCGGCAGGAGTAGGCGTTTCCTCACCAGGCTTAGGCGTTGGAACTGGCGTTTCAGATGGAGTCTCGAGCTCTTCTTTCACTTTCAGGAATCGGTTGGCTGCTAATGCGACCGATTGCCTGTCCGCC
>k87-176188_pt1 | contig 12395 bp, 13 predicted proteins | sample MGYA00084031_6733416 | MGnify analysis MGYA00084031
AAATGTGTACTTGAAAATATGAGTTGGTGCTTTGCTGTACCGAATAAAACATTCTGTTATTATACCTTTAGGAAATTTGTGTAATTTTGAATGTGCAACTAGGAATAAAAGGCACGCTCTTTTTAACTTAACATCGTTACATCAACCAGGTCGATTATGGTCAGATACCACTATAATTGACCTGGTTTTGTTATATTAACTTTTCTTATTTTATCTCGGTCCAGACCGTGAAAAACACGGCACCCGTCCGGGCAATCGCAGGGTTCACGCGAAAAGCAGGCACGCAAATCAGCCAGGGCTTCCGGCAAATCGGCAGTGCGATCTCGCGGAGCTTGGCAACGACGGTCCTGCGGAGCAAAACGGCGGGGGCTGGCGAAGGCTTTGCGGTTAGCGTGATGGATGACCGGGCGCGCGGGGAAAAGGTGAATTACCGCAAAGCCGTGATTGCTGCGGCCATCGGGGCGCTGCTGGTGACCGGCGGATCGATTGGACTAAACAAAGCGTATTCTACCGGGCAGGAAACGGTACAGGCTGTGGTGAAGAGTGGTGCTGAGCAGGTCGAGGATAGTCTGAAGGCTGTGCTGCGAGGTGAGGGAACGGGCGACCCTTACGATCTTCTGAGACAACATGGCGTACCGACGACCCTGACGGATGAAGAGATTGCGGCGGCAAAAGCTGTGGATTTGCGGATGGAGATGAAGGGAGAAAAATCCCCCAACGTAGGCACTGTAACACTTTGTAAATTAGAAAAAAGGTCCAACTCGCTTGCCAAATTAGAAAAAAGGTCCAACTCGCTTGCCATCAAGCGGGCTGGACCTTTTGAACTGATTAGCGGGAAGTCTGTAACGGCTCTCCCTGATACAGGTCGACTTGCAACGGGGCTGAGAGAAATTCCTGGGCTTTAGCTGTGAAGGCTTTGAAGTGATCGCTTTGATTGTGGGAAGCGACCGCGTCAGGGCTCTTCCAGACTTCGGCCATCAAGAAGGTATTCTCTTTTTCCGCGGATTGATAAAGGTTGTACGAGATGTTTCCAGCTTCCGCTCGGGAGGCTTCGATCAGCGGCTGGATTTCCTGCAAAAATGTCTCGGTCTTCTCCGGATTTACTTGCATGGTGGCGTGAATGATGATCATGGAGCGTTCATCCTCTCAGCGTGTCGTTTATTCGTTACTTCCAGGTTGCGACCTTGTCCACCGGCAAACGGTAGGACGGGTGACCGCTATCGGCCGCTTTCCCGATGGAGATCAGCATGACGGGGAAGTAGCGCTTCGGATCGAGCCCGAAAGCTTCGGCAATCTTGTCTTTTTCGTATCCGCCGATCGGGTTCGTGTCATATCCGTGGGCACGGGCGACCAGCATCAGCTGCATGGATACCAGGCCGCAGTCAATCAGGACGGTCTGCAGATTGACCTCGGGAGTCATGTTGGCGTAATACTGGGTGATGGATTCCATCAGTCTTTCTTTGACATCAGCCGGCATGTAGCCAAGCTCCACGGCTTTTCCGTAAATCTCCTCGGCATAGGCAAAGCTGTCGAGATCTCCAAAGACGGCAATCACGGCAGATGATGTTTCTACCTGGGTCTGGTTGAACCGGGCGAGGGGAGCAAGCTTCGCCTTCCCTTCAGGGCTGTCAATCACCAGGAAACGCCAAGGCTGCAAATTGACAGAGGAAGGAGCCATGTTGGCTTTCCTGAGAATTTCCGTCATTTCTTCGCGGCTGATTTTGACGGTGGGATCGTATCTTTTAATGGAACGGCGTCCGGTGACGATTTCTTGAAAATCGTTATTGAGTACTGAAGTGTTCATCTGTCATTCCCCTTCTGTGTAGTTTCGTATGTTGGATTGCATGCGCGCAAGCATCCGGGAAAGCTGCTGCTGTTCTTCCATGCTGAAATCCTGGAGCATTTGCGCCAGGAAACGCTCCATTTCCTTTCGGTAAAGGACGATTTCCTCCCGCCCATGATCCGTGAGGCGGACCAAAGTGACCCGGTTGTCGCTCGGGTTCATCCGGCGAGCGACAATGCCGTCGGCTTCCAGTTGCTTCAGATGCCGGGTAATTGCCGCACTGTCGATCTGCAATTCCTTTTGCAGAGCAGCCTGGCTGATTTCATCGGCATGGTAGAGCTGTTGAAGCAGCCGAAACCGGGACGGGCTGACACCTGTGCAATTTCCAAATTGGGCGCTTAGCAGGAGGTAGAGATTTTGAAGTTTATCAATAATGGAAGTTTCTTTTGAATCCGTCAACAAAACACCTCCCCCGTGAACACGTGCAGCCAATCGTTGACCATGTCAATAGTTGACGCATCAAATAATAGTGCAGGCATAAATATTTGTCAACGGCAGAACGTGCCAGATTTCCCTAATCTGGATAAATCGGTGTTGTATAAGATGGTTACTTGCTGTCACAGAAAATAAAGTGCGTGGCTGCTTCGGCTGATCTGTTGCATTTGTTGCAAAGAAAATCTGTTCCCATGGCATTATTTTCACCGAACAGCTCACAGGAGATTACGGAAATCCAAAATAAAAACGACCATGATAGACCAAGGTCGTTTTTATTTTGTGCAATTCCCTGTTTAGCGTACCCATTGCGCAACTTCTTCGATGGGCCTGCGTGTTTTTTCGCGTGGTTCCTGGACACGGTAGCCGAAAGCCACCATGCATGCGATTCCAAAATGGCCGTCTTCCATGACGCCGATTTCACGCAGAACCTGCTCGACCTTATCCTTATCGAAGCCTTCAATCGGGCAGGAGTCGATGCCGATCTGAGCGGCGGCTGTCATCATATTGCCGAGAGCGATGTAGCACTGTCTGGAGGCCCACTCGAACATAGCCCTTTCATTATCGAGGAGATGGAAGTCATGCTCCAGGAAATTGTGATAAATCTCCCCTTTGCGCTGAACAACTTCCGGAGGCAGCTGCTGCACGTCCTTCATGATATGCTGGATGTATGGTGAATCCGCCAGCAGATCCTCCTTCGTCCGTCCCAGGATAATGACAAAATGGCTCGCTGTTGGAAGCGACCGCTGTGCTCCCCAGGTGACCGGCAGCAGCTTTTCACGTATGTCTTGGTTTTGCAGCACGACGAATTTCCAGGGCTCAAAACCGAAAGAGCTCGGAGACAAGCGTCCTGTTTCCAGTACAAAAGCGAAATCTTCCTCGGAAATTTTCCGTCCGGGATCGAACTCTTTGCAGGCGTGCCGGAAGCGATACGCCTCCAAAATCTGTTCTTTATTCATGCGATCATCCACTCCATTTCTGTTGAATATCCATCTTTTCACAGTCGATTATAAGAGTTATATTGGGTCTACGTAAGTACGCACATTTTTGATAGGTAGTATCAATTTTTATACCAGGGAGGAAGCAGGATGGGGAAGATGTCTATCGGATTAGGTCCTTCCAGCCAAGGATGTCCCGTTGAATTTACATTGAGCGTCATTGGGGGCAAGTGGAAAGGAATCCTGTTATATCATTTGATTGACGGGCCCAAACGATTCAATGAGTTTCGGCGAATCTGCCCGAATATCACCCAGCGGATGCTTACGCTGCAGCTTCGCGAGCTTGAAGAGGATGGCATCATTCACCGGGAGGTCTATCAGCAGGTGCCTCCCAAGGTGGAATATTCCTTAACCGACTTAGGTCAAACGTTGACGCCGATCATTCTCCAGATGAAGCAGTGGGGGGAGCAAAACCGGGGGGCTGTAGCGGCTGAAAAGTGACAACTACAGCACTCCACATGTATGGAGGTTACAGGGAGTATCGTGTTAGAAAAGAGGAATGATATCGGCTCAAAGAAAACTTATCTTGCCTGACCATGCTTGTCAGTGAAGCTGGTTTACTATTAAGTTGCACAAAACTTTACCAAGGAGGGAATCACTTTGAAGGAAGTGTTGATTTTTATAACGGATGGCTTTGCTGATTGGGAGGCAAGCTACGTCAGTTCAGAGCTGAACAAGCCAGAAACAGGATATCGTGTAAAGACGATCGCGATTGATCGGGAGCCCAAGGTTTCGATGGGGGGATTAACAGTCCTTCCTGATTACAGCGTAGGCGAATTCAATCCGAATCTCGATATCGCAATGTTGATCATCCCTGGTGGAACGGGATGGAGAGAAGCAAAGAATCAGCAAGCAAAAGTAATCGTTGACTATTGTGTGAGCAAGGATATTCCTGTCGCGGCGATCTGCGATGCGACCACTTTCTTGGGAAACCACGGATATTTGGATAATCATAAACATACAGGCAATACGTTGCCTTATTTGAAGCAAGGAGCTCCGAACTACAGAGGGGATCAGCATTATGTAGATGCGCAGTCTGTCCGTGACGAGAATCTCATCACTGCGAATGGGAGCGGTGCATTGGAGTTTTCAAGGCATATCCTGGAGAGATTGGGTGTATTAGAAGGCGATGAATTGAATGAATGGTACGAAATATTTAAAAAGGGCTACTTCCCCTCATAATATTTACGTTTGATAGGAAAGCACGAGAGCGTACACGGCTGAAGTGCTTTCCTATTTTTCAGCTCTCAAATCAGGCAAGCCTCACAGATGCCTCTACATGGCTTGAGTGTCGGTCACTGTAAATGAAGCCGAAAGAAGAGGGTAGGGGTGAATTTATGATGAATGTTCACCGAGCCATCAGCTTTATTGAGAGTGGTTCTGCATACTGCTTTCGGTTGCAAAAAACACTTCACCAAACTTACCCGTAAAGTTGTTAAGAACTAGGTCACTTCGTCATGGAGTTACTGCTGCAAGATTTGAATCAGGTTGCCGCATGTATCGTCGAAGACAGCTATTGTGACTTCGCCCATTTTTGTCGGTTCCATTGTAAACGTTACGCCTTTGGCGATTAATCGTTCGTACTCTTTTTGAATATCGGCAACGCCAAACATCGTTGCTGGAATGCCATCGGCTAATAACCTCTGTTGATACTCTTTGGCGGCAGGGTGGTTGTTCGGTTCGAGTACAAGCTCGGTACCGTCTTGTTCTTCGGCAGAAACAAGCGTTATCCATCTAAATTCTCCTGCGGGAACGTCATGCTTTTTTACAAAGCCCAGCTTTTCAGTATAAAACTCGAGTGCCTTGTCTTGGTCGTCTACGAATATGCTGGTGACAATGATTTTCATCATATTTTGCCTCCTTTGATATTTTGACGCTGGTTCCCCCTCTGCATTTTCCCGCCGATCCATCTCCGATTTTCTTGTTCTTTCTCACCAACAGCGATACCGCCTCCACATGCGCCGTATGCGGAAACATATCCACCGGCTGCACCTGCACCAGCTCATACTCGGCCAACAGCTTGGCAATATCCTTCGCCAGTGTAGACGGATTGCAGGATACATAAACAAGCTTCTTCGGCTGTACCTCCAGCAGCGAACGGATCAAAGCGTCGTCCAGCCCCGTTCGAGGCGGGTCCACCACGACGACGTCCGGCTTTATCCCTTGCTTGGCCCACTTGGGCATCAGCACCTCGGCGCGGCCTACATGAAACTGTACGTTCTGGGCCCGGTTGCGCTCGGCGTTTGTCCGGGCATCCTCCACCGCCTCGGGGATCAGCTCAATACCCCGAACCTCACGTGCATACGGGGCCAGCCAAAGCGAGATCGTTCCCGTCCCGCAGTATAAATCCAGCAAAAGCTCGCTGCCGGTCAGTCCGGCGGCTTTTTTTACTTCGTCGTACAGCTTGCGGGTCTGCTCCGGATTCAGCTGAAAAAAGGCCCGGGCCGACAGGTCAAACGAAAGCTCGCCCAGCTTTTCGGCGATGGACGGCCGCCCCCACAGCTCGCGGGTCGTATCGCCAAAGATGACCGAAGTCTTTTTCGGATTGACGTTCTGCACGATGCTGACCAGCTCAGGCAGGCGCGTCCGCAGCTCGAGGATGAGCTCCTTGACTCGCGGAATGTCAGGTGTGGCCGTCACAAGCGTCAGCTGCGTTTCACCGGTGGCAAACGCCACACGTGCCACCACCGTCCGGATCACGCCCGTCCGCTTCCGTTCATCGTAGACGGGGATTCCCAGTTCCTCGATGACCTTTTTTGCCGTGCGAACAATGGTCGTAGTAGCTTCGTGCTGCACCTGGCAGGTCTCCAGGTCCACAAGCTGATGAGACCCGGTCTGATACAGTCCGGCCACCAGCTTTCCGTCCTGTCTGCCGACCTGAAACTGTGCCTTGTTGCGGTAGCCCCAAGGGTTGTCCATACCGATTGTCGGGGCTACCGGGGGATTTTCCAGACGGGCGTACTTTCGCAGCGATTCGATGACCAGCTCCTGTTTGGAGGCGAGCTGTGCCTGATAGTCCATATGCTGGAGGCTGCATCCGCCGCACTGTTCATACACGGGACAGGGCGGTTCGACGCGAGCCGGCGATTTTTCTACGACACGCAGCAGCTTGGCGACTGCGTATTTTTCCTTTACCTCGGTTACCTCTGCATGGACTACCTCACCTGGCAGCGCCTTTTCTACGAACACAATTTTTCGCTTGAAATAGCCGATGCCTTCTCCGTTGATGCCCAGACTTTTGATCGTCAGGGTCATCTGCTGGCCGACCGCGAGTTTTGCGTCCGGTTGTTTATCATTTCTGGGACGAGTGTTATTCTGATGCTTGCCAGGTGACTTCATGGGGTGCAGCTCTCCTTACTTTGTGATGATTCTATTATACCTTGTCTCAGCCCTCTGACCCAAGCTTGGCAAGCAGGCAGGGCAAGAATGGCTTTTTCCTCGGGAGGGAGGAAGCTGTTTCGTACTTATTTGATCCATTGCAGAAAAAAATGATGGAAATAGGGAGAAAGATAATGCCGGTTTATCCGTTATAGCTGATGAACAGACAAAAAGGCTAAAAACTGCGCAGTCACCTTTTTGGATGGGAGGATACCACATGCAGGAGGAATGGGAGCTGATCGAACAGCTTCGAAGGGGAAATAAACAGGCGTACACAGAGATTGTCGAGCGCTATAAAGGGAAAATCTACGCATTTCTGTACAGAATGATCGGCCACTCGCAGGATGCTCAGGACTTGACGCAGGAGGTATTTATCAAGGCGTATTGCAAAATTGGCGATTATCGGCCGGACTTCCGCTTTTCTGCCTGGCTGTTTCGGATTGCCGCCAATCATTGTCTGGATGAGCTGCGAAAGCGAAAGCGCCTGCCTGCGACAACAGCGGAAGAAAGCGAACTGGTTCATGAGAATACACCTGAACGAATTTTGCTGGCCAAAGAGCAACATGAAGTGCTGCACGAGAAACTGCTGGCACTGGAGGACGATCATCGGGTCATTTTGCTCCTTCGTTATGTAGAGCAGCTAAGCTACAAGGAAATTGCAGAAGTCCTGTCCATTCCGGTAACGACGGTGCAGATGCGGATTTTTCGGGCACATAAAAAATTGCGACAGTATATGATTCCCGTGAAAGGTGGTGGTCCTGTTGAGGTGCGTGAAGTCTAATCAACTGAAGGCATATCTGAGCGACGACCTGCCTCACTCGGAGAGCCTGCTGGTAGAACGTCATGTTGAAGAATGCAGCTATTGCCAAAGCGAGTTGGAAAAGATCGGAGGAGAACTGCGAGAGATCCGGGTTTTGGGGGACATCCCGCCGTTGCCGGATGCGTTCACGGAGGAAGTGGCAAACAAGCTTGCGCATCTTCCATTTCCCTTTCAGGCGCAGGATGAACGAATGCAGGTTGCCTTGAATAAACCAATCAATTGGAAGAAAAGGAGCATGGATATTATGAAGAAGACAGCGATTACCGTAGCCGGTCTTGCGGCTGCCGTTACATTCGGAACGATGGTTTCACCGACGTTTGCCAATTACGTAAACAGTTTGTTCAATACCGTAAATCAAGCGGACGGCGGCATGAAAAATGCGGCGGCCGAAGGCTACGTACAGGAAGTAGGCAAGAAAGTGACAGACAAAGGCATCACTGTAACTGTCAAGGAAGTGCTCGCCGATCCGACGCGTATCGCTTTGATCTTTGAAATGGTCGATAAAGATGGAAAGAAGCTTGACTTTAAGGCAGGCGAATACGGTGGGGAATTTACGCTTACGGACAAGGCCGGGAAAGACCTGAATCCCGAGGGAGATGGCTGGAGATGGGGAAAATACGGGGATTACATGCTTATTAGCAAAAACCTGCGTGATGTATTCGACAGTGCAGAGAAGGTACCTGACGAGCTTACGGTTGGATTTGCGTTCAATAAAATCCGGGGCACCGAAGGATCATGGAAGCTGGATATCCCTATTGATATGAAGAAGGCAAAAGAAGTGGCAAAAACGATAGAGATCAATCAGGAGTACACATCCCCGCAGGGAGTCGTCATCAAGCTGGACAACATCATGACCGTGCCCAGCGCCAGTCTGCTCAGCCTGGAGACGCATTGGAACGAGCAGAGAAATAAGGAGTATTGGAAGCTGATCGAGGAGAAAGGCTGGAATGATGCGCCAGAGGAGCCAAGGAAGGAAATGCGGTTAACCCCTGGAGAGATTATGCAAGACTTTTTGACTAGCTATAATCTGGCGTATGAAATTCTCGACGAAAAGGGAAAGCGGATCGCCGGTCGGGATGATACGTTTTTCAAGACTTTGAACGGTATTGAAAAAAATAGCGTACACAGCATAAGTTCAGGAAGAGGAGAGGGCGATAGCCAAACAATGGAGTGGTGGCACGGATTTACACCGTTTACAGGCTATGAAAAGCTGACCTTCAAGCTCCATTCGATCTATCTGAATGAACCGGCTTCCTTCGAGGCCAAGATTGCCCTCGATGAATTGAACAAGCAGCCGGTGACGGTTGAAAACAGCGGAAGCACCTTTACCTTTAGCAAATTCCACCTGAAGACAACGGAAGCAGAGGAAAAGATCGGAGGGTACAAGTCGGAGGGGAAAGGCGGGATCATCGAGTTTGAGGCAACCCTGCCAAAGGACATCGTCTACATCACCGATTGGAAAGCAAAAGACGAGGCAGGCAACGTATACAGTGTGAGCATGGACCACAGCGACGGTGAGTACATCCGCGGCAAAGACGGACGCGTGCAGTTTAAAAGCGCTCTGTTCATAGACGGCTTGGAAAAGCAGCCGAAGGAGTTGACGATCAGCTACGGAATTCAGGAACACCAGTACCGCGACGTCAACTGGGAAGTACCCATCCAGCTTGACAAGTAAGGCAAGCTTTCGCTCTCTTTTTGCAAGAATAGGGCAGCGAAATTGCGGGGGGAGTTGTAAAATTTCTCCCCTCCCGCGTGAATATCAAATTTCGACGAAAAAGAGGGCGTGATGTCCCTCTTTTTTTGTTATTGTCTTTCCGCACCGGCAAGCGAACTGCCTCCACCTGCTGTAATCCTCCTACTCCCCCCTAACGTTAAAACATCAGAAAGCATACTCGTTCAAGAGCCTCCCTAAAAATTTCCCTAAGATTTGAAAGAAAAGGATGAAAACGTTCGTTATACTTCATGAACACAGCCAAACAGTCTGCCAGTATCAGCCGCATGCCTGAGGAGCGGCGACGATAACCTGGATGCAAAAAGGGATCAGCCAATTTGTTATCGGAAGCCAGCGGGACAATGGCGTCTGGAACAGCGGCATTTCCGTTAGGGAAAATTTGCAGACCTGTTTTGGCAAAAAGGCAATCGCTGCGCAGCAAGCCTTTTGCATAGGAGGAAAAGAAAAACATGCAGGACGATAACGAGCTCGTTCGTCTGGTGCTAGGGGGAAACCAGCAAGCCTATGCACGACTTGTCGACAAGTATAAAGGAAAAATATTTGCCTACCTGTACCGGATGATTGGACAGAAGCAGGATGCCCAGGATTTGGCCCAGGAGGTTTTTACGAAGGCGTATTTCCAACTAGGCAAGTTTCAACAGGACCGCAATTTTTCAGCGTGGCTCTACCGTGTTGCTGCCAACCACTGTCTGGATGAACTCAGACGGCGGAAGCGCACCGTTAAAACCACTGGCGAAGAAGTGGAACTGATCGAAATGGAGACGCCGGAGGAAGCTTTCTTGCAAAAAGAGCAGAAACAGGTGCTTCTCCGCCGGATTATGGACTTGGAAGAGGAATACCGGTCAGTGTTCGTGCTGCGCTACATCGACCAGCTCAGCTACAAGGAGATCAGCGAGGCGCTGGCGCTTCCGATGACGACTGTCCAGATGCGGATTCACCGGGCGAAGAAGAAGCTGCGGGAGAGCTTGGAGAAAGGGGGGACTTCCTTGTATGAAATGTCACAAATCTGACCAGTTGAAGCCGTATTTCGACGGGAAGCTCTCCCCGCTGGAATCAGCCAGGCTGGAGCAGCATGTCGATCTATGCATCCCTTGTCAGGAAGAATTGGCTCACATCATGGAGGGTACGCCAGAAGCGGAAGAACTGCTGGCAGAGGAGCTGCTCTCTCCTCGCTTTACAGAGCTGGTCATGGAGGATATTGCCAGGCAAGAGAAAAGCAGGAACAAAAGAAAAACGTGGAAAAAAAGGAGCATGGATATTATGAAGAAGACAGCGATTGCCGTAGCCGGTCTTACGGCTGCCGTTACATTCGGAACGATGGTTTCGCCGACGTTTGCCAATTACGTAAACAGTTTGTTCAATACTGTTAAAGATGTGGACGGGGGCTTGAAACAAGCAGCGGTCGAGGGCTACGCCCAGCAAATCAACAAGCAGGTAACGGATAAAGGCTACACCGTGACCGTCAAGGAAGTGCTCGCCGATCCGACGCGCATTGCCCTGATCTTTGAGATTGTCGATAAGGATGGAAAGAAGCTGGATTTCAAGGCGGGCAATTACGAAGAGAGCTTTACGCTTACAGACAAGGCCGGCAACGACCTGAATCCCGAGGGAGATGGCTGGGCACGTGGGAAATACGGGGATTACATGCTTGTCAGACAGGATTTGTATGACATATTTGACTCAGTAGAGAAAGTGCCAGACGAGCTTAGGGTCGGCGTTGAGTTCAATAAAATCATGGACACCGAAGGCTCGTGGAAGCTCGATATTCCCATCGATATGAAAAAGGCTAAAGAAGTGGCGAAAACGGTAGTGATCAATCAGGAGTATACTTCGCCGCAGGGGGTCGTCATCAAGCTGGATAACATCATGACCGTTCCCAGCGCCAGTCTGCTTACCCTAGAGACGGCTTGGAACGAACAGAAAAACAAGGAGTATAGGAAGCTGATCGAGGAGAAAGGCTGGAATGATGCGCCTGAGGGGCCCAGGAAGGAAATGCGGTTAACTCCTGGAGAACTGATGCAGTACTACTTGACTGATTACGGTCTGGCCTATGAAATTCTTGACGAAAAGGGGAATCTGATCGCAGGTCGGGATGATACCATGTTCGAAACCTTGAACGGCATTAGAAAAAATGAGGTGCGCAACACCAGCAAAGGCAAAGGAAAAGGCGAAGGACAAGGAAGGGTGTGGTGGGACGGTTTTGCACCGTTTACAGGCCATGAAAAGCTGACCTTCAAGCTTCACTCGATTTATCTGAATGAACCGGCGTCCTTTGAGGCCAAGATTTCTCTCGATGAATTAAGCAAACAGCCGGTGACGGTTAAAAACAGCGGAAGCACCTTTACATTCAGCAAATTCCACCTGAAGACGACGGAAGAAAAGGAGAGGTTCGGAAGGCACGAGTCTCGTGGCAAAGGCGGAATCATCGAGTTTGAAGCAACCCTGCCGAATGACATCGTATATATTACCGATTGGAAGGCAACAGACGACAAAGGCAACGTATACCGTATGAGCATGGACAACGGCGACGGAGAGTATACCCGCGACAAAGACGGACGCGTGCAAATCAAGAGTGCTCTATTCATAAGCGGCCTCGAGAAGCAGCCGAAGGAGCTGACCATCACCTACGGCATTCAGGAACGTCAGTACCGCGACCTCAATTGGGAAGTTCCCATCCAGCTTGACAAGTAATGCCAGCTTTCGTGCGCTCTCTCTTTTTGCTATAATAGGGCAGAGAAAATTGAGGGAGTTGTGACGGAGGATGCAAGAGCTGTTTGACAAAATGAAGGAATACTTGAATATGGACACGGAAATTTCCTTTGAAGAGTTTGACGGTTACTATAAAAAGGTGACAGCGTTCCTGAACGACAACTGGACCGGCCTGGGCGAGGACGACACCATGCATATGCTGTTCATCCTAGACAACCTGAAGTCCAACGGGGAAGACCGTTCCAAGCGCAAGACCAAGGAAGCCAAGAAGTACGCCAAAATGGCACAGCGCTGCGAAATCTGGGCGACCGCTCTGATCAATCGTCTGCGTGAAGCAGGCCTGACCGACGAAGAAATCGGCAAGCGCTACGAAACGATTTACGAAGCCGTATAAGCAAATTGTGAAGCCGCATAAGCAAATTGCGAAGCGGTGTAGGCAAGATGCAAAGCAGTGTAAGCAAATAGCAAGGCAGTGTAAGCAAA
>k87-222355_pt1 | contig 12392 bp, 4 predicted proteins | sample MGYA00084031_6733416 | MGnify analysis MGYA00084031
ATCGGTCTACGGCACGATTGTGAGTGACTGGGAACAGAGAGACGGCGATTTTAGGCTGAATGTCACCGTTCCGGTCAACACGACGGCAACCGTGTATGTACCGGCTGACAACGAGTGGTCCGTCACCGAAAGTGGGCAGCTCGCGCACGAAGTAGAAGGTGTCACTTTTGTGAAAATGGAAGAAGGTTATGCTGTCTATGAGATCGGTTCAGGCAGTTACCAGTTTGTTTCAGACTCTCTGTTAGGTCAGCTAGGGCGAGCTCTTGACGAAACCGGACAGTTCCAAGAGGATGTGGCCAACCTGGCGAATGAAGGGGAATTAAAAGAAGGACAGGCGAACCATCTCAAAGCGAAAGGCGAGGAGCTTGCAGATCGAATTAAAACAAGTATATCCGCTTATGTCGGTAAGAAAGAAGATCCCGTCAGACACGTACAACAGGCCTTAAACACAACCAACCACTTGCAAAGGTGGCTTAAAAATCAACAGGAGGCTGGGCAACTAAGCGAGGAAACGGCCCAACTGTTGAACCGTCGTGTCGCCGACGTGGCAAACGCTTTATCCGCGGTCAGCGTGGAACTGCTCGGGATACAAACAACACTGGAGCTGTCCGCGGACACCGTGTTGCCGGGTGACACCTTTACGGTTGACGCTGTCCTAGAGAACCGAGGTGAGACGAATGTTCACGATATTCGCGTTTCCCTTCAGGAGCCCGAGGGATGGAAGGCGGAGGCTGTCAGCCCTGTCGAAACAGGCGTGCTAAAACCAGGTGACACCTTTACGGTGACATTCGCACTGTCCGTGCCGCGAGACCAGGCGCCGGCAAAAGCGATTTCTTTGGAAGGTCGAGCAAGTTTCACCAAGTACGGCGGTACGGCGGAAGTTCCGTTACAAACGTCTATCGCAGTCGAATCGCCGATTGAGATCACATCACTTAAAGCCAATCCAGATGAAGTCGAGCCCGGTGAAGTGACGACGGTGCAGGCGACCGTGGAAAACAAGGGGCAGATCCCGCTTGAAGGGGTGATCGAAGTCGAGGCACCTGACAATTGGCATACTGCACCTTCCGTTCAAGCCTACAGCCTTGCAGCTGGGGAAGAGCAGACCGTTACGTTAGAAGCTCGCGCTCTGCTAGAGGCCACTGAAGGCACTGAAAACTTGAAAGTGGTTGCCACGTACGGTGAGCATGTCGGTGACAAGGCTAGTACAACCGTTGCGATCCACTTTCAAAATCCACCTTCAAACTATTACGATCACGTGGACGCGGGCGAACCAGAATCTGAACAGGCACACAATTTGGAAGCATCGCCAACCTCCGGAGCAAATGTTGAGGCTGGTTTAACGAGAAGGTATGCCCAAAGAGGTGAAGCGAATGCTTACTTCCAATACGATATGGAAGTAGAGCCTGGTGAGCCTTTTGTCATCCGGGCCATCGAAACGTATGACCAAGCACAGATCAAAGATTACTATATATTCGTCAACGGTGTTAAAGTGCACAGTCGCGATCATCAAACAAATGGAGACGGAACGGTCACGTATCAGTTTGTCGTCGACGATCCTTCGTTATCTGAAGGTGGAATCGTAACGGTACGGTTCCAGGAAGATGAGGAAGGGCGAAATTATGACCCGTCGATCGCGGATGTCTGGACAATGCCGTATGTGAACGTCGACGTTCCGTTAAGTGCTGCCGGTATTAAGACCCTCGTTGAGCGTTACGCGGAAGAGGAAGCATTCGCAGATGACCGTGCCGTCCGCGCTTTAACGACTCATTTGACTGCTGTAGATCGTTACGAGGCACGAGGATCGGCGGAGAAAGTACGCAAACACATGCAAGGGTTTAAGCAGTTGCTCGACTATCAGCGTGAAAACGAGCTGATTTCAAACAGAGCCTATCAGTCGCTTAAAGCGAATGCGGACTATTTGATCAAGAAGTGGCAGTAGATTGACAAGTTAAAGGCGAGTCCCCCAGCGGCAGAGTTCGTGTCACAGGGGGGGACTCGGTTTTTAAAAACACATTCAGGAATCCGTTACGATATAAGGAGGTCATTCTATTGAAAACGACATCGAGACTGTTCCTCTTCGTCCTGGCAATGACGTTAGTCATCACGCCATTAATGGATATTAATCGAAACGTAATCAATGCCGAGACGAACAATCCTCCTCCAGACGCACCGACAGGTCTATTAACGGACCTTTTGCCGAATCCAATGGCCATCGAAAATTTGCGGGACCCTCACTTTAGTTGGGAAGTGAACGACGCTTATCGGGGAGAAAAGCAAACAGCTTATCAGATAAGGGTAGATACAGACCCTGACAAACTTTTAAATGGAGATCCGGTATACTGGGATTCTGGCAAAGTCGTGTCAAATCAATCTTCGAGTGTCCCCTACAACGGACCAGAACTTCAACCGGCTACACGCTATTACTGGACTGTCAGAACGTGGGACATTGCGGATCAGGCGAGTGAATTCTCTAAACCTGCTTCGTTCGGAACGGCGTTAAAAGACGAGTGGACGGCAACACCGATTTGGCTAGATTCAGATGAACATCGCAGTTGGAAAAATTATACATTGGAAGCCGATGTGACAATTGAAAGCAATGCTGTAGGCCTCATGTTTCGCGCAGTTGATAGCAACAGGACTTACATGTGGCAATTCAGTGCGCAAAAGGGCGGCCTTGCCCCCCACATAAAATCTGGCAGTTGGAGAGAAATCGACGTAGTCGATTACGATTTTGAGACAGGAAAAGAGTACCACGTCAAGATTGAAGCAATGGGAGAAGAAATTACGACTTATGTCGACGGTGAAGAGATCGACAAGCGCATTCTTTCAGATTACATGCATGGCGCAATCGGAGTTCGAACCGGTAGTAGCGAAAGTGGCACTATCGGCAATTTGAAAGTAACCTCCGCCGAAGGTGAAATCTTGTACAATGAAGACTTTTCAGATGGGGATGGCGGCATCGGATGCGGTTCCGTTGAAGATGGAAGGTTGTACGTCGGCAGAGGGGTCGAATGTTTAAATGTTGCTTCAGATGATATGGCTTTCTTCAGAAAAGATTTCGTATTAAGTGATAAAGACATTGCCCATGCCACCCTTTATGTAACAGGATTGTCGCCTAAACCAGCAAAGCAGTACGTTTACAAGGCCTATATAAACGGTGACTTTGTCGGCGTGGGACCGATACAGGGATATGATGGACAGACTTTTTACAATGCGTATGATGTCACTGGGCTGTTGAAACGAGGCGAAGCAAATACGATTGGGGCGATTGTGTACACCCGGGAGGACAAGCGGTTTTTGGCCGAATTGCACGTGAAGTTTGGAGATGGGAGCCAAGAGGTTGTTCAGACCGATGACAGCTGGGAAGCGCTGAATGCTAGTGACGCCATTCCAGATGGTGGAAGCGTCGGAACGGGATACTACTATGCACCGGCAGAATATATCAACGCTCACGAATATCCGTTTGGATTTAGCGAACCGGGATTTGACAGCCGTTCATGGTCAGGCGTTGTCGTAAAAGAAAAAATAGACGAAAGTGAACTGACGGGGCAGCCGTCTCAAAATTTAACAGAAGTTCGCATTTTTCCTGAAAAGGTAGTCGACAAAGGAGATGGCGCATACTTTATCGATTTCGGACATTCCGTCACCGGAGGAATCCGAATCGATATTGATTCCCCAACTGAAAGAGAACTGGAGATTCGCCTGGGGGAAGAGCTCGTCGATTCTGAAACGGTTCGCTATAACATGAGAACCGGCAATACGTACAGGGAGACCTGGAAGGTGAAAGAAGGCGAACAAACGTTGCAGCATTGGGGCTACCGCGTCTTTCGCTATGCGGAAGTGCACGGGTTGCCCGAAGGTCTGGACAACGTCGATGACATCGTCTCCGCCGTTGCCTTGCGTTATCCCTTTGACGAGGACGCGGCTAAGTTCACATCCTCAAACGATACATTGAACACTGTTTGGGAGTTCTCAAAAAATTCAATCCGTGATTTGAACCATGATCTGTATTACGACTCGACGACACGGGAGCGAACACCGTACGAAGCGGATGCTTATATTCAACAGTTGGCGCACTACGCTCTAGATAAAGAATACGCCCTCGCCAGAGTGTCCCACGAGTATCTGTATGACCATGAGACATGGCCGACAGAATGGAAACAGTTTTCTATACTAGCGGCGTGGCAAGATTACTTATACACCGGTGACCAACGTTCTTTAGAAAAATACTATGAAGTCTTAAAGAATAAAGCATTGAATGAAAAAATGACAGAAAACGGGCTTGTCAAGGAACCAGAGGCTATCGTCGACTGGCCGGCAAACATGCGCGACGGGTACCAGTTTACCGACTACAACACGGTTTTAAACGCATTTAATTACAAAAATATGGTCGACTTAGCAAACATGGCGGAGGTTTTGAACAAACCGGAAGATGTTGAAAAATATCGGGAGCTCGCCAAAATTCAAAAAGAGGCACTCAATCGGGAACTGTTTGATCCCAATGTGAACCGCTTCGTTGATGGAGTGGGAGTAGATCACTATGCCGCTCATGCTAACTTTTTCCCGGTCGCTCTGGGCGCTGCCACTGAGGAGAATGCAAAACTGGCCAGCGAATACATTGCCGAGCGCGGGATGGCGGCTAGTGTCTATGGGGCACCATTTATACTCGAGTCTCTTTTCCGAAATGGCCAGGAAAATACGGCCATCGATTTGCTTACGTCTCATGACACGAACAGTTGGATGAATATGATCAGATTAGGCGCCGGTTCAACGACAGAAGCGTGGGATCCCAGTCAGAAGCCGAACATGACATTTTCACATCCTTGGGCAGCGTCACCAGCTTACATTGTCCCCCGTGAAATGTTCGGGATCGTTCCCATCCTGCCGGCGTTTGAAAAGTTTGCAGTGACACCGAGACCGGGATATGTCAAGTCAGGTGACATCACTGTTCCGACGATCAGAGGTGCCATTGCCGTCTCCTTTAATCAGTCAGAAACTGAATTTAAATTAGGGGTTAGTATACCGGCTAATACGACAGCAGTCGTGTCCGTGCCGGCATCCAGCAAATGGAAAGTGTCAGTGGACGGCGTGCCGGCTCACGAAATACCTGAGATCGAATTTATTGAAGAAACTGATGGGTATGTCGTGTATGAAGTCGGTGCGGGTCGCTATCAGTTCGTTAGCCAAGAGGAGAGATCTCCTTTCCCTCCAAACAACGTGAAGGTTGAACCTGCGAAGGGAGTTAACGGCAACACTTTGACGTGGGAAGACCACTCGGAGCATGAGGACGGTTTTAAAATCGAAAGAAAAACAACTTCGGGAGACTGGGAAGAAATTGCGACTGTACCTGAAAACGTAACGACGTATACAGATCAAAATGTGGAACCTGAACAACGTTACCACTACAGAGTCATCGCGTACAACGCGTACGGTAGCAGTGCCAGCGGCGTTGTTTCCATCTTCACATTAGACATTCACAATGTCGCTTACAAAAAACCTGTTGAGGCCTCCTCTGAAGAAAGCGGTAATGAGGCAGAGCACATCGTCGACGGAGATCTGAACACACGCTGGGCAGCGAGTGGCGAGGATTATCCACAGACGGTCATCGTCGATTTGGAAGAGGTGTATCCGATCTATAAAGTCGGTTTGACACCTTATCAAGATCGAGCCTATCAATACAAAGTCGAAACTTCCGTAGACGGTGAAGATTATACGGTCGTTGTGGATCGAACGTCTAACACTGAAGGGGGACCTCTCCTCGTCGACGAGTTTCCGCCGGTTGAGGCGCGTTATGTGAAACTGACTGTAACAGGCACCAACTCAGGCGGTTGGGCGAGTGTCCGTGAGTTTCGCGTTTATACGCCCCCGATTCATGTGTCTGACATAAAAAAGCGTGTCGCTGATTTTGCGGAAGAAGGAGCGTTTAAAAGCGATTCAGCTGTTCGCGCTTTAACGACCCATTTGACTGCTGTAGAACGTTACGAGACACAAGGATCGGCGGAGAAAGTACTCAAACACATGCAAGGGTTTAAGCAGTTGCTCGACTATCAGCGTGAAAACGAGCTGATTTCAAACAGAGCCTATCAATCGCTTAAAGCGAATGCGGACTATTTGATCAAGAAGTGGCAGTAGATCGCGATATACAAGTAACCCCCACACCATCTACAGTTGCTGAGATGGTGTGGGGTGGTGTAAGTTTTCCAGAAAGCCGGGTATAGGAAGATTGCCCCTATACCCTGTTTTTTTGGAATGTACAAATGACGGGTGGAGTTCTCCTCATCATTCACGTGAGGAGCAGCAACGGTGCTCCGGTCGAGGCTCATGGATTATGGCCACTTTTGGATCAAACTGTCCGCACACGCTTGAAGGGTGTCATGCGCCCTCTCAGACATCAACGCATGATCTCGTTGATAATCGAGCAGTCGTTTAAAGCTTTTCATATGTTTTTTGGCCTTTTCCGTCATTCGGTTTTTTTCGTAGTGCCCCACAGCGGTCAAATGAATCGTTAAGGTCCGAGCCACGTCGTCATTTACGATGTCTCCTTCTTCCGTGAATCTTTCAATTAGTGCCAACATGTGGGCGATATCTTCCGCGCCGTCTTCAGTCGTGCCTGTTATGACGTCAAGCCCGTCGAATACGAATGTGCCTCCCTTTATATCGATTTTTGCGATGTGCTTCGTATGTTCTAATCCTCTTATATGGTAAGTGGTTTGCCGGTCACCTTTGGAATAAATTCTGTAGTTCTCATCTACTAACTGATCATCGATGTAGACGTCTATGAGCGCATCTCGTGTTGCACCGAATAAATTAAAACCCGATCCTTCAAATTGGAAGATCATCGCACTCGTTGAATGGTTCCCCACGTCCCTCTCATCAAGCGCGAAGTTGGTCCCCTCATTTGTGTTGTTTGCGGAGTCTGTTGTCGTAATTTCAGCTCGGTTAAAGCTCGTATATTTGTCTTTTGCTACGACTTGGAGGGTGTGCTCTTCGTCTTCAAGGTTTTCGGCGGACCAGACCATTTGGATCATTTCACTGTTGTTGAAGTAATTCGCTTCACCGACGAGTTCTCCATCCAAATAGACATCGGCCTTTCCGTTTGCCGGATTGGTCACACCATACAGCCTGATTTCTGTACCTTTAAAAGTAATCTCAAAAGAGGCGCCGTTCGATCCCCATGCATTCACATCGTTTGAAGACCAATTCCCCGAATAAAATACTTTGTGTAACGTTCCTCGTTTCGTCGTTGAATCGCTATGGCGCACCGTTACCCCGTTCCACACAGGTAAATCGGTCTCTGCCGTCATGAGGGTACGATTAAAATGGGCGTATCCAGTTTGAGAGTAGTCCCATTTTCCAACGTATCCGATGGGATGATTGGCATCGAGGTCGGTGAACGCTTCTTCTTCCGAATCGTATATCTTCCCTTGGGCATTGTCGTATTTGTGAGAGGCGTAGGCATACCCTTCGATCGGCTCCACTTTTAAATTGTCAAACAGGGTTTCATAGTAACCTGACCCTAGCACAGCCCGCCCGGCCATGACAGTGGCGTCTTTGTCCGTATAAGAAGCAATTGCTTCTCCGTCAAGGTAAAGCGTGAAGACATTTTCCTTTGCTTCCAACGCTAAGTTGTGCCAAACCTCTTGGTCGAACCCCTCGATCATTCCTTTTTTGACGACGTTTCCTAATTTAAGCATTTCGTACTTCCCGTCTGAATAGATTCGGGCATTGTATGTGGCGCTGGAATCTGGGCTGCCGGTTTTCACTTGGCGAACGCCAATGAGGGCGTAATTCGGCCGGCCCCTTTCTTCTGGTGTATAAGTGTCCAGTAAAAAGTCGTAGGACACTTTATAGTTAACCCAGCGAAAATCACCGAAGATCGTGTGAGGGTTACTGTTTGATTTTTCGCCGTCTTCTCCTCCCCAGACGGCCCACTCTGCACCAATAATGTCCGGGGTGATTTTTTGTTGCAACATGTTTCCGTGGGCGTCAGCGTCCGGTATTTCTCGTTTTGTGCGTTTTGCGCTCCCTTTGGAAACAGGTTTTGTGGCCTCCTTCACGACCTCAAATGCACCGCGTTGATCCGTCGTATAACGCGGAGTGCCCCCGCGCCGATCCACGTAATCTCTACCTTGCTCATCGACAGGATAGTGATCGTATTCAAAATCATCGGTATACGGCAACGGCATGATCGTATCGTCTGAAAGATCGACTGGTTGTGAATCGTATTCAAAGCCTTCTATTTCAGATTTTTTATCTAGCGTAGATATCGTGACGATGGAATAAGGTTTGACTTCAATTGCGTATTCACCGTCGTTCGGCGTGACGACATCAATATTTTTAAACCAGTTGGCATCATAAGCCTGTCCTTCATCCGGACCGCGCGTTTCCCAAACGTACACAGGCGCATTTTCTTTTCCGCTCAAGTTTTTAGCCTGAATTTTGTATTGACGTGTCTGCTTTGTATTGTTGGCAAAGACGGTCGTGTAATCATCCGTTTCAGGGTCTTTTAATGTCATGTAATGGTGTGTACTCGTGTCGACATCGACACCACCGTCAAAGAACTCCCCGTCACTGTAAGTGGCACCTTCCACGTACATCCACCGCTCGTTTTCAGGTGTCGTAGGGTCATCGTATCCGACAAAGTTCATCACGTGGCGTACCCCTAAGATGCCGCCGTCGATTTCGTAGAAACCGGACCACGGATCAGAGGCGTTGATGAGGTGTTTTGGATGATAGGAAGAACCTTCGTAAAAGGCAGATACCGATGGTTGAAAATCGAATGAAACTGCTCGCAACGGACGGTTGCCGGCTCCTGTCCAGGAATACACTGAAATAATGCGTGACGTCACATCAACGATTCCAGCACGGCCCCCTAGCCCGCCGTAATGGGGCTCCATATTAAGGCGGTAGCGGGCGTTGATCATCGGGGCAATCCCCTCGGATACCCAAACTTCTTTCGGCTCTTTGCCTTCCGAGATCAATTTGTGTTGCAATTGATTCAGCTCATCGGAACCCGTCAACCCATAGTGGGAGCTAATGACATCGATTTCATCGATTAAATCTGGGTGATTGAGCAAGGTGCGGCTGATCGTTTCCGTATCGCGATAACCGTCTGCGGCGACGAGTTTAATGTCTTTGTAGTCTGCTTCGTAGTTCGGCTCTTCTTTTATTCTCTTCGTAAAGTATTTCAGCCATTCAACTTCGTTTCGTCCATTATTGTGTATAGCTCTTTCATTTTGCGAGATGCCGATGTAATCTAACTTAAATCCGTACTCTTCGTAAACGGCATCGATCGTCTGTTTGTACCATTGATAGCGGTTTTCATAATCTTTGTTCGCCGCACCATTCCATGTCCAGCGCGGTTCACCCCAACGTAAAATTTCTGTCGTGATCTGCGGGTTAATCGACTTGGCATCTGCGGCAAATTGGAACCCAGCCCCTCTCAACACATTTGCGGGCTCATCGGCGTAACGCATCGTCGCCGGTTCTGTTCCCGAAGATGAGTCAACGTCGGCTCCCAGCTCTACCTTAACATGTGTGAGGCCAGCACCTGTATCTTTATTGAACAGCTGATTCATTATGTCCCAATATTTTTCTGGATGTTCTTCTTTGTAATCCAACAATAAGCGCGTCGTATTATTAGCTGTGACGGTGCCGAAACCTTTAAATCGGTGATAAGGGTTGACATTACGGCCATCAATGGTAATCGTTTTTGTCACGACTTCCGCTTTAGCTTCGTTCGAAGGGACAAAGGGAACTGAACTGAAAAGCAAACTAATGATGCACACCCACCCCATGGCTGTTCGCTTATTCACCATCGACTTGTCCTTCCTTTCTTCTCAATCTCTTAACGTCAAAGGCCCTAGTTGTTATCGCTTTCATTTTTTCATATTGTCTTCTGTTTTTCATGCGACGATTTTGACTTTTTTTACGAATTTTTTACCTCTTTTATTTAGACAAGACAAAGGCAAAAAATTATAGAAATAAATCAAAATAGTGTTATAGATGAAAAAGAGTGTTTGTTTACAATGAACATGAACATTCGGTGATCGATTGGTGAGGGAAAAATGTTAAAAACAGGATTGTGTTCGGTGACATTCAGAAAATTTAGCGCGGAGAAAATCGTCGAATTGGCTGCAAAAGCGGGCTTGGAAGGAATTGAATGGGGCGGGGACGTCCACGTTCCTCCCGGAAACTTTATTCGTGCCGCTGAAGTGGGCAAAATGACGAGAGAGGCCGGTTTAGAAGTGGTTTCATACGGTTCGTATTACCGAGTAGGGTGCGGGGATGAGAATGAAGCTGCTTTTGAGACCGTGCTGGAAACCGCTGTTCAGATGAAAGCGCCCGCGATTCGCGTTTGGGCGGGCAACCGCGGGTCGGATGAGGCGGATGAGGAGGACTGGGAAAGAGTCGTAATCGATTCCAAACGAATGGCCTCTTTGGCGGAAATGAAAGGGCTCTCTGTCAATTATGAATATCACGGTGGAACGCTAACGGATACGAAAGAAAGTGCGTTGCGCCTCATGAAGGAGGTGAATCACCATCGTTTAGGCATTTACTGGCAACCTGCGGTCGGACAGGATATACGATCGCGCCTTGCAAGTATTCAAGACATCCGACGTTGGCTTGCGCATGTGCACGTTTTTCATTGGGACCAAAAACAGAACCGACTTCCGCTCGTAGAAGGAGTAGCAGAATGGGAGCACTATCTGTCGTTACTGATGGATACAAAATTCGACCGTTACGTAATGTTAGAGTTCGTAAAGGAAGACAATCCCGAACAGTTTTTGCAAGATGCTAAAGTTTTAAAAGAACTCGTTCAAGAGCAAACCCGATGAACGACAGAAGGTTGAGTACGAAAAAGCTGACAATAGTAAAGTCAACGTCGTGTTAGATACCGCTATATAACACCGTGGAAAAAAGAGGTGAATTCTCATTGAGGCCTAAAGCAGAGGGACCGGTACTGCCACAAATGTTGTCATTAAAAAAGAAAAAGTCACCGTTGGATCGGAAGGAGGCCTTCACAGGGTTTCTTTTCGTGGCTCCGTTACTCCTGGGGATTTGCGTACTAACCTTAATCCCTGTAATCGCTACGTTTGCACTCAGTTTCACCGAGTGGAATTTTATTGCGGGTATCGAGCAATTACAGTGGGTAGGGTTGGAAAATTTTCAACAGTTGGCACAAGATACGGTGTTCTTAAAATCTTTGGCCAACAATGCCATTTTTATGTTGACGACACCGATCTGCATGATAATATCTCTGTTGCTCGCGATTATCATTAACAAATACGTTTACATGAAAGATTACTTTAAAGTGGTGTATTTTTTGCCCTATGTCTCAAGTGTCGTGGCTGTTGCCGTTGTGTGGCAGGTCTTATTTCACCCATCTGCTGGTCCGATTAACCAGTTCCTGATGGCTTTAGGGATTGACAATCCGCCCAAATGGATTGCCGATCCACAGTTTGCGCTTGTATCTGTCATGTCCATACACGTGTGGATTTCAATAGGATTTAACATGATTGTTTACATAGCCGGGTTGCAAACGCTTCCTAAAGAGTTGTACGAAGCAGCTGACATGGACGGTGCCAACGTCTGGGTCAAATTGAGGTACATTACATTTCCGCTACTGTCTCCGACGTCATTTTTTTTACTGGTTACAGGCATTATCTCGACTTTTAAAGTGTTCGATTTGATTGCCGTTTTAACCCAAGGAGGCCCGATGCACGCCACAAGCGTCATTGTTTGGGACTTGTACGAAACGGCCTTTATCCATTTGGATATCGGTTACGCCTCGTCCATGGCTTTCGTGTTGTTCTTGTTCGTCATCTTGATCACACTCATTCAGTGGATAGGTCAAAAAAAATGGGTGAATTATTAGGGAGGAGAGGCTGTATGGCCGACGCCATTAACGTAAAAAAGATGGTCGTCACCATCATCATGTTTCTGGGCAGTATTCTATTTTTATTGCCGTTTATTTGGATGTTATCCACTTCCTTTAAAATTGAAGCGGACGTCTTCAAATTCCCGATCGAATGGATTCCTAAACGCTGGAACGGCCTGAACAACTATCGAGAAGTGTGGTTTGGGGACTATCCCTTTTATATCTACTATTGGAATTCGATTAAAGTGAGTGTGCTCACAACCGCGTTGTCGGCAACAGTGACATGTTTAGCCGCTTACGGCTTTTCCAAAGTCAAATTTCCGGCTGGAAAATGGCTGTTTTTCGTCGTTTTAGCCACTTACATGATCCCGCCACAAGCGATGTTAGTGCCGCAGTTTATTTTGTACCGGAGTATCGGGTTGTTTGACAGCCACTTGGGGTTAATCTTGTTGGGAAGCTTTAGTGCATTAGGTACGTTTATGCTGCGGCAGTTTTTTATGGGTGTCCACGA
>k87-318042_pt1 | contig 12385 bp, 10 predicted proteins | sample MGYA00084031_6733416 | MGnify analysis MGYA00084031
AAGCAATATTTCTCCATGTCCAAGTCGCTACATGGTCAGGTTGCCCATAATTTACAAAAATATTTGGTAAAGCATATGGAGAAATATACCTTGGAAAGACTATCCCTCTGCCATTGTTAGCATACCAATAGCTTTGGAATACAATTTTAGAACAATATGTGGGATTTAAATCTGTTGGTGCACCACGAAATCCATAAGAAATATTCTTCCCTAAAATGTTCTTAGCTCCCCAATTAGCAGCTTTTGATGGATTATATGCTGCCTTTGGTCGATATACTTTTGTCCATTTATCTCTCTTAGAATTTCTTTCTACCATCCACTGAAAAATGGACTTTACCGAAGGAGTGGCCCCATACCCTTCAATGCTTAAAATCTTACTATTTCCAATATAAATACCTGCATGTCCTATAACATCAGGATTTGTACTATTAGTTATTAAAATATCTCCTACATTTGGACTTTGAATACCTCTAGAATTTCTAGCATAATCAACAACAGGATCCTTTGGTTCAGGATATGTTCTAAAATTATAATACTCTTCATACGAAGTATCATCATTTAATTGTCCATTTTCCATGAGATTTTTATAATCACTAGCAATTTCAGCTTTATTAATATCCGTAGAACGTTGAAAGTTGCCTAACCTCTCTTGTTGCTCAAATTCATCCAATTCTTTTCCTACCAAACTGTACTTACTCACTACATCATCAATTTCATCCGCTTTAGTTGTAAGCGGATATGAAAAAATAGTAACCAACCCTAACAAAACAAATACAATTTTTTTCATAGACTTCTCCTTTTTTAATTTAATAACTAATGATTATTTTCACTAGTTATTAAATTATAGCACTTCCTAACCCAAAACAGAAATGTTTTTATATTTTATTAAATATTTATGTTATAATATAAACAAAAACAGGAGTTGATAGATGATGAGACTTTTTTTTGAAATTATAAATTCTACAGGACCTTTAGTTTTCCCCTTGTTAATAGCCATAGTCATATGTCTATTTTCAGTCTATAAATCAGTAAAGAATTTAAAAGAATCCTATATTTTACACATATCAATAATAATCGCAGATATCACTATAATTATATTTTGTTCTTATTTTATTTATCTATTAATTATGGCTGGCTTTAAATAAATTCGTTTAAACTATTTATCTGTTGCTTTTAAATCCACTTGAGTCTTTAACTAGTGGGTAGAAAGCCGGTAATTATTCATAGGTAAAAAATAATCAAAAAAACGCTTGGCACAAGCCAAGCGTTTTGATTCTCTCTTTACATCGAACCTTTAAAAACATCTTTATTCTTAGCAAAATAATCAACACCAGAGTAAATGGTGAAAATCAAGCAGGCATATAGCATGATTTGATCTAGTGGTAGATGAAGTGCTGAAAATGGAATGTTGTTAATGAATAGTAAAATAATTGCAACCATTTGGGTAGCTGTTTTTACTTTTCCTGGCCAAGCTGCTGCCATTACTTCGCCATGTTCGACTAATAACAACCGTAAACCAGTTACTGCCAATTCACGACAAACAATAATTGCTACAATCCAAGCAGGTACTTTGCCTTGACCAACTAAGACGATAAAAGCGGTCATCACTAGCATTTTGTCCGCTAATGGGTCCGCAAATTTTCCGAAGTTCGTCACCAAGCCTTGCGCACGGGCAATTTTGCCATCCAACCAGTCTGTAAAACTAGCAACTGCAAAAATAATCGCGCCCACTAATTGGGTAACGGCTAACGTTGTATCGCCAAAACTAATCGTTCCCCAGTCCATTGGCACTGACACAATAATAATAAAAATCGGAATCATAAATATTCTTAAAACTGTTAATTTATTTGGTAAATTCACTTCAATTGCCCCTTCCTTCTCCTGTTCTATTTTACGTTATCTTGCTGGCAGTGTCACGAAAAAAAGAAAAGAATCTGGAATAATTGCCGTTTGACAGTTTATCCAGATTCTTCTTACACCATTTCTAACGATACGTAATCCCTAATGTAACATCCTTACGAATTAAAACTGGCGTTTTTTCCAGTGTTAAATCGGCGCCATCGACTTGAATGGCGACGTTATTTGAGGCGCCTAGAATCAGTGTTGCATTGGCGGCATTCGCAGGTAAAGCTGTTGTTTCTGTTTCTCCTGCTTGCAGGGTGTGTTGGTACGTATAGTTGCCATCGACCATCACGCCAATCCAGCAAGAGCCTTCAGTCCCTTTAAAGGTAATGTTGATTGGACTATTCGCATCTTTAACTGTTGCAGTTACTTGATTGTTGGCATCGCTCACCACAGCCACAGCTGTTTTCTTCTCTGGTTCGCTTGAAGAAGACGGCGGTGTACTACTTTGTGTGCTACTTTCTGGGGCTTGACTTGATTCTTTGGTTTTTTCCACACTGGCACTAGTTGCCGGTGTTTGAATAATCGGTTCGGCTTTTTGATCTTGCCACATAATATACAGCACCACGACCGCAATGGCTAAACCAATTAACGAAAAGGCAATGGCTGGTAAGTTCCGCAGTAACCAACTGGATTGCTTTTCTTCGTCATGCAATTGCTTACGTGATCCTTCAAGCTCTTCATACACTGGCTTGGGTTCTTCGACAATTTCAGGTTCTTTGCCATCATAGATATCTACCAATTGATTGCCATCTAAGCCGACCGCACTTGCATATTGGCGGATAAACGCCCGCACATAAAAGGTGCCTGGTAAGGACTCAAAATCGTTTTGTTCAATAATTTCTAAATATCTTTTTTGAATTTTTGTCATTTGTTGCAGTTCATCAATTGAGATGTTCTTCTGCAATCTTGCTTCTTTTAGTGTTTCTCCAATATTTACGCTGGCCACTCGTCCATCTTCTCCAGTCTATTTTGTTAATTTATCGATTGTCTCATCAGTCTTTTTCAATTGCCAAGGAAAACATTCCCGTCCTTTAAGAATACCACAAAAGAAGCCAACTGAGGATAACAAAATTGAAAGATTTCAAAGATTTTTCTTTTTCTTAAACAGTTGGTTTATTGCTCGGTTTCTCCTTTAGGATACATGTAGAAACGGCTCAATCCTTCTTCACGAATCAAGGTCTCTGCTACTTGGCGGACGTCGACTAATTGAATGCTTTCAATGACTTCAATCTTATCAAACAGCGTGGTTTCCCCAAACAATGATTGTGAAAATTGGTTGGCGATATACTCTAAAGAGTTTAAGGATTGGAAATATTTACCAATCATTTTTTTCTTCAATAAGGACAAATTTTCTTCCGTTAATTCTGGACTTGTTGTGGCAGATAATAAAATAGCTTCAATTCGTTCTGCTAAGACTTCTGGTTGCTCACTATCGCCGCCAATATCCGCAAAATGGAAACTGCGATCTAAATTAAAGTCATAACTAAAACTATCATCTAACAAGCCTTCATCATAAAGAGCCAAATAGTTTTGAGAGGTATTGCCAAACAATAATTGTAACAACAAGTTCACGGTGACTTGATATTTCATTAAGTCATGACCCGTTGTTGGCACTTCATCTAAGCCTTTCAAGCCAACAAGCACTTTTGCCCGTGTGACCGCCATTTCAATGGCGCTCTCTTTGACAATGTCAGCAGCTGTTTCTTCAGGAAAATGCCGACGAATAGGTTGGGCGGCAGGAAACTCTTTCGCCGCTTGGTTTTCACGAATGAACGCCATTAACGCTTCAGGGTCCATTTTCCCTACCACGAATAAGGTCATATTACTTGGATGATAAAACGTATTGTAGCATGTATACAAATCTTCTGCGGTAATCTCCGCAATACTTGCCACTGTACCGGCAATATCAATGTGCAATGGATGTTTCGGATAAAGGTTGCCTAAAATACCAAAGAACAAGCGCCAGTTAGGATCATCTAAATACATTTGAATTTCTTGTCCGATGATGCCTTTTTCTTTTTCGACCGTTTCCTTCGTGAAATACGGCGATTGCACAAAATCAAGCAACGTTTCTAGATTTTGTGTCACTTGATCCGTCGTTGAAAACAAATAACTCGTTTTCGTAAAACTGGTAAAGGCATTCGCTGAAGCCCCTTGTTGCCCAAATTTTTGGAAGACATCGCCATCTTCTTTTTCAAACATTTTATGTTCTAAAAAGTGGGCGATTCCGTCAGGTACTTCAATCATTTCCTCTTGACCAATTGGCACGAACGTATTGTCAATGGAACCATAATCGGTCGTAAACAAGCCATACGTTTTTTGGAAATCATTTTTCGGCAATAGGTAAACTTTTAAACCATTCGCCAGTGTTTCTGTATACAATGTTTCTTTAATTTGTGCATAGTCTTTTTTAATCATTTTCCGTTTCTCCTTCCAAAAAGAAGATCGCTTGAAGTTCCAAGCGTTTGGCTACTTCTTGGATTTCTGGAATAGTCACGGCATTGATCCGCGCAATCCATTCCTCCGCCGTCAGCATCGTCTGCGGCATTAATTGGTTCAAGTATTCTTTTTCCAGCCACGCGCCTGCATTATCTAACGCTAAGATATACTGATTTTTTAGCATTGCTTTCGTTTGTTCAATTTCTAATTCGCTAATCTTACCTAAGCGAATATTTTCCAATTCTGTCGAAATCAAACGCAAGACCTGATTCCGATTTTTGCCATCGATTCCTGTTTGAACCGTCATGAAGCCACGGAAAGTGTCGATACTACTAGAAGCATAATACGCTAAATGCTCTTTTTCACGGACATTCATAAATAATTTAGAATGCGGGAAACCGCCAAAAATTCCATTAAACACTTGCAACGCAAAATAATAGCTATCGCCATAATAAATATCTGTGTTATAAGCCAAGTTTAATTTCGATTGGGCTAACACCTCACGCTCGGTCCGCTCTTCAATCACGTTGCGAATTGGTTGATTGTAGAAAATCGCGGCTTTGCCTTCTTCACGAGGCGTAAACGGTAATTGCTTGAACAATGGCACTAACTCCGCCTCATTGACATCACCTAAAACAAAAATATCCACTTGATCTTCCGCCAGCATTTTTTGATAATACGCTGCTAATGACGCCGCTGTTTCCTCAGCTAACGCCGCAACGGTCCCGAAACTAGGGATTTTTTGATCCTCCGATTGATTAAAATAGACACTTTGAAGCGCCAAAGAAGCATAGGTTTGCTTATCCTCCACAATACTTTCCAAGTACGCTTTCAAGTTCTCTTTTTCCCGTTGGAAGGTTTCCGCCTCAAATTGGCCCGCTTGAATATTGGGGGCAAAAATAATTTCCTTCAAAAAGTCCACCGCTTCGGCAAGCACCTGACTATCCTGTAAATAATGATCATTAACAATGTTCATAGAAATATTAAACCAATGTTGATTGCCTTTTTTGGAAACGCCAATCCCAAAGCTGGCGCCGTAAAGTTCCGCCAAACGCTCACTTAACTTGACTTGATTCGGGTAATTCAAGCTGTTGGTTTCCATCAAACTGGACAACAGCGTTCTTTTTGTAATGGTTTCATGATTTAATCGTGTATTAAAGCGGACTAAAAGACGCACCGTTTTATATTTTTCTGTAGGAATGACGTGTAAATTCACGCCTTTAACTAATTGAACAGACATTGCCGCATCGCTCCTTCATTTGCTTCATCTTACCTAAAGAATGCTGTGAAATATATGTATCGCGTAAATTCTAAAGCATTTTTTAATGTTTTTTCCAATAGCTCCATTATAACACAGCTTCAGGTGCTTTCTGAATGATAAGAGTTTTTCAGTTCAAATTTTCAAGAAGATTCGGTATACTGTTTTTAAAGTGAGGAGGGAAAAAAGAATGATTAAAGAATTTAAAGAGTTTATCATGCGCGGGAGTGTCTTAGACCTAGCCGTCGGTGTTGTCATTGGTAGTGCGTTTACAGCGATTGTGACACAAGTGGTGGAAGGCTTGATTACCCCGTTAATTAGTCTGATTTTTGTCTTGACGACTGGGAAAAAGAGTGCCGACGATGCATTGGGTGCCCTTGTTTATAAAGTCGAAGGCGTTGAATTCAATATTGGTAGCGTGATTAGTGCACTTATTACATTTTTAATTACGGCCTTCGTCCTCTTCTTGATTGTCAAAGCGGCCAACAAAATGAAAAACCGTGGCAAAAAAGAAGAAGCGGCAGAAGAAGAAGTGGTACCAACGAGCGAAGATTACTTAAAAGAAATTCGCGACTTATTAGCGGCGCAAACACCGCCTGCTGAAACTGTCAAAACAGACAGCACTGTCACAGAGAAATAAGCAAAAAGTCATCCTGAGGGGATGACTTTTTTGTTTGGCCTTAGATTGATGGTCCTGCCACGAGGTTCCAGGTGACGTTACCTGTGTAGTTTCCGGCTTTGATGTTGTTCGCTGAAGTGGTGATATTTAGAAATGGAATCATTGTAAATTGCCATAATCCTTGCCCTCTTCCTGCCGCGGCATTCGCAAGGAGCACTGCATCTCCACCTAAAGGAATTGAAAAATCTGCTACATTCACAATTTCAGGTCTGGTAGCTGGGTCGGAAACCTCAATGCGTTCATGATCATACCTATTACCCGTCTCATTATAGATTAATGGCTGCAAACCAACTCTACTAGTGATACTGCCTTCTAAACTCTCATCGCCTAACTTCATACCCGTGGATTGAGCAGTCACATGCCAGCCTTCCTTTGTTCCCCTTACATCACCGACTCCTACTTTTTCTAATTGTCCATTAGGTGCACCTTCATCCCATTTATTTCGAATCGGTTGCGTTAAATCGTCTGAAATGGATAGTGTCCCAAAATCAAATTCCCTTGGAATGTATAATAAGTCAAAATTACTATTTGTAGCCTCTGGGTCAGGCCTTACCGTATTCGATTCTCCATTAGTATCTGGTAACAATCCCCCTTCAAAACCCACTGTCACTGGCGTATTCCCTGTCGTTACCGCCTGTGCCGACAAAGGTGCCAAACTAGCGCCCACCACGGCACTACCAACCAATAAACTTGCTAAAACTTTCTTTTTCATCATATGTACGTCTCCTTTTACTGTATGAATTGCCAGAAGTCGCTAGTTGTTTCTTCGGCACTTCTGAAGCTATAGCCTTATTATACAAGAAGTTCATTTCCCTGTGATTTTAAATATTTAACCACTCTGTTCAAAAAACGAAATTCCTCTTAAAATCAACGTTTCAGCCGACTTTTAAGCCATTTTTACAATATTTTTTGACATCTATGTCTGTTATTTAATGCATTTCTTGGGGAAATTCTTTAATAAACAACAAGAAAACGTCACAATGTTAGAGGCGAACCTCTACTTTGTGACGTTTTCTCCTAAAATCTTATACATTTATCAGCGATTGCGGCGAAAAAAACGGCAAAATCCATTTAATGACAGCCATTTTTGCATTGGCTAATCGCCAAGACTTACAACTTGCGGCGACGCGCAAATTCCACAAACTTAAATTTGTTTAAGCGGTGACGGGATTCCGTATAGCCAAAACAGCGGGTATCTTCCAAGTTCATGATACTGCGGACCACGACGACATGATTGCCTTCGACTTCACCAATCAGCTGCTTGTCCATCTCTGTGAGCGGTTCCACGGTGATTTCTTTCTGGGCGTAACTAATCGCTAAGCCAAGGTCGTTTTCCAGATAATCGAAAATCGAATCTTCGGCACGGTGCTTAGGCAGTTCAGGGACAATCTCTTTAATCAAGTAGTCAATATCTAAAATATCGACTTCCCCTTCAATCTCCCGTTGCCGAACTAAGCGCCACACAGGGGCTCCTTCCCTCCAACCAGTCAACTGAGCCAAGTTGCGCTCTACAGGAATTTCTTCTAAGGAAACCACATGAGTATGACTTTCAATATGCTGCGTTTGTTGTAACTCCTTGTAACTGGTCACCCCTGAAATAGGAAAATTAAACTTTTTAAAGTTGAGCACAATCGAGCCTTTGCCTTGTTTTTTCTGAATGTAGCCAGCGTTAATCAGTAAATTCAAGGCTTTCCGAATTGTTTCACGGGAAACATTGTAGGTTTCCACTAATTGATTTTCACTAGGTAATAAATCGCCTGGCTGATAGTCGCCTTGGACAATTTGTTGTTCTAATTCTAAAAATATGTCATGAAACTTGTTCATGCCGATCCTCCTCTACCAACAATTTCTTTTCTAAAAGCATAGCATATTCCCTCCGAAAAACCTAGAGCTGGTCAGAAAAATCCCCCGCACTTTCTGACCTGCTTACACTATTACCTCCTCTAGTCAAATCGCTGATTGACAGCCTTTTTTTCGAACCCAGCGCAGTCTGTTGCTGCCCCCTTCTGGAAAACTTTTCCCAAGAATCTGGGGAAAATCCTTGTAATTCTGATTCGTTCATACTATACTGTAGTCAAACACAACATGTCTATACAAGTTTACAAGGAGGCGCCAAACATGACTATTTTAGAATTAACATTCGCAACGAACCAACTAACGACGACTTTTTTTAACCATAAATTGGAACCGCTTCACCAAAAAACGTTCCCTTTTGAAGCTTTGACTATCGAAGAGACGGTTCCTGAACTGTGCCAATTGATTTTGGCAGAGGCTGCGCCGATTCTGGGGGGGATTGTGGCTGATTTTCCAGCGGACTTCTTTTCGCCAGAGGAAACGTTGGCGCTAGTTCCGCAAGCGGTGATTCAAGCATTCGCGGAACAGTTGAACACGCCACTTTTAATGGCAGCCGAACAAGCGGCGGCACCGAATTTGCTGGAAGCATTTGAAGAAAAACGGCAGTATCTGGCTTGGCATTTAGATTATTATGGCTACGTACCTGGGAAAAATGAATATGCGGTGGAGTCCCTGTTAACTGTCGGCAATGGCTTTTTAGGCTTGCGCGGCACAACACCTGAGATGACGATTTCTGATGATCATTATCCAGCGACCTACATTGCGGGGCTTTATAATACAGCGGCTTCGGAAGTTGCGGGTCAAGTAGTGGAAAATGAAGATTTCGTCAATGCTCCTGACAACCAACATATCGCTTTAAAAATTGGCGATGCCACTGACTGGTTAACGATTTCTCCAGACACGCTACAACAATTACATCGTCAATTGAACTTGAAAACGGGGTTGTTTGTCGCAGAAATGATTTTGAAAGATACCCACAATCAGCAAATTAAATTAACAACGAAAAAAATTGCCAATATGGCACAGCCGAATGACTATCATCTGCAATATACGTTTGAGCCGTTAAACTTTTCGGCTCCAATTACTTTGAAAACCGTCACGGATGGCAGTGTCTACAACTATAACGTGGCGCGGTATCGTAACTTAACAGCGAAACATTTTCAGGTGACAGCATTAAGCGCGCAGGAAAACAAAACCGTGATTGAGGTTTGTACCAATCAATCCAACTTAAGCGTCCGAGAAACGGCCTTGATAACCGGTGATTTTTTTGAAAAAGAAGCGATTACGATTCAAGAAGAAGCGGAAAAAATCGCCCAAGTGGTGACCGTGATGGCGCACCAAGGCACGCGCTATACGCTAGAAAAACAAGTCTATGTGCAAGCCAGCCACGCCGAACAAAGTTGGCAAGTACCGTTTACGCCGAAGGACTCTTTTGCGGCCGCCGCTCAGGAAAGCGCCCGCGCTTGGCAAACTCTTTGGCAACAAGCCAACATTACCGTGACAGGCGATTTGATGTCTCAAAAACTTTTACGGATTCACAGTTATCACTTGCTGGCTTCGGCTTCGCCTTTTAGTAACCAAGCGCAAGCATTGGACGTCTCGATTACCGCCCGAGGCTTGCATGGTGAAGCGTATCGTGGACATATTTTCTGGGATGAAATTTTTATTTTACCTTTTTATATTCAACATTATCCTGACACAGCGAAACAATTGTTGCTGTATCGCTACCACCGATTAGAGAAGGCGAAGGAAAATGCGGCGGCCAGCCAGTATCGTGGCGCAATGTATCCGTGGCAATCAGGGCGTGATGGGCGTGAAACCACGCAAAAACTTCACTTAAATCCGTTGAATGGACATTGGGGCGAGGATCATAGTATTTTGCAACGGCATGTTTCCTTGGCGATTGCTTACAATGCTTGGTTGTATTGGCATAGTACACAGGATCATGAATTTATGAAACAATATGGCGGTGAAATGTTGTTAGAAATCGCTCAATTTTGGAACAGCGCTGCGACGTTAGATGACGCAACAGGACGGTTCTTTATTGATAAAGTGATGGGACCTGATGAGTTTCACGAGGGCTATCCAGACCAAGCGGAAAGCGGCTTGAAAAACAACGCCTATACGAATTTGATGGTGGTTTGGCTATTCGAAGAATTAACCAATATTTTGGCACTTTTCTCTGAGGAAGAACAGGCACAACTTTTTGCCAAAACGCAGACCACTTCGGCTGATCTAGCCCGCATGCAACAAATTCAAAATTCACTGGAAATTGAAGTTAATTCTGACGGTATTATTGCGCAATATGAAGGGTATTTCGGCTTAAAAGAGATTGACTGGGCAGCGATGAAAGAGAAATACGGCAATATTTACCGCATGGATCGGATTTTAAAAGCCGAAGGAGAATCTCCCGATGATTACAAAGTGGCGAAACAAGCCGACACGTTAATGTTGTTCTACAACTTAGACAAAACTCGGGTGGATCAAATTTTAGAAGATTTAGGGTATCAATTGCCTGCGGATTATTTGGAAAAAAATCTTTTGTATTATCTAAAACGGACGTCTCATGGTTCGACTTTATCACGAATTGTTCATGCCCAATTGGCAGAAATGGCGCAATTCCATGAGCTATCTTGGCAACTTTATCAAGAAGCGTTGTATTCCGATTATCGTGACATTCAAGGTGGCACGACCGCTGAAGGGATTCATACAGGGGTCATGGCTGCGACGATCCACGTTACTTTAGCGACGTATGCAGGCGTTGACACGCGCCAGAACGAGTTATCAATTTGTCCAAACTTACCTGAACATTGGCAAGCGCTGGCGTTCCAGTTTATTCATCAAGGCGTGACGTATCAATTTTCATTAACACAAACCAGTGTCACGATTACAGCAGATAAAGACACACAATTATTGGTTCAGGGCGCGTTGATTCCGTTAACCGCCAAACGACCAAAAGAAGTACATTATCAATAAAGGAGCGAACCACAATGACGATTGGATTTATTTTTGATTTGGATGGTGTCATTACTGACACCGCCAAATTTCATTATCAAGCTTGGAAAGCGTTGGCCGATTCGCTAGGCATTTCCATTGACGAAACCTTCAACGAAACATTAAAAGGCATTAGTCGGATGGATTCCTTGGACCGCATTTTAGCCCATGGCCACCGTGAAAATGCGTTTACTCCAGCAGAAAAAGAAGCCTTAGCTCAGCAAAAAAATGACCACTACGTTCAATTATTAGAACATTTAACGACAGAAGATGTTTTACCTGGTGTCGTGCCATTGCTACAGCAAGCCCAAGCACGTCACATTCCCTGTGCCGTGGCTTCGGCTTCAAAAAACGCGCCCCTGATTTTGGAAAAATTAGGCGTGCGCGCGTACTTCGCCACAATTGTCGATCCCGACTCGTTAAGCAAAGGCAAACCTGATCCTGAAATCTTTTTAGCCGCCGCTGACAGTATTGGCGTGCTACCGCAAAACGCCATTGGCTTTGAAGATGCACAATCAGGCATTGACGGCTTGAAAGCCGCGGGCATCTATGCCGTCGGCTTGTCGGCCAGCCAACCCTTAATCGGAGCCGACATGCAAGTTTCTGAAATGACTGAACTAAGCGTTGATACACTGCTCAATCGCTAAAGAAGGACAAGAACCTTTAGCAGCAGGCACCTCTTTTCATCTACATTGTATCTATGCTAGAATGTAGATGAAAAGAGAGCTGCGTCAACATACCTCTCTAGTGTAGAGCCGTTTGAGACGGTGACTTTTTGAATTATTTAAAAATAACCGTACTGGTCAAAGTAGACGGTTATTTTTTATTGTCATTTTTAAGCAATTTCACAATCAGTGCAATCAAAGCAATGGTAAACATACCAAAACCTAGGATCGTCTGAATTGTCTCATATGCTGACAACAGGCCTCTCCTTTCTGTAAATTTTGGAAGTACGCTCATACGCACCACCTCACCGAAAGGGGAAAGTCTCTGCTCCTATGTTTCTCACTTTGTTGCGATGCTCGTCACAAAGCGCATCTTCCTTTGCGCTTGCCTCCGCCTTAACTTCTCTACACTTATCGTATATCATGAATGCCTAATAAATATTCAGGTTACAATATTTTTTTAGATAAAATGATTTAGAGAAAAAACCGCCCACATCAGAAAAAGGAACTGACCCACTTACGTGGGACACAATAAAAAAGCACTTCTTGTTGAATTCAAGTAAAATGAATTTAACAGGAGGTGCTTTTTAG
>k87-1309167_pt1 | contig 12365 bp, 5 predicted proteins | sample MGYA00084031_6733416 | MGnify analysis MGYA00084031
ATAGCTTTTAATGACAAAATCCCTGTTCTTGCTCGGGGCAAATACAGCAGGGTCAGTGGGGTAATTTTCGAACACCCACAGATGGTCAGTCAGCTGATCTTGCAACGCGCTTTCTTTTTGAATATCAATCAAAGAGCAATAAGCATATTCATTGCACTTCAATGTATCCTGTTGCACAACTTGCAGAAGTTCAGCAAACGTTGACGATTCCGTCCACGAAACTTTGATGGGCAACACATTGGTAAACAAGCCAAACATCCGCTCAATCCCTTCCACGTCCGCAGGTCTGACCGACACCAGATTGGGCACAACCACTTCTTGCACATGGTTGATTTTGCCCAGCAACACACTCCACGCAACCATCAATGCTGAATTTAGCGTGATGCGGTTGTCTGTTACAAACGTCCGCAATTGGCTGCTCAGTTGCTCATCTAATGTCAAATCCATAAATGTAAAGTCAGATCCTTTCTTGTGTGCGGTCTCCTTCTGGTAGGGAAGGCCGACCGGCCGGTTGTAACCCGCCAGATAATCACGCCAAAAACGGCGTGCTTTTTCATGGTCTTGTGCGGTGATCCAATCCACAAACGATTGAAATGGTTGCGCCGGAGTTAATTGGGCAGTGATTCCCGCTTGTCCAGCTTCATAGAGTTGAACCAATTCTGTCAGCAAAATGCTGGCGCTCCACCCATCGCATAACAGATGTTGGGCGCTCCAGACCACCTTGTGCTCTTTCGGCCCCAATTGAAACACACAGAGGCGAGTCATGAGTTCGTCAAACGCAAATCCCCGGGCCAGATTTTGACTCATCCACCGTTGCAAGCATGCTTCTTGCTCCTGGTCGGTCATTCCCTGTAAGCTACGTACTTCCGCCTCCATTTGGGCTTCACGCAACACCGCTTGCCACGGTCTTCCTTGATCATCTTGCACGATGATCGTCCGCAGGGCGTCGTATCGGTCAACCAGTTGTTGAAAACACTGGATAAACAGATCGATGTCCAATTCCCCTTCAAGTGTCCAGATTGTTTGCTCAAAGTATGCATCGGTGTCCGGTACTTTGGCCGCATGTTCATAAATCACTTGTTGAAAGGGGGCCAACGGATAAATTCGTTCGATCGTTGCATGCGGCATCTTCTCTTGCATTTTTTTGCGAATCTGAAGCTCTGCTTGCGCCTTGAGTTCTGACTCGACCGCAACCCCCGCGTCGTCGCTGGAGTCGCTTGTCCCTTCCGGATGGGTCAGCATGGAACGATCCAACTTCTTAATCGTCCGCGCAACATCTCTTAACACTGGGAATTCAAACAAACTTTTGGTATCAAGCTGATAACCCTGTACAAAAAGACGTGCAGACACCTGAATCGCCTTGATGGAATCCCCACCCAAAGCGAAGAAATGGTCGTTTGCTCCGATCTGCTCCACATTTAACACTTCTTGCCATACACTGGCCAGTATCTTTTCGAGTCCCGCTTGAGGAGCGACAAACTTCTCTGCATTCCTTTGCTTTTTGGGGGCTGGGAGCGCTTTGCGATCCAATTTCCCATTGGGCGTTAACGGCAATTGTTCCAAATGGACGAGATGGGCAGGAATCATGTACTCTGGCAAGTGTTCCATCAAATGCTTCCGCAACGCTTTCTCATCCATCTCTTGTTGAGCCACCACATACGCCACCAAAAACTTCATGCCGCGCTCATCCGTCTGATCAATCACCACGGCCTGATCTACATCGGGATAGGTAAGCAAACAATGAGAAATCTCTTCCAATTCCACTCGATAGCCTTGAATTTTCACCTGATAATCCTGACGACCTAAAAATTCAATATAGCCCTCCGGGCGCATTCTGCCACAATCCCCCGTTTTGTAAATCGGGCCGAATTCCGGATGCATAATAAACGCATCCTTTGTCTTCTGATCGTCATTTAAGTAGCCTTGGGCCAGGCCGGCACCCCCGATGTACAAGTCACCGATCACGCCGACTGGACACATCTTCTGATCGTAATTAAGCACATAATACGTTTGGTTCGCCAGCGGTTTGCCATATGGGATGCTTTTCCAGTTTGCTTCCACCTGTTCGATCGGCCAATAGATAGACCAAATCGACGCTTCGGTCGCTCCTCCGAGGGAAATGACATCCGCAACCGGGAAATGCCGGTTGATTTTTGCCGGCAAAGGCAACGGAATCCAGTCTCCACTCAGCAAAACCAACCTCAACGATATATTCTCAAAATGAGAACCCACATGATCTAGCGCCAAATCCATAATCGCTGGTACAGTATTCCAGATCGTGATCCCCCGACGCTCGACGGTGCGCACCAATTCGCGCATGTCTCTTGGATCGCGAATCATCACTAAGGTCGCGCCCGCACTCAAGGTCCCAAAAATGTCGTACACGGACAAGTCAAAACACATGGAGGAAATGCCGATAATACGATCCTCTTCATTTACTTCAAACTTCCGGTTAATATCTTGAATGGTGTTGGAAGCCGCTTGGTGGGTGATAATCACGCCTTTGGGTCTGCCGGTGCTTCCCGAAGTGTAAATGACATAAGCTGTATCTTCGGGTTCGGCCACGGGCGTCAGATCTCCGTCCGCATACGATGAGATCTCCATCGTTTCGTACAGGTCGGAATCAAGCAAGATCTTGCACGAACTATTTTCCAAAATATAGGTTTGCCGCTCATACGGATGATCTGGATCAATGGGCACATAAGCTGCTCCCGCTTTCAGCACCGCCATCAGGTTGATGATCGTCTCCACCTGTCGCTTCGCCAAAACGCCCACCCGGTCGCCCCGTCCAATGCCTCGGCTTTGCAGAAAACGGGCCACTTGGTTTGAACGTTGATCAAGCTCCGAATAAGTTAACCACTCCTGTTCAAAAACCACCGCCACTTGATCCGGCGTACGTTGCGCTTGATCGATGAACAATTGATGCAATGTAGCGGCAGGGATGGGTTCAGCCGTTGCGTTGTATTGGTCGATCAAAGCATAATCCTTTTGGCTGATACGTAGAGGGTTGATGTCCCCCTGCTCAACCAATTGATCCAGCAACTCCACAAATTGCGTGAACATGCTCTCCATCACTTCGGCATCAAACAACTCTTCGACGTAGTTCCAACTGACCAACAGCTCGCCGTTTTTTTCAATCACTACATTATCCAAATACACTTGCGGCGTCCGAGCGTGTATGTGGCGGAGAGAACCGATTTCTTCCCAAGCGAACGCGCCAGCACCAGCCAGCATGGAAGTGAACACAATCGGCATGACCGCTTTCGGCCTCATCTGGTGGTACCGTGTGTAATCACGGATAAACTCCACACCGTCATAGTGTCGATGCTCCAACCCGTCCAGCAATGTGGATTGCGTCTGCTCCACCTTGGTGAAGAACGGTTGCTTTTGATCCATGTCCATATCCAAGAGGATGAGCGAAGTGAAATCCCCCACGATCTGCTCCACTTCATCATGTACCGGATAACGGTTAAAAACAGTCAAATTGATCGCCAACCGACGCTGATTGCTCCAAAACGCCAACACTTCCCCATAAACTGTACACAGCAAGGCCGATGGCGTCACTTGTTTGTCTTGCGCCAACCTTCGCAATTTTAACCATTTATCTTTGGTAATGATCGTCGTCAGCGATTGGAAGTTGGGAGTGCCGATTTCTGCCGGATCTTTAGCCAACAACAGCGAAGGAGCTGGCGGAAAATCAGGTAGCTTGTTGGTCCAATATGCTTTCGCCGTTTCATATTCCGTGCCTCGTTTCATGTCATCATAGATGTGCATATAATCCTGAAAGGTGAACGAGAGGGGAGGCAACTGAGCATCAGGCTGGTGGTAATAATGCATCAAGTCCTGCCCGACTAGATTCATGCTCGCTCCATCCATCAACAGCGCGTCATATCGGAAACACAATAAATAAGTGTGTTCTTGCAACTGGAATGCTTTTAATTCAAACAACGGCCATTGGCCCAATGGAAAGACATGATCGATCATGCGCGAACGTTCTTCACGCAAACGTGCCGCTTGTTTTTCCGGAGGCATGGAAACCAAGCTCTCTACCTCAATCTCATATTCCGGGACGTCTCGCAAAATTTGCTGCTTCCCCTCCGGCAAGATCACTGCCCGCAACATAGGATGACGCTGAATAACCTTTTGGAAGCTCCGTGACAACCGCGCAATATCCAATTCTGTTTCATATTCGAAATACGTTTGCGGAGAAATACCACTCAATTCAAATTGCGGATTGCGCCCCAACATGTAAGCGGTCTGCACTTCTGTCAAAGAAAACGGTTCCGAAAGATCTGCACGGCGAACCAGCACCCGGCCGTCGCTTTCTTGTTTTTGTGCTATCACCACCCGCTCGCTCAGCTCGGCGATGGTCGGATAGTTAAAGACATCTCTTGTACCCACTTTAAGCTGTTCTTTTCGCAATGCGTTGATAATCTGCAAGGCTTTAATCGATTCTCCACCCAAAGCAAAAAAATTATCATGGATACCCACCCGGTCGATTCCCATCACCTTTTCCCATGTTTGCGCCAACTTCTGTTCTACCGGATTACGCGGAGCAACATAAGGAGCGGACATTTGGTCGGCTTGACCAAGCTCTGACAGCCGCTTGCGATCTACTTTGCCGTTGGGGTTTAGCGGAATGGCTTCAACCCGAATCAGGTTTTCGGGTATCATGAAATCCGGCAACACTTTGCCTAGATATGCCCTGAGCTCTGCAAAGGGAATGGTTTCCTCAGACGCATAGTAGGCAGCGAGCCACTTTCGGTTTCCATCGGTACGGTCGATCACGACGGCCTGGCTAATCTGCGGATGTTTTCTTAGTTGAGCCTCAATTTCCCCCAATTCGATTCGGTATCCCCGTATTTTCACCTGTTGATCCATGCGTCCTAAATATTCCAGCTCCCCATTGGGTAACCAGCGGACAAGATCGCCAGTGCGATACATGGTTTCATCAGGATTAAACGGATTGGGGACGAATTTCTCTGTGGTCAATTCAGGTTTGCCGAGATACCCCCGCGCCACCGCCACACCAGAAATACATAGCTCTCCGGGCATGCCAAGTGGTTTTAGTTGACCATATTTATTCATCACATATGAGCGATAATTGGGGTTAGGTTTCCCGATCGTCACCGTGCTAGCATCGCTTAAATCCTTAACAGCCGTGCAAATCGTCGTTTCAGTTGGCCCATAGATGTTCAATATCCGCGCGTCGCTGATGCTCCGAATGCGCTCAACCAAATCGATGGAAAAAGGTTCCCCGGCCAACAAAATCGTCTTCAACTCTTTTAGGAACATCGCTTCTTCCGGATCACTTAAAACCAGTTCCATCCGCGACGGAGTTGACTCCCATAACTCCACTCCATGACGTTTAACCAACTCACCCAATTCACTCGTAGCCGATTGGCCATCGGTGGCAATCACCACCGTGGAGCCATGCGTCAGAGGTATGCCAAATTCCAACAAAGAGATATCAAAGGAGACACTGGCGAGAAAAAGGAAAGATTGATTGTCTTTCAAATGTTCCCCCATCACATGCATGAAATGGACCAGGGAGCGTTGCTCGATCATAACCCCTTTGGGATTCCCCGTCGAACCCGAGGTATAAATGACATAAGCCAAATCATCGGGTGTACTGTCCCGGCACAAATCGCTCCCTTCCCCCTGAAACCATCGCCCATCTTCCAAATGCACCACTTCACCCGCAAACCTTGGCAACGCTTTCACAGATCGCTTGCTCAGCAACCACTTGGCTCCACTGTCATGAAGCATGTATTCAATCCGTTCCACGGGATAGTGGGGATCGATGGGGAGGTAGACTCCTCCAGCCTTCAAAATCGCCAACATGCCAACAAGCATTTCCACAGAGCGATCCACCATAACCCCAACGATACTATTTCTGGTTACGCCCCGATCTTTAAGGGTCAAGGCCAATTGATTTGCCTTTTTGTTCAATTCGCCATACGTGAGGGATTGATCCCCACACACAACAGCCAACCGCTCCGGGGCCTTGCGTGCTTGCGCCTCAAACAAATCCTGAAAAGTCTTCGTTAAGTCCACATCCGTCCGGACTTCGTTCATTTCCTCTTGCAACGTTTTCTCTTCTTCAGTTAAGATGCTGATCTCGTTCACAGCCATATCCGGGTTTCTCAGCACTTGCCGCAACACGTGAAGGTAAGAATCGGCAAACTGGTGCACAGGGATAGGCGGATGAGAACCACGGACATATTGGATAACGACTTCATCCTGCTCTTTCTCAGCATCCCTTTGCAACCAAATGACCAATTTTCGCTCGGAATCCTGTCCGAGCGACGGTTTGCTGTGCAACCTTTCCCATCCCAGAATCACTTCCGGGGAGAATGCGCTCATTTGTTCCGACAAAGCAGCCAAGGGATAACGCTGGTATTCATAAGCAAGCGAGAGGGTTTGTTCGACTTCTTCCACCACTTGCACAAAAGGCTGGCTGGCACAAATGTCGACGCGGATGGGCAACAATTCATTGGGTGCCGCATCCCCTTCCAAGCCACACGCGGTTACCGGAACGCCGACCGTGATTCGCTCTTGTTCTGCATAATGAACCAGGCAGGCGCATAAAGCTGCCTGCATCCAAGCAAGCAAGCACAAATCACTTAACTTGTCCACTTTTTGTAATCCGAGGCGTAATTCATCATCCAGCGGCACTTGCACCCTATCACACGAATCGGCTTTATTTGGACCACATTCCATATCAGACAATGAAAAGGAGGGCGCATCGGTAGATAATTGCTTTTTCCAAAACGATGCCGCCGCTTCATGCTCATGATTCAAATCCAAATCTCTTATTCGCATTCGTTTGCCCAACCCCCTCAAAATTCCTGATTACCCATCAATCTTCAAACCGCCCTCAATCGCATGAAGAATGACTTGGTGATCTTCCAGTTTCAAAAATGTTTGAATCTCTTCGAAATTCATGTGCCCAATCGAACACAACCCCACATTCAAATCCTCTGCCACCATATTTAAAGTCGCTGTAATGATGCCAGCCTCGATACAAGCGTAAAAATAGCCAGCTGCCCCGTATTTGGGCATGGAGGCGCGAGCGTTATACACCAGATAGACGGAGAAAGCGGACTGGGCGAAAATATCTTGATTGATCAGCTCATGATCATCCTTGATTACTTGATCAATATTGTTGACTAACACCAAGCTGTGATCGGCCGGGTTGAAATAATAAAAGCCGGCTTTAACCCCTTCTACGCGTCTCGGCTTGACATAGACAAAGACATCAATTGGATAAAGCCCCCCTGCACTCGCGTAATTGTAAAGAATTTTGTCCTCTTTTCGTTGCTTTAAAGAAGACAACAGGTTGGAGAATGTGGCAAAAGAAACGGGTGTTTTCATGTCAAACCGGCGGCAAGATCTGCGTTTTTGAATAATGTCCGGCAATGCGCCACTTGTCTCCAGCTGAATCTTGGTCGATCGGCAAGCGGCATGTGTCCGGTTTAATTGCTCACTGACATAGTAATCCAATGCTTCTTTGGAATAACGAATCTGCTCACTGTATGGGTTGACGAACAGGCCTTCTTGCGGCGAAAACACTTCCCTTGGCGGCAATATGCCCTCAACCAACACTCGATCTTGGATCAGAAGCTCCAGTATTTCATTCGCCTCTTTTTCACTTCCAGAGGAAAACCGCTCCAAGAGGCGGTTGATCGTCACGCCTGTTTGGGCAAAAAAATAAAATTCGGGAAACCACTCCAATATCATCCCTGTATAGGTCGACTCTCCAATCACCACACCCTCGTCCGACATTCGCCAATGTTTGGCGGGAGACCAGTAAAAGATTTGCTCGCCCATGTTCTCCTCCCTCAAATGTAGATTGTTATGTTAAAAATACAGTCCCCAACGCAGAAAAAGGCACCGAGACATCACAGTGGACACACTCCCCCGATGGGTTAGACTGCATTTTTAATCACCTAATGGTTGGTAAAGCCAACTTCACACATAGGATTACTAATATTAATAAAAAAGTAATGATATGGAATTATAAGACATTCAAAAAGACGTCACCCAAAAGCAATTAGGGTGAGATAAAGAAAAATATAAATATTAAATGAACCATATATTAAATATTTATTACATACTTTCATTTTTATCTAAAATATATGATAAACTATGCAGAATAAAAATACAACCTCGAATAAACTTATATAATCAACGATATGATTTAAGTTTTTTTAATGTTTTTACCTAAAATTATTAACGCTTCTCTACAAAAAACTTGAACTGCCATCAAATCCCCATTTTTTTATCTAAGACTATTTAACCCTTTTAATAAATTAGCAAAACCAACCAATTATATAAGATTACACGGTTAATCCCCAGGCAACGGATAAAATACACTCTCTTAAAAAACCCAGCTCCTGAGCGAACAGCTTTTGCCGTCATGCAAGTGTTCCTTGCCATCAATGGCTATCGGCTGCAAATAAGTTCCAAAGAAGCGGAAAACATGATGGTCTCTTTTGAGGGAGATAATGGTGCAATTAAAATAGGGAAGGTACTGGAAGAAAAAGTGAAAATATTTTACTAGCCCCCCTCTTGCTTTATATAACAGGTGTTTTCTTTTTTTGGTGCGTTACCAATAAGGTCACTGTTGCAGTGATCGGAGCAAGTAAAACAACCACGGAAAAACGGTCTAATATACTTCTTTTTGATCCAATTCATGAACAAAAATTAATTTGGAATTTTTTGACTTTACCTATTGATTAACAACCGTTCATCATTTATAATGACTTACATACCAACCATTTGGAATTTAATGTATCTTGTTACATTAAATTACTTCGGGTTGGTGAATTGAAGGAGGTTGATTCATTTGAAGAAAAAAATGTTTTCACTCCTGGCATTAGCTGCTACTTTTGTAATGCTTGGCTCCTTCGTCGCGTATGCAGCATCTGCATCAGTGTATTTACCCACCAACGTGAAATCCCGCCAGTCTGCTCTCATCTCAGTAAGAGAGGGGAATCTCCATCTCGAAGTAACTTCACTCAATCGAAGAAATGTTGGCTTTGCCGTTTATCGTTATGTTTCACGGGGCCCAGATCAATTTATTACAGGTGGGCAGACTACAAGCAGATCTGCCTATGCAAGAGCTGTCTCAAGCGGTCGCTACTACATCGTATTAACTTGTAAAGATGGCAATGGTTATGGTTGCAACGCCAGAGGTAGCATCAATCAGTAAAAACAACCTGAATGTGGACATGAACGATTGTTCACATCTATGTGTAATATAAACATGAAAATAAAAACGAGAGCTAAACGCTCTCGTTTTTATTTTCATTCGGTTAACACTTCTTATCCTGAAGGGTCCCTCTATTGTCCTCTTCAACTTTTTAGTGAATACACCCAGTCCTTTTCAACTAATAGGCAGTATAATCATGTTCGCCTCTAAAATAGTAGTTTGCCCACGAATCATCTAAATAAATTTCATAGGTAGCTCCCTTCATACCTGTAAACAAAACAATACCGTCTGAACCAATATTCTTAGTTGATGTACAAGCCATCGTTACTGGATTGCAAACGGTAGCATATAACACGGGTCCACACTCGGAAACACTCATTGGCGTTGCATAATGATTACTCCAATTTACTCTGCTACAAGAAGCAACTTGAATTCTAATATCCTGGCCTGATCGGACGGTAATCTGGCCGTCTGAAGCACCTTCTGTGGCCCAATCTCCATCCGTCTGAAAATAACCAAGTTCTGCATTGGCTCCTGGTATATAAACAAACAAACTGCCTACTACAAACAACAACGCGGCCAAAACAAATCTAACCTTTGTCATCTCACAACCTCCAGTTTTAATGATTTCATCTGAACAGTTGTTTTTTATTCTGTTTTTCATGAACCCTGCACGCTTTCAGTCGTCTCTGCATTTATTCAACATAAGACTTGCAACAAAGATAACCTTCATAACATTTTCCTTGGGTCATTCGTTCGATAGAGTGGAGTACAAGATCTTTATAGATCCCCATGAGTAAAAGGAGGAATTTATTTGGGTAACAATACGAAGAGCATCGGGGTAGTATGCATGGACCTATACTGATAAACGTAATCGACGTAGGGTCATTAGTTGATCACAGTCGCTCAAAACAAGACAGTGATGAGCAAACATCTTTTACCTTTCTCCCACCCTCAGTTCAAGCTCTCTCGTTCTCTCTTACCTTTTCCACTCTCTCCTCTCTCGAATCTGAATTCATACTAGCTAGTATATAATTATTATAGATGAATAACCCTCTATTATCAACCGAATATTATAAATATTTTTATAATACAAAATAAAAATCAAAAGGTACCATATGTATCTTTTTTATAATAAGTCACAGCAAAAAGGAGGCTCGTTTGAGCCTCCTTTCTTCCGAATCAGTACAGAGACATATATTGTTCGCGCTCCCATGGATGCACGGCGGTACGGAACATATCCCACTCGATTTCTTTTGCTTCCACAAAGTGTGCCAATGCGTGTTCACCCAAAGCCTCAACCATGACCGGATCGCTTTGCAACTCGATCAGCGCCTCATGCAGGTTGCTTGGCAAGTTCTCGATTCCCGCATCGCGACGCTCTTGCTCTTCCATGATGTAGATGTTGCGGTCGGTTTGTTTCGGCAACGCCAGCTTGTTTTTCACACCATCCAAACCGGCTTTGAGCATCACTGCCAAGGCCAGGTAAGGGTTGGCGGCTGGGTCTGGAGAACGAACTTCGATCCGGGTGCCGAGGCCACGGGATGCTGGTACGCGCACCAACGGACTGCGGTTTTTGGGAGACCATGCAACATAACATGGAGCTTCATACCCCGGAACCAAACGCTTATAAGAGTTGACCAATGGATTGGTCACCGCGGTAAACGCACGAGCATGTTTCAAGACGCCAGCCAAGAAATAACGGGCAGTGGCAGACAGACCCAACTCATCGCTTTCATCATAAAACACGTTCACATCGCCTTTGAACAGAGACATATGACAATGCATACCCGAACCGTTCACCCCGAACAGCGGCTTCGGCATGAAGGTAGCGTGCAGCCCGTAGCGGCGGGCAATGTTTTTTACAACCAGCTTAAAGATTTGGATGTTATCAGCCGTGGTTACCGCGTTGGCGTATTTGAAATCAATTTCATGCTGACCCGGGGCCACTTCGTGGTGAGAAGCTTCCACTTCAAAGCCCATTTTGTCCAAGGTCAGAACGATATCGCGACGGCAGTTTTCACCAAGATCCAGTGGAGCGAGGTCAAAGTATCCGCCTTTGTCGTTCAGATCCAGTGTTGGTTCCCCTTTTTCATTTGTCTTGAAGAGGAAAAACTCCGGTTCTGTCCCCACGTTGAACGAAGTGAAGCCCAATTCTTCAGCTTCTTTCAACACTTTTTTCAGGATACCGCGCGGGTCGCCCGCAAACGGCGTACCGTCAGGCAGATAGATGTCACAAATGAGACCAGCTACTTTGCCTCCTGCGTCCGCACCCCAAGGGTAAATGACCCAAGTGTCCAAATCCGGATAGAGGTACATGTCGGACTCTTCGATCCGCACAAACCCTTCAATCGACGAACCATCAAACATCATTTTATTATCCAGCGCTTTTGGCAATTGGCTGGTTGGGATTTCAACGTTTTTGATGGTTCCCAAAAGATCAGTGAATGTCAGGCGGATATAAGCTACATCTTCTTCTTGCACAATGCGCAAAATATCTTCTTTGGTGTATTTAGCCATCGCAGTCGTTCTCCTTTCATTTAAGCAAGATGTCTATCTTGACCGAAAGCAACAATCAGTGGCGGAAAAACCGAGATAATTCACCATGATTCAACGGGATCTGCCCCCGTCTCGGGTGGATGATCTGTTGTTTCAGCATGCGGCGCAATTCGCGCTCGCTCAGCTCCTTCTTGGCGGTTTCCGCTTCCCGTTTTGCTTCCAGGACTTGCTGTGACTGTTTGAGCATTTCACGGATTCCCGCGATGTTGATACCCTTTTCCAAATAAGATTTGATCTGGAGCAAGCGATCAACATCGTTGAAAGAGAATAACCGTTGGTTTCCCTTGGTCCTTTCTGGGCTGATCAGGCCTTGTTGCTCATAATACCGAATTTGACGCGGGGTCAATTCGGTCAGCTTGGTCACAATTCCTATTGGAAATAAAGGCATGTTCCGTCGAAGCTCATCTTTCACGTTCATTGAGGGCGCCCCCTTTCAGCTATTCGGGAATGCCTTACAACTTCATTATATTTATGTAAGGTTTGTTAGTCAATGCATGTAAGGAAAAATGACATTACTATTTTTTGGCTAGGGCTGGGGGTGAAATCGGGCATTCTCCACCCTTAGCCACCTATTGCTCATGTTCATAGC
>k87-1729525_pt1 | contig 12362 bp, 14 predicted proteins | sample MGYA00084031_6733416 | MGnify analysis MGYA00084031
ACGCAGGTCCTAGCGATGTTTAACATTACACTTGCTAGGAAGGGGGAACCGAAAGATGGAATACTCGACTTTCGGAAGACACGTTGCCGTTGACACATGGGGAGTTCAGTTTGACTTGTTGAACGACGCAGAATTTTTGAAGAAGGAAATGATTGAAGCTGCTGAAAGCTGTGGTGCCACTGTACTCAGTGTGCAAGCCAAGCAGTTTTCTCCTCAAGGGGCTACCGTTCTGGTTCTTCTCTCGGAAAGCCATCTGTCTATTCATACCTACCCAGAGCGTGGATTTGCGGCTCTGGATTGCTACACCTGCGGTGAGACCGTAGACCCGCAAGTTGCCATTGATTACCTGGTTTCTGTATTGCGGCCAGAAAAAGTGTACGCAAAGAAACTGGTTCGCGGTACAGGCGAATTGCAAGTGGTTGAACCGGAAATGAAACCGGCCCAGGTGGCAAGCAAGTAACGATTGGAAAAAGCCAAGAGGTGCGGAATATGTCCGCACCTCTTTTGTGTCAAAAATTGCCCGGGTTTAACGGAACGGAGCGGTTATCGTACGGCCGACATCCCGCAGCAATACGGTAAAATCGTTTGCGGCGTTTGCCAGATTTCCGGTTACCGTATTCGGCCCGGAGGTAACGGCATTGGTGGTGTTCGCCAGGCCGTTCGTCACGGTGTTGCTGATGTTTTGCACCCTGCTGTACATGTTGTCATCTGAAGTGACGCGGATGTTGAGATTTGGTGCGGCAGCCCGCGCAGCAGAGTGAACCTGGCGTTCGATGGCTTGCCTTTGCTGCATATCTTGAGCGCCAAAACGGGTCCTGACGCCGATAATGCAATCGTTCCCGTACACGGCTGCCGTTGCTCCTTCAACCCCGGGAACATTGTCTGCTGCTTGCGCCAAACGATCTGCGACATCGCGGTTAAATCCTTGGGCAGTAAAGCCGTTTTGATAATTGTAGGCACCGTAGTTGTTTGCTCCGAAATTGTTTGCGGTGCCGTTGTTAGGCTGCGCATTGTTTTGCAGGTTAGCTGGACGCTGGTATGCCAAATTGTTTGTTTGGGTACCTTTATTTTGATCCGTGCCTGCATTTGCACACCCGGATACAGTTGCCAGCACCATTACGCCAACAAGAGAATACGCCCATTTATTCATGGGGAGCCACCTCCTTCGGTTAGTATGAGCCCGCATTGCACTCGATACTCAGGAAGGGGCTGGATGTCAAAACACCCCATTGTGCCATTTTTCTCTACCTGTTAATATGGAAGGTACGCATACTAGAGGAGGTTTACATGAAGCGTCTTGACATACGCAACATCGCAATTATTGCACACGTCGACCACGGTAAAACGACATTGGTGGACAAACTGTTGATTCAATCCGGTACATTCCGCAGCAACCAGCAGGTTGAAGAGCGGATGATGGACTCCAATGACCTGGAGCGGGAGCGCGGAATTACCATTCTGGCAAAGACCACATCCATTAAGTACAACGAGTACACCATCAACATTCTGGATACTCCTGGGCACGCCGACTTTGGCGGCGAGGTAGAACGGATTATGAGCATGGTGGACGGCGTTCTGTTGATCGTCGATGCTTTTGAAGGATGCATGCCGCAAACTCGCTTTGTATTGAAAAAAGCGCTGGAAGCAAAAGTGACGCCTATCGTCGTGGTCAATAAAGTGGACCGTGATAATGCACGTCCGCAAGAAGTCATCAACGAAGTTTACGACCTCTTTATTGATCTCGACGCAACCGAAGATCAACTGGAGTTTCCGATTGTATACGCATCCGGATTGCAAGGGATTGCGGGTATGGAGCCGGACAAACTGGAAGGAAACCTTCGTCCGCTGTACGAGACGATCATCGAGCACATTCCAGCTCCGGAAGCGAACTCCGAAGAGCCATTGCAGATGCAGGTTACGATGCTGGACTACAATGACTTCCTCGGCCGCATCGGGATTGGCCGTATTTACCGCGGTGTGCTGAACGTAAATGACACCGTTGCCCTGGTAAAACGGGACGGCTCGGTTAAACGGATGCGCGTGCAAAAGCTGTTTGGATTCTCTGGCCTGCAGCGTGTTGAGCAAAAAACGGCAAAAGCCGGTGATATCGTTGCCATCGCCGGTCTCGAGGATATCAACGTAGGGGAAACTGTCTGCCATACAGATCATCCGGATCCATTGCCGCTGCTGAAAATTGACGAGCCGACCCTGCAAATGACATTCCTCGTCAACAACAGCCCGTTTGCCGGACGCGAAGGCAAACACGTAACTTCCCGCAAGCTGCGCGACCGCCTGATGGCCGAGCTGGAGACTGACGTATCCCTTCGCGTAGACGAAACGGATTCTCCGGATGCGTTTATCGTATCGGGACGCGGTGAGCTACACTTGTCCATTCTGGTTGAAAACATGCGTCGTGAAGGCTTTGAGCTGGGCGTATCCAAGCCAGAAGTAATCGTGCGGGAAATCGATGGCCAAAAGATGGAGCCAGCCGAACGCCTGATTATCGACGTGCCGGAAGAATACACCGGTTCCGTCATGGAAACGCTTGGCCAACGCAAAGCTGAAATGGTCAACATGATCAACAACGGCTTTGGCCAGGTTCGCCTGGAATTCATCATTCCGTCCCGTGGTCTGATCGGCTACCGTACAGAGTTCTTGACGATCACACGCGGATACGGCATCATGAACCACTCCTTTGACAGCTACCGTCCGCTCGTTCCGGGCAGCGTTGGCGGACGCCATGCAGGCGTGTTGATCTCCAATGAAACGGGAACGGCCACCACGTACGGTCTGATGTCCGTCGAAGACCGCGGCATCATGTTTATCCAGCCGGGTACCGAGGTATACGAAGGAATGATTGTCGGCGAGCACAACCGCGACAACGATCTGACCGTAAACGTCTGCAAAGAGAAGCACGCGACCAACGTCCGTTCGGCAACGAAGGATGATACCGTGAAAATGAAAACGCCTCGTCTCTTGACGCTCGAAGAGGCGCTGGAATATCTGAATGACGACGAACTGTGCGAGGTTACCCCGCAATCCGTTCGTTTGCGTAAAAAGTATCTGACCAAATCGGAGCGCGAACGCTACGAGAAGCAAAAACGCTATGCGTCTCAGTCTTGATTTGCAGAGGCAAACGCAATTTTGTCTGGCATGACATACTGTCCGGATACGAAAGTAACCATGCAAAAAGCCGCCTGGTAAAAGGGCGGCTTTTTCATTTTCTCAGCAAGAAATTGCTTCGGCCAAGAGGCAAAAAACATCGCAGGCATTCACCCGAGACCAATGTGTATGAACTGGTTTGCCCCTACTGCAAATACTGTTCGATCAGCCCGGTCAATTCTTCCGGCTTCACCCGCGGATCAATCCGCTTGACGACGTTTCCTTCACGGTCGACCAGAAATTTGGCAAAATTCCATTCAATGTCCTGGTTTTCCTCGTTGGGGGCGTGCTGCTTCAGATACTGATACAGGGGATGAGCATTCGGTCCGTTTACATCAATTTTGGCAAACAGGGGAAAAGTCACTCCGTAATTTCGATCGCAAAATGCCGAAATTTCTTCAGCCGTACCAGGCTCCTGAGCGCCGAATTGATTGCACGGAAAACCAAGTACGACCAAACCGCGGTCACGATAGCGCTCATATAATTCCTGCAGTCCTTTGTACTGCGGAGTCAGCCCGCAAGCACTGGCAGTGTTGACGATCAGAAGCAGGTTGCCCTTGTAGCGGGCCAGTGTCGTTTCTTCACCAGCGATGGTTGTGACGGGGATGTCGTAAATACGCAAGGATTCCACCTCTTTCAAAGAGTTGTGATCCCGTCCACTATACCACGTCAAAGGGGAGTCATTCCAGCCTGCCGGCTAAAGCAACTGTTTGATAATCGTCATTTCGACCTCGGACAAGATGATTTGCTGCACAGATTCCGACCCTTTTCGTGCGGTGCTTTGCAGGATGCGTACAACTCCCTCCGGGTTTTGGGCGATAATCGTGCGGATCTCCCCATTCCCGCTCTTTCGCCGAGAATCATGCATGACAGAATAACCGAAGCGCTCCTGCAGAAACTGCAGGCTTGCCTGTACCTGAGCGTGCTTCATGCGAACCCCTCCCGACCGCTTCTTTTCTATTGAACGTATGAAAAAAACAGGACGAGAATGCATGCCAATCTGTCAACCTGCAGTCACAGCATTTTGACAGGTTTCAAGGCAACTGATAAAGTGATAAGGATGGGGTAAACCAGTGCAAGAGCCTCTGGGAAACATCATTACATACGAGAGAAAATGCGGGGGAGAATTCGCTGGTTTGCGAGCGCTTACCCGAAGCAGTATGGCCGCAGGGCAGGAGGGTTAAAGATGGAATGGTTTGAGGTTGTTTCTACCTATGCTCCTTCTTCAACGGAGGGACTTTCGGCTTATGACAGCTTTCGGATGTGGGCTGATCATAACCGGGTGTGGATCATTTTTGTACAATTGATACTTGTCTATTACATGGGATTTGCCACTCGTGTGCGAATGCCCATTTTAAAAACAATTTTGCTTTACGTACTGCTCTTTATCGGCGCTCTGATCTTTGGCATTCTGGATGTGCAGCTGCCTGTGAAAAGCGCCCTGCTCGTAGCGATTGCCATCCTGGTGATCGTCAAGGTCAGAATCAAGCCGGAAGGAAGCAGCAGAAAGTGAGGGGGAGCGCACGTGAAGCGTGAGGATGCATTGGCCAATTGGCTGCAGATCAGGATTGTTGCGGATGCTCGTCCGGACGATCGCTCCGCCGCTGATACTGCCGCCTTTTTTGAGGCCATTCTCAAAGAGGATCATCAGGCGAGCAACCTGACCTACGAGGCAAATGAAGACAGCTACGTGGTTTCCGTTCTATGCAATCAAGAGAAGGTCGAACGGAGATACGATCGTGAGGAGGCAGAATCCCTGCTGAGGGCAATCGAGCTTGAACCGCGATACAATGAATCATAATCACTGTTCTGAAACAAGATGGCTCCGCCTTGCATGCTTTGGCGGGGCTCTATTTTTTATTTCTGCAACTTTTCCAAGGTTGCCCTCGTCTGTAACTGTGCCCAGGGCATTGAGGGAAAACATGGAAAGGGGAAGTACATCAATGAAAAAATACATGACCAGGCCCGTGCTGGCAGTTGTGGCTGCCGCTACGATAATTGGGGGCGTAACGCCGCTGCTGGCCAATGCCAGTACAACCGGAAGCAGCAGTGCGATCAAGGTTGTCATGAATGAAGAAGGCAAGCAAGTGACTCGCTACAATCTGAAAGAGCTGGCAACAAACGATCCGGCCACGCTCAATCTGTTGCTGAAAACGCAGGCAGATCACTTGTATATTGTAGTGGACAAACTGAATCTCGACGTAAAAATGCAAACGTACATTGAGCAAAATGAGGCGGAGTGGAACCGGATTTACAAGGAGTACTATTCCGATATTTACCTCGAAGTACGTTTTGACGAAACCGAGCAGGGCTTTGTCAGCCTAACTCCAGAGACAAAAGAAAGCACCACCTACCTGAAAGGTGAAGTAACGGATGAAGTAACCAAAGTCGTGGTTGTCAAGCCAAATGGCGACAGCATCGAAGTCGTGCCAACGGCCAACGACAGCTTTTCGGTGAGCTTTGCGGCCACTGTGAGCGCGACTCCGCAATACGCGACAGTGAAAGCTTACGTCAACGACAAACTGGTCGATACCCGCGAAGTGCGGATCAACTCGGGAACTGTTGTAGATTCCGATGTTTTGATTCATACGCAGGCTGTTTTGGATAGCAAAAAGGGTGAATTGAAAGTAAACGGCATTGTAAACCTTACGGCAGGCAAAGTAGTCGTGACCTATGACGGAGACAAGAGAGGCGCCGGCGTGAAAAAGCTGTGGGACGGTGTCGGCTCCTATTCAGTCACCATGAAGGATGTAGAGGCTGACAAAGGGAAAGTATTGATTGAGGTGTACAAGGACGGCAAGAAGCTTGATTCGGAATCCGTCGATCTGCTTGTTGTCAACAAGCCGGATAAACCGACCAAGCCGGAAACGCCGAAGCCTGCCCAATACAAAATTACCGGAACCGCCAAGCTTGACGCCAAAGATAAGGAAATTGAAGTAGAAGGGGAAATCGCAGGATTCTCCAAAAACCAAAAAGCGAAGCTGTATGTAATCGCTCCGGACGGCAAAAAACACGAGGTCAAGATAGACGATGACGGGGAGTTCGAAGTGGAGCTCTCTTACAAAAATCGTTCTTACAGCGCCAAGTCCGTCCATCTGGAAGTAGTCGTTGACGGGAAGGTCGTAGCACAAGCTGACATTCCTCACGGTACGCCAGTAAACGAAGTTGATGACGATAAAGATAAAGATAAGAAAAAGAAGGACAAAGACAAAAAGCATCCGAACGGAAATGCGTATGGCTACTGGAAAAAGCATGGCCATGACGATGACGGAGACGATGACGATAACGACGATCGCGACAACGACTAATCCGTTGCATTCTTGAGCGACCGCGAATGGCAATCTTCTTTCTGCTCCGGGCAGCTTGCCAATCATTCCATTTGACTAGGGCTGACGGTAGGTGGAGACATAATCCATCAGTTGGCTGATGTAGTCCCCGATGATGGGAATCGAGAGGAATTTGCTCAGGACGGAACCGAGAATGGCCAGTACGATGGCTGTTCCGATCGTCAGTCCCAGGCCCCGTGCCAGACCTGCCAGGAAATTGATCCAAAGCAGCTTGCGCGGGGCTGTATAATTTTGAATGACATCTGCCAGACGGATATCCTCTAAAAACATGGCGATTTTGTCCATCCGGTCATTTAATTTGCGTGCCTCCTGAATTTCTTCGAGGAGCTGGTCAATCTTTGACAACAGGCGGTCTGTGGGGCTTTGTGACATCTGGTTTCTCCTCCTGTCTCCTATGGTTACCAGTTAAGTAACAGTGTAGGGAAAAAAAGGGGAAGAATCAAGCGCATGCCGGAAAGGTTTGCCTATCTCTTCCTTGGCGGGTACAATAGACGTACAAAACTTACACAAGGAGGCTTCGGAATGGCTGAGACCGTATCCCAAACGCTTTCGGAGGAACTGTTCGGGTTGTTGCAGCAGGAGCGGTTTATCACATTGGGCACCATTGACCATGAGTCTGGGGCGCCATCGCTCAGCTCGCTTTCCTGGACGTTTGCGGCATCGCCGCAAGTCATCCGGTTTGCGGTAGACAACCGTTCACGCATCTTGACCAATATCGCCAAGCAGCCACAAGTGGTTCTGCATTTGATTGGTGCTGGCTCTTCTTATGCCATTAACGGAAGGGCTGTATTGAAGAGTGAGCGGATGGAGGAGGTTCCCCTGAAGCTGGCGATGGTGGAGGTTACCATTGAGGCGGTGCGTGATGTCATGTTCTACGGTTCCCGTATCTCCGTAGAACCGCAGTATGAAAAAACATATGATAAAAATGCGGCGGCGAAGCTGGACAATCAGGTGATGACAGCACTGCGCAAAGCGGAGTAACAGAGAAAACGGGTGAAAACGAAGAGGAAATATCTGTTGACAATCACTCGATATTTCCGTTAGTATTAGGATCAACAAATTGAATAGCAAACTTCTTATCCAGAGAGGCGGAGGGACTGGCCCGATGATGCCCGGCAACCAATTTTCCTGTTAACAGGACGATACTGGTGCTAATTCCTGCAGAGCAAATCATGCTCTGAAAGATGAGAAGGGTTTGCTTGCGGCGACGTAAACAAAGCCTTCTTTTCAAAAGAAAAGAGGGCTTTTTCATGCCCTCAACATCAAAGCAGAGGGAGAGATTGCTATGCATCTGGAAACGAAACTGGTACAGGCGGGGGTAGGTCGTGATACGATCACGGGCGCGGTAAGCTTCCCGGTTTACTATGCGACCGCTTACCGCCACCCGTCTCTTGGTCAAAGTACCGGATACGATTACACCCGTACGGCCAATCCGACACGCAAGGTGCTGGAGGAGGCGATCGCAGAGGCCGAGTGCGGTGATGCCGGTTTTGCCTGTGCTTCCGGGATGGCAGCGATTCACACAGTCATGGGACTTTTTTCTCAAGGCGACCATTTGATCGTTTCGCTTGATTTATACGGTGGGACATACCGTCTTTTTGAGCAGGTCCTTTCCCGCTACGGGCTCCAGTTCAGCTATGTTGATCTGCGCGATCTTCAGGCATTTGCGGGCGCGATCCGTCCGGAGACAAAAGCCGTTCTCATCGAGACGCCGACAAATCCGCTGATGCAAATAACGGATATCGCTTGCGTAGCCGGGATCGCCAAACGAAGCGGTTTGCTGACCATCGTGGACAATACCTTTATGACGCCGTACTATCAGCGTCCACTGGAGCTGGGGGCAGATCTGGTGCTCCATAGCGGGACGAAATATCTTGGAGGCCACAATGACGTGCTGGCTGGCCTGATTGTGACAAAAGGCGCTGAGTTGTCTGAAAAGGTCCGGTTTTTGCACAACTCCATCGGTGCAACCCTCGGCCCACAGGATTGCTGGCTGCTGGTCAGAGGCATGAAGACGCTCGCTTTGCGTATGGAGCGACATCAGAGCAATGCTCTCCAGGTTGCGCGCGAACTGCGGGAGCATCCGGCGGTCACCGATGTATTCTATCCGGGATTGGACGATCATCCCGGCTACGAGATTCAGAGCAAACAGGCGACCGGTTACAGCGGCATGGTGTCCTTCCGCGTTCGCTTCTCTGCTCAGGTGGGGCCGTTTTTGGAAAACTTGCGCATCATCTCTTTTGCGGAGAGTCTGGGAGGCGTCGAGTCTTTGTGCACGTATCCGGCGACACAGACTCATGCCGACATTCCGCAAAAAATTCGAGAATACGTCGGGGTCTGTGATCGTTTGCTGCGATTGTCGGTAGGAGTTGAACATCCGGATGATTTGATTCATGATTTGATACAGGCTCTCGATGCAAGTCTGGTAGCGGAAGGGTGTAGACGATGAAATTTGCCACGAAACTGCTTCACGGGACATCTTGTTTCGATCCGGTGACCGGTGCGGCATCCACGCCGATTTACCAGGCATCTACGTTTCACCAAGCGGATTTGGACCGTCCGGGCGCATACGACTATGCGCGGTCCGGCAACCCGACCCGGCATGCATTGGAAGAGGCGATTGCCGTCCTGGAGGGCGGTGCGCGGGGATTTGCATTTGCTTCCGGCATGGCCGCGATTTCCAGCGTGTTTATGCTGTTTTCCGCGGGCGATCATGTTGTCGTGGCAGAAGATGTCTACGGCGGAACGTATCGCTTTTTGACCAAAGTGTTGTCCCGCATGAATATTGACGTTACGTTCGTGGATACGACCTGCGTAGAGGCAGTGGAGAGAGCCGTCACTCCTCGCACTCGCGGGATCTACCTGGAGACACCTTCTAATCCGACGTTGAAGGTGACAGACATCGCAGCTGTCTGCCATATCGCAAAGGCCAAGAATATCATAGTCATTGTCGACAATACGTTTCTGACCCCGTACTACCAGCGTCCGCTTGAACTCGGAGCAGATATCGTCATCCACTCAGCGACGAAGTTCATCGGCGGCCACAGCGATGTCGTTGCAGGGCTGGCTGTTACCAAGGATGCTGAGCTGGGTGAACAGCTTTACTTTATCCAAAACGGCATGGGAGCGGTACTCGGAGCGCAGGATTCCTGGCTGGTGATGCGCGGGCTGAAATCGCTGAAAGCCAGACTGGATGTAAGCACCCAAACAGCGGAAAAGATCGCTCGATGGCTCGCAAATCATCCTTCCGTTGCAAAGGTACATTATACGGGACTAGCGGGTCATCCCGGCCACCAGCTCCAATCGAGGCAGGCGAGCGGCCACGGAGCCGTGCTGTCCTTTGATGTGGGCAGCAGAGAGCGGGCGAAGGCTTTGTTTGATCGGGTTACGCTTCCGATCGTAGCGGTCAGTCTCGGAGCCGTAGAAACCATTCTGTCGTATCCGGCGATGATGTCACATGCCGCTATGCCAGCGGCAGAAAGAGAGCGTCGCGGTATAACGGACGGATTGATTCGCTTATCCGCCGGACTGGAAGACGCTGACGACCTCGTCCGCGACCTGGAACAGGCGCTTGAAGGTGTAGAGGCCGCTTTATCTGAAAGCAAAAGCAAGGCATTCTCCGGGGCATAACCGGGAGAATGCCTTTTTATTGAGGAGCTTTTTACTGCCGGTTGACCGGTATTTTGCGATTTCCTTCCGGTTTTGCGTTGCCGCTGTTGTTCAGGCGTTGTTCGTTTTCTCTGGATGGCGCTTCCTCTTTCATTTGAACATCGCGAGGGGCTTGGGGAATGATGCGTCCGACAATATCAGCCAATTCTTCCGCAATACCCGCCACGGGCCGGCCTTTTTGCATATCAGTGGACATTTCCCGCAAGCGTTGAACGATGTCGGGATCGGCCGTTACGAGCGCAGTGGCGCCTTGGGGATCTTCCTTCAAGGCTTCTGCCACTGTATATTTGATGACCCCTACTTCAGGGCGATCCAGGTGGGCGTTGACGTCGATGCCGATAACAGCCCATTTGCCCAATACAACAGCGGTGGCATCCTTTACGTTTGGTACACGGGTGGCCAGTTGAACCAGCCGGTCTGCAGTAGCTTGTGACGATTGGTTATAGCCAGGGGACGGTGCTGTTTGCTGTACGCGCTGCGTTTCATCTGCCCGTTTCCCGGGCTGCGGTGCTGCTTGATTCCCGGGAGGCTTGTTGCCAGACATGCAGGCGGAGAGCAGCAGGCTGACACTGAGTACAAGTACGGCTGTCCGCTTCACGGTCATTCTCCTTCGCTTCTTAAGTTGCTCCCACACAAGTCATGCATGATTATCTGTATTTTGTTCTCCTGTCCACCTTTTCATGCGGGACTCGTCTATCTTCACTCTTGCCGACATAGACTGTAGTACATCACGTCGCGGCTACTGAGCATCCCACCCGCAATTGCATAGGGTATAACAGATGGGTAATAGGAGGCGAGATTTTGAAGAAAATCTACGTGCTGGACACCAACGTACTCCTGCAAGATCCACGAGCGATGTTTTCCTTTGCGGATAACGAAATCGTCATACCCGCCGTGGTGTTGGAAGAAATTGATTCCAAAAAGCGCTATATGGACGAGATTGGCCGCAACGCTCGTTATGTGTCGCGGCTGTTTGACAGCTTTCGCGAATTGGGGCATCTGCATCAAGGCATCCTTTTGGAAACGGGTGCGCTATTGCGCGTCGAATTGAACCATTCCTCGCTTGCCAAGCTTCAAAAGCAATTTACGGAAATGACCAATGACAACCGCATTCTGGCGGTAGCGCTTAACTTGCAGGAAGAAGAAAACCTCTTGCCTCAACCACGCCCTGTCATACTCGTCTCGAAGGATGCCCTGATGCGAGTGAAAGCTGATGCGCTTGGACTGATTGCCGAGGACTTTCTTTCGGACCGCGTCGTCGGCGAGTATTCCCACATTTACAGTGGTTATCACAAAATGCAGGTTGCCCCGGAAATCATCAAAAATTATTACGGCAGCCGAAAGTTGTCACTTTCCACCTGTTTTCCGCAGCAGCGTTTTTATCCCCATCAGTTCCTGGTGCTGAAGGATGAGTTGAATCCGTCCATATCGGCTATCGGGAAGGTTGACATCGATGGAAAGAATCTGGAGATGCTGGTCGCTGACGACGATCCGATCTGGGGAATCAGGGCCCGCAATGTCCAGCAGCGGATGGCTTTCGAATTGCTCTTGCGAGAGGATATTCCGCTGGTGACGATGACAGGAAAAGCGGGTACCGGGAAGACCTTGCTGGCATTGGCCGCGGGGCTTTTGCAAATTGAAGATTTGCAAACATACAAGAAGCTGCTTGTAGCAAGGCCAATCGTCCCGTTGGGGAAAGACATTGGCTATTTGCCCGGTGAGAAGGAAGAGAAGCTTCGTCCCTGGATGCAGCCGATTTACGATAATTTGGAGTATTTGTTCAATACAAAACGCTCCGGTGACCTTGACAAAATATTGGCAGGGATGGGCAGCATTCAGGTAGAAGCGCTGACGTATATCCGCGGGCGTTCCATTCCGGAGCAGTACATTATCATTGATGAAGCGCAAAACCTGACAAAGCATGAAGTGAAAACCATTTTGACTAGGGTGGGGGAAGGGTCGAAGATCGTATTGATGGGAGATCCCGAGCAGATCGACCATCCATACCTGGACGAGAGCAACAATGGACTTACGTACGTGGTGGAGATGTTTAAGGATCAGAAACTGGCTGGTCATATCCGCTTGGAAAAAGGGGAGCGCAGCGTTCTGGCACAGCTTGCGGCAGACTTGCTGTAAGTGTGCATAGTGCAAGCGAATCCGGACATACTAGGATTGTCGAACCCG
>k87-885173_pt1 | contig 12355 bp, 9 predicted proteins | sample MGYA00084031_6733416 | MGnify analysis MGYA00084031
ATACAAATCAAAAGCAAAGTAAGGATATTTTTTGCGAATAACTTTATAGAATACAAATAAATGCTTAAAGGAGGCACCCTATTTGGCAACAGAGTATGATTTAGTCATTTTAGGTGGAGGAACAGGTGGTTATGTTGCTGCAATTCGTGCATCACAGCTTGGCCTAAAAACAGCGATAGTTGAAAAGAATAAGCTCGGAGGAACTTGCTTGCATAAAGGGTGCATACCAAGTAAAGCACTTTTAAGAAGTGCTGAGGTATATGCAACAACAAAAAACAGTAGTGAATTCGGGATAGAGTCATCAAACGTAAAATTAAACTTTCATAATGTGCAAGAGCGAAAAAGAAAGATAATCAATCAACTTCATACAGGTGTAGAGCAATTAATAAAAAAGGGGAAAATTGATGTCTATGAAGGGATTGGTCGAATACTTGGACCATCTATCTTTTCACCTATGCCTGGTACGATTTCAGTAGAAATGAATAATGGACTTGAAAATGAAATGCTACTTCCACGTAATGTTATTATTGCTACAGGATCTCGCCCACGTCTTTTACCAGGACTCGAAAATGAGAGCGAATTTGTTTTAACTTCTGAAGAAGCATTAGAGCTAACAGCATTGCCAAAATCTATCATTATTATCGGTGGCGGTGTAATCGGTATCGAGTGGGCATCAATGCTATCGGACTTTGATGTACAAGTTACGGTTATAGAGTACGATGAGCGAATTTTACCAACTGAAGATAGAGACATTTCAAGAGAAATGGAAAGGTTGTTAAAAAAGAAAGGAATTACCGTAATAACAAGTGCAAAGGTGCTGTCTGAATCGATTGAAAAGGATGCGAATAATACCGTTACATTAAAGGCAGTTTGTAATGGAACAGAAAAGGCTTTTTCTGCAGAAAAAATCCTAGTGTCTGTTGGCAGACAAGCGAATACGGAAGGTATAGGTTTAGAAAACACGGAAATAAAGATAGAAAACGGGTTTATCCAAACTAATGAATTTTATCAGACAAAAGAATCTCATATATATGCTATCGGAGATGTTATTGGCGGTTTACAGCTAGCACATGTTGCATCACGTGAAGGAATTGTCGCTGTTGAACATATTGCAAATGAGAAGACATATCCGGTCGATGACAAGCTTGTACCTAAATGTATCTACAGTTCACCTGAAATTGCTAGTGTAGGATATACCGAGGAAGAAGCAAAAAAATCTGGATTTAAAACTAAGGTTGCTAAGTTTCCGTTTAAAGCAATTGGAAAAGCCCTTATTTTCGGTAACTCAGAAGGGGTTGTTAAACTAGTTGTAGATGAAGAAACCGAGGATTTGTTAGGTGTACATATGATTGGACCACATGTTACAGATTTAATTTCTGAAGGAGCACTTGCACGTGTCCTTGATGCGACGCCATGGGAAATCTCCCAAACGATTCATCCTCATCCATCTTTATCTGAAATTTTTGGAGAAGTTGCACTCGGGGTGAATGGAAAAGCCCTTCATTTTTAGTTAGTTAACTTAAATTGTTTTAAATTTAATGGGATAAATAGATTGTTCATTAAGATAGTTTGAAAATTAGGAGGTTACTATTATGGTTGAAAATCGTCATCAATCGCTAGGTCTTTCAGATGAAGATGTGTTAAATATGTATGAAGTTATGGTTTTGTCTAGAAAGATTGATGAGCGTATGTGGTTGTTAAATCGTGCTGGAAAGATTCCATTTGTTGTTTCATGTCAGGGACAAGAGGCGGCCCAAGTAGGAGCAGCTTTTGCGTTAGATAGGGAAAAAGACTATGTGCTTCCTTACTATCGGGATATTGGAGTGGTTTTAGCATTTGGTATGACAGCAAGGGATTTAATGCTATCAAGTTATGCAAAGGCTGAGGATCCAAATTCAGGCGGCAGACAAATGCCTGGTCATTTCGGACAAAAGAAAAATCGGATTGTAACCGGCTCGTCACCAGTTACGACACAAGTGCCACATGCAGTTGGAATTGCATTAGCAGGTAAAATGAACAAGGAAAATATTGTTTCGTTTGTAACGTTTGGAGAAGGATCATCAAATCAAGGTGATTTTCATGAAGGTGCCAACTTTGCGGCAGTACATAAATTACCTGTTATTTTAATGTGTGAAAATAATAAATATGCAATATCGGTCCCATATAATAAACAAGTTGCCTGTGTAAATATATCTGATCGAGCAATTGGTTATGGAATGCCAGGAATAACAGTAAATGGGAATGATCCACTAGAAGTATATGCTGCTGTAAAAGAAGCTGCAGATAGAGGGAGACGTGGTGATGGCCCTACTTTAATTGAAACAGTAACATATCGTTTAACTGCTCATTCTAGTGATGATGATGATCGTGTTTACCGCGAAGCTGAAGAGTTAGAAGAAGCAAAACAAAATGACCCAATTAATAGTTTTTCAACATACTTAAAGGAAACAGGTGTATTAACAGAGGAAATAGAAGAAACAATTGTTCAAAAAGTAAGCAAAATTATCGATGATGCGACAGAATATGCTGAAGCTGCTCCATATCCGGAACCAGAACAGACATTGAAGTTTGTATATGCAGAAGAGTAAGGGGGAATAAAAATGGCGATCATTTCATATTTAAATGCCATTACTTTAGCAATGCGTGAAGAAATGGAACGTGATGAAAAAGTATTTATATTAGGGGAAGATGTTGGGAAAAAGGGCGGTGTATTTAAAGCGACGGAAGGGTTATATGATAAGTTTGGTGAAGAACGAGTGATGGATACACCATTAGCAGAATCTGCAATAGCGGGAGTAGGGATTGGAGCTGCAATGTATGGTATGAGACCAATTGCAGAAATGCAATTTGCTGATTTTATTATGCCCGCAGTTAATCAAATTATTTCAGAAGCAGCAAAAATCCGTTACAGATCTAATAATGACTGGAATTGCCCAATAACAATTCGGGCCCCTTATGGTGGAGGTGTACATGGTGCACTTTATCATTCACAATCTGTTGAAGCGATTTTTGCAAATCAACCAGGTCTAAAAATTGTCATCCCCTCAACACCATATGATGCAAAAGGACTGTTAAAAGCGGCAATACGCGACGACGATCCAGTACTGTTTTTTGAGCATAAACGTGCATACCGTTTATTAAAAGGTGAAGTCCCTGAAGATGATTATGTTTTACCTATTGGAAAAGCAGATGTGAAGCTTGAAGGTGAAGATATAACAGTTATTACTTATGGATTATCTGTTCATTTTGCTCTTCAAGCCGCTGAAAGATTGGCTAATGACGGGATTTCAGCACATATATTAGATTTAAGAACAATTTATCCTTTAGATAAACAAGCAATAATCGACGCTGCTTCAAAGACAGGTAAGGTATTGTTAATTACTGAGGATAATAAGGAAGGTAGTATTATCGGTGAAGTAGCAGCAATTATTGCTGAAAATTGCTTGTTTGATTTAGATGCTCCGATTATGAGATTAGCTGGACCAGATGTCCCAGCAATGCCATTTTCACCATCAATGGAAAAATATTTTTTAATTAATCCGGATAAAGTGGAAGAAGCAATGCGTAAGCTTGCTGAATTTTAATGGACTTAGCGAGTTAAACATATAATGTAAAAAACACTAGACATCGATTAGTGACATTACTTTTTCCATGTATATGGATAGCTTGTTAATCTAGGAGGTTACATAGTGGCGATAGAACAAATTAAAATGCCCCAATTAGGTGAAAGTGTTACAGAAGGAACTATCAGCAATTGGCTTGTATCGATAGGTGATAAAGTGAATAAGTACGAACCACTTGCAGAAGTTACAACAGATAAAGTAAATGCTGAAATTCCATCATCTTTTTCAGGGATTATTAAAGAACTTATAGCAGAAGAAGGGCAAACATTAGCTGTAGGTGAAATTATTTGTACGATTGAAGTAGAGGAAGACGAACCCAAAAAGGTAGAAGTCGATAAATTAGCTGCAAATAAAAGTATTTCTTCAAACAGTGAGCCTTCTTCTCACGATAAGGATGACTCAAATAAAAAAAGGTATTCTCCAGCGGTTTTAAGAATAGCTCAGGAACATGAGATTAATTTAGATTTAGTGAATGGAACAGGTGCTGGTGGTCGAATTACGAGAAAAGATCTTATGAATTTTATTGAAAGTGGTGCAATTGAGGAGCAACAAAATCGTAAACCGGTTATTGAGCAGCCGAGCAATCAAGCGATTGAGTTACCTAAAACGCAAACACCTCGCATACATCAAGGAGATATCGAAATACCGGTTACAGCGGTTCGTAAGACGATAGCAGCAAATATGGTACGTAGCAAGCATGAAGCGCCTCATGCTTGGATGATGATTGAGGTAGATGTAACAAATCTAGTAGAGTATCGTAATAAGGTTAAGAATGAGTTTAAGAAAAAAGAAGGCTATAACCTAACATTTTTCCCATTTTTCCTTAAAGCTGTCGCAAAAGCATTAAAGGAATTCCCGCAAATTAATTCAATGTGGGCAGGGGACAAAATTATACAACGAAATGAAATTAATATCTCAATTGCGGTAGCAACAGATGATTCGTTATTTGTTCCGGTAATTAAGGCAGTTGACGAAAAGACAATTAAAGGAATTGCTCGAGACATTACAGAACTTGCTGCAAAGGTCCGTAGTGGGAAAATTAGTATAGAGGATATGCAGGGAGGAACCTTTACAGTAAATAACACAGGTTCATTTGGTTCTGTTCAATCAATGGGGATTATTAACCATCCTCAAGCAGCGATTTTACAGGTTGAAACAATTGTAAAAAGACCTGTTATTATCAATGGGATGATCGCCATCCGTGATATGGTTAATCTTTGTTTATCTCTCGACCATCGGGTTTTAGACGGAGTCATTTGTGGACGATTCTTAGCACGGGTAAAAGAAATATTAGAATCGACTTCAGATGAAAATACTTCCATCTATTAATAATGATAGTCCAATGATATAGAGTCTGATTCATAACGATCAAAGCATTTTATAGATCGGTTATGAGTTAGACTCTTTTTATTTTAAGTTTGCTTTTAGCATCATTATTTTAGACAAACCAATAAAACATACATTTGCTTCTTTCTCCTGCATAAAATCTATGATAAGAATAGATTCCTGCCATAAGGGGGTGAACTTCCAAAATGGAAGTGAAGCACAATCATTCAGAGGAAAAAGGGAAAAGGAAACTGTGGGAAGAAGAGGCAATAAAGGCATTGAAAGATAGACCTTTTGAAGCTCTTTATTCATCAACCTATGAAGGGATTAAGATTGAACCAATCTATACAACTATACAAAATGTCCAATATTGGACAGAAAACAGTTACTATCGGGCAAATAATTGTTGGAAATGTAGTCAGGAAATTAAAGGTGAAACTAGTGAAGAGATAAGTAAACAGGTCAGATATGCAATTGAGAGGGGACAGAACTTCTTTTATTTTAAAAATCTTCAAATTCATGATATGAAGGGTGTAGAAAAAGCTTTCGGCCAAATTGATATCAGTAAAAGCTCATTTTTAATTGATGTTGGTTCAAAACAGGAATTAATGCCACTATTGTTTCAATATTTTAACGGAAAGAAACATGATAAAGAACCAATTGGAACAATTGCGTTTGACCCATTTGAAGAGGTTCTGTTAAAGAAAGAAATTTCCATTTCACTATCCGATAAATATGATTATTTAGCCGAAGCAATGAACTGGTGTGAAGAGAATCATTGTCAGATTCGCTGCTTATTAATTAAGGGCAATAATTTCCATGAAGCAGGTGCAACTTCATTGCAGGAATTAGTTTTTACTTTTTCACAAGCACTGGATATTATAAATGAGCTTTTGAATCGTGGAGTGTCTTTAACAACAATCGCCAAAAATACAGTAATATCCTTTGCAATTGGTTCTCAATTTTTTATGGAAATAGCAAAGTTCCGAGCTGCAAAGCATATTTGGGGGTCACTATTATCTGCAATTGGAGATAGAAACGGAGATGATCCTCTTTATCTTCATGCAATTACATCTAACTTTAATAAAGCTGCTTTTGACATTCATATGAATCTTCTCCGAACTACGACTGAAGGCTTTTCCGCAGTTGCTGCAGGCGTAGATGAATTAACGATTACCCCATTTGATTATGTTTCACAAAAGCAAGACGATCTTGCAGGAAGAATTGCGAGAAATATCCATTTTATTTTTCAAGAAGAGAATCATTTATCTAAAGTAGTAGACCCAGCTAGTGGTTCATACTACATTGAATCATTAACAAATGAATTAGCTAATCATGCTTGGGAGGAAATAAAAAAAATAGATAAAAATGGTGGGTTTTACACTGCACTTGAAAAGGGCATACCACAAAATGAGCTAAAAAGGACATTTGCAAAGAGACAAATTGATATAAATCAACAGAAAACAACAATAATAGGTGTAAATAAATTTATTGAGCTCGCTCCAATACAAAAAAAAGAAGAACGAGAAAAGAGAAAAGTGAAAAAAATAAATAAAATCATGAGTAAGCAGGTTACTACTTTTCGAGAAGTAATTCAATTTGTAGAAGAAAAAAATGTTGTCCCAAAACTTCTTCCAAAGATTCAAGCAAATCAAATACAAATATTACAGCATACTCGTTTAATTGAACACTTTGAGAGGCTAAGATTTGCTGCAGAAGACCATTTTCAAAGATTTGGACACTATCCAAAGGTGGATGTTATGCAATTTGGAGAGTTAAGAGATTATAAGTCTCGATTTGAATTTGTTGTAAATTTACTCGCTTCTGGTGGGATTGAAGCAAATGTAATCCGCGATTTTGAAAGGGAATATTTGGGTAATATTGTCGTATTATGTGGTTCTGATAAAGAATATCAAAAGATGAATGAAAATTTTGTTGCGAAACTTTTAAAGTGTAAAACAAAGGAAATTTATTATGTAGGAACAAACAAGGTTGCAGGAGAATTAAAGGGCTTACAACGATTTCGTATGCTTTCAGAATCTACTGATTCTTATATATTTCTTAAAAGATTGCATCAATTATTGGGGGTAACTCTAAATGAAGCGACGTGATCTAGCAAATGCTAAGCTAATTAAAATGGTCCCTATAGGAAAAAAAAAGTCAATCTTTCAAACAAATGAACAGATACCGATTGATAATCATTATACAAATGAGAATCTTAAAACGGCTGAGCACATAGGTACGTATCCTGGAATAACCCCTTTTTTACGAGGACCATATGCAACGATGTACATTAATAGGCCATGGACAATCAGGCAATATGCTGGGTTTTCTACAGCAGAAGAAAGCAATGAATTTTACAAAAAAAATCTTGCCAATGGTCAAAAAGGACTGTCAGTCGCTTTTGATTTACCGACACATCGTGGCTATGATTCCGATCACCCTCGCGTATTTAGCGATGTAGGGAAAGCTGGAGTAGCAATCGATTCTATTATGGATATGAAGCGATTATTCGAAGGAATTCCATTAGACGAAATGTCAGTCTCTATGACAATGAATGGAGCAGTTTTACCAATTATGGCGTTTTATATTGTAACAGCTGAGGAGCAAGGAGTGGCTAAGCATAAATTAACAGGGACTATCCAAAATGATATTTTAAAAGAATATATGGTACGTAATACGTATATTTACCCACCAGAAACTTCAATGAGAATTATTCGAGATATTATCGGATATACGGCAAAACATATGCCAAAATTTAATAGCATTAGCATCTCAGGCTATCATATGCAGGAGGCAGGTGCACCGGCTGATTTAGAGTTAGCCTATACACTGGCAAATGGGATTGAGTATATAAGAACTGGATTAAGGGCTGGGCTCCATATTGATCAATTTGCTCCTAGATTATCATTTTTCTGGGCAATTGGAATGAACTATTTCATGGAAGTTGCAAAACTAAGAGCTGGAAGATACTTATGGTCTAAGTTGGTTAAGCCATTTCATCCTGAAAACGAGAAATCTCTCATGTTGCGTGCTCATAGTCAAACATCAGGCTGGAGTTTAACTGAGCAGGATCCATTTAATAATATTGTAAGAACATGTATGGAGGCACATGCAGCAGTTATGGGACATACGCAGTCACTTCACACGAATGCACTGGATGAGGCTATTGCTTTACCTACTGAATTTTCCGCCAGAATCGCGCGTAATACCCAATTGTATTTACAAGAGGAAACTGGCATAACTAGTGTTATTGACCCTTGGGGTGGTTCTTATTATGTAGAGTCATTAACAAAATCATTAATTGAACGGGCAAACTCTCATATTAGTGAAATTGAATCACTTGGTGGTATGACAAAGGCGATTGAAATGGGGCTTCCTAAAATGAGGATTGAGGAAGCAGCCGCAAGAAGACAAGCTAAAATTGATTCCGGAAAAGAATTGATTATCGGTGTTAATAAATTTAGGTTACGCAATGAAGAATCCCTCAATATCCTAACAATTGATCAACAAGAAGTTAGAAATAAACAAATCGAAAAGCTAAATCATTTAAAAAAGAGTCGTAATTCAAAACTTGTTGAAGAGTCGTTAAATGCAATTACGAAAGCAGCAGCATCTGAGAATGGAAATCTTCTTGAATTAGCAATTGAAGCAGCTCGAAATCGGGCAACATTAGGTGAAATATCATTAGCAATTGAAAAGGTTAGTAAACGTCATCGAGCTGTTATTCGTTCAATAAGTGGTATCTATCAAAGTGAATATGATAATGAAGAAGACATAAGAAAAGTTAGGGATAAGATCGATTTATTTTATGAACTAGAAGGTAGAAGGCCAAGAATATTAATAGCCAAAATGGGTCAGGATGGTCATGATCGTGGTGCGAAGGTCGTTGCAACAGCATATGCAGATTTAGGCTTTGATGTAGATATCGGTCCCCTTTTTCAAACACCCGAAGAGACTGCACGACAAGCAGTTGAAAATGATGTTCATATAATCGGGATGAGTTCGTTAGCTGCGGGACATAAGACATTATTGCAACAGCTAATAAGCGAATTAAGAAAACAAGGGCGAGATGACATTATTGTAATTGTTGGTGGAGTGATACCTTATAAAGATTATAAAGAATTACTTGAAATGGGAGCCGCTGAAATTTTTGGGCCAGGAACGATTTTACCTATAGCAGCATTGAAAATTATCGATCGATTATTTGAAATGTTTGGTTATGAGGGTTAAGCATGGAGGATTATAGATTAAAAAATCGTGATTTAGAGGTTGAGGATTTTATTGAAGGCATTTTAAACGGCAATCGCGTTATGTTAGCAAAAGCAATTACACTAGTAGAAAGCAATAATAGTAAACATTTTCTAAAAGCGCAAAAAATTATCGAAATATTGCTGTCACAAAAAAAGGAATCTATTCGGATCGGGATTACCGGGATACCAGGAGTAGGGAAAAGTACATTTATTGATACATTTGGTTGTTTTTTATGCAATATGGGATATCGTGTTGCCGTACTTGCAATTGACCCAAGCAGCCAAGTTTCCAAAGGAAGCATAATGGGTGACAAAACACGAATGGAACGACTAGCAAAACATCCAAATTCTTTTATTAGACCATCTCCATCTGGAGGGAATTTAGGCGGAGTAAATCGAAAAACGAGAGAAACAATTATTTTATGTGAAGCGGCTGGCTATGATGTCATTTTAGTAGAAACGATGGGAGTTGGGCAAGCGGAGTATGTTGTAAGAGAAATGGTTGATTTCTTCTTACTTCTAGTTATAACTGGCGCTGGAGATGATCTTCAGAGAATAAAAAGAGGCATTATGGAATTACCAGATTTAATTGTTGTTCATAAGGCAGATGGAGAAAATTTGGAAAAGGCAATCATGACAATGCATGAGTACAATCAGATGCTTCGTTATATTACTCCATATACGTTAGGATGGACTCCACAGGCTGTAAATGCTTCTTCAATAAATGAAGCAGGTATTGATGAAATATGGACCATAATTAATAAATTTGAAAGATATACAAAAGAATCGAATATTTTTGATAAAAGACGTGATGAACAAAAATGGAATTGGCTTCATGATTTAATAAAACAAGAACTTTCTGACCGTTTCTACCAGCATCCACAAGTTAAACAACAGCTCGAAATTTACGAAGAAAATATTATAAAGGGGAAGAAAAGTGTTTCTGCAAGTGCTCTTGAATTAATTAATCTTTTTTTATTTGATGCCAAATAAAGTATGATTTTATTTATAGTAAATTGAGAAAAGGAGTTTCTATTTGCTCAATCCGGTATAAGCTTGGTAAAATAAACATCATCATATAAAAGGAGATGTTTAACGTGAGTATGGATTTTAACATATTTATGAATGACGTTGTGCAGCAAGCTCGTAAGGAAATTGTTGCAGCAGGATATACTGAATTAAAAACGGCTGAAGAGGTAGATGAAGCACTTAATAAAAAAGGTACAACACTCGTGATGGTAAATAGTGTTTGCGGTTGTGCAGGAGGAATTGCTCGTCCAGCTGCAGCACATGCTATTCATTACGATAAGCGTCCAGATCAGCTTGTGACTGTATTTGCGGGTCAAGATAAAGAAGCTACAGCCCGCGCAAGAGAAATGTTTACTGGCTATCCACCTTCTTCACCATCTTTCGCATTATTAAAGGATGGTAAGTTAGTAAAAATGGTAGAACGTCATGAAATTGAAGGACATGATCCAATGTCAGTTGTTGCTAATCTACAATCTGCTTTTGAAGAGTATTGTGAAGAAGTATAAATTTAATAGGAAATAGGGGAAAGAGGCTAAGCCAAAATTATTTTTTGGTGCCTCTTTTTTTTGTAAGAAAATCCAACAATAATATTGAAGTTTTATATAATGTCATGTATGATTTGGTTCAATTATAGTGCTAATTGATACATATAAACATCACCTTTTTCGTAAAATAAATTAAGGAAGCGAGGATATATATTAGATTATCTACTCTTTTTCAATATAATTAATTATCGAAATCTTTTAACAATTACATTTTTATGAATAAATATTGCATAAATATAAAGCTGTGTTAAAATACAGAATATCGAATAAAAATTACTTAAGTTTAAACAAAAGTTCTATTTATATAAAAGGGAATTATTGGAGGATATTATTATGAGAAAATTAAAAGTCTTTTTGACAAGTATTTTAATCATTGGATTATTAGCTGCATGTGGCACAAGTGCAGATGAATCTAATGAGTCAACATCTGGTTCTAAAGATGGTGAAAAGAAAGTATTAAAAATGGCTACTTCTGCTGATTATCCACCTTTTGAATATGTCGATACTGCAAACGGTAATGAATTTATCGGGTTTGATATTGATCTTGTAAAGGCATTAGCAGAAAAAACTGGTTACGAAATTAAAATTCAAGATATGGATTTTAACAGTTTAATTCCTGCACTTCAAGCAAACCAAGTTGATTTGGTGTTATCTGGAATGTCAAAAAATCCAGATCGAGAAAAAAATGTAGATTTCTCAGATGTTTATTTCACAGCAAAACATATGATTGTTTCATTAAAAGACAATGAAATCAAAAGTCTCGATGAGCTAGAAGGCAAAACACTCGGTGTGCAATTGGGCTCAGTACAAGAAGAAAAGGCAAATGAACTTGCAGAGCAATATGATATAAAAATTGAAAATCGAAACAAAATCTCTGATTTAGTTCAAGAAATGAAATCAGGTAGAATTGATGTAGCAATTATCGAAGATTTAGTTGCTGAAGAATATTTTGAAAAAGATAAAGACTTAACAGGATTTACTCTTGAAGAAGAGGCAGAAGAAGGTTATGCAATTGCCTTTCCGAAGGGTAGTGACATTACTGAAGAATTTAACAAAGCTCTTGGTGAAATGAAAGAAGCCGGTGAAATCGACGAGTTAGTTAAGAAATGGCTTGGTGGAGAATAATAATTTATCTTTTTTAGTGCCACTACATTATATATAATCCTCATCCCCACATGGTATATACGTTATACGTATACTATTATGTGGGGATACGTATGAGTAATTATTAGAAGGATCAACGATTTAGAAAATACTCTAAATCGAGTAAAATATTGTATTAATTTTAGAAGGGAATTAAAGATAGTATGGACATAAACTTTTCCTCAATCGTCCCATCAATACCTTTTATTTTGCAAGGTATTTGGGTTACGTTACAAATCGTCTTCCTATCGCTCATTATTGGTTTTGCATGGGGAATTATCCTTGCGTTATTCAAAATTAGTCGAATTAAACCTTTAATGTGGTTAGCGGATGCATATACATCTATTTTTAGAGGAACACCATTAGTTTTACAATTATTAATTATTTACTTTGGGCTTCCACAAATTTTGGGGATTACGATTGATCCGTACCCTGC
>k87-1479130_pt1 | contig 12351 bp, 11 predicted proteins | sample MGYA00084031_6733416 | MGnify analysis MGYA00084031
AAGTCAGCCTGGGCGTGGTACGATCTTTAATGTTCGTTTGCCGGTTTCACGAACGTCCGAGAAAACCGATGACAATGAGAATAAAGAGAATGGGAAGAAACTAACGGCTGCCACCAAGAAGCAGTAAATCAACCCAACCACGCCAAAGTCGTCGTTTTGGACTCCAAGGAGGCAATGCGTTAGAATAAGACGACGAGGAGGCGAAGGCTGGTGAAAAAGAAATCACAATTTCAGATTATTCGCAGTGACTCCACTACCCATGGTGGATATTATACCGGAACGCTCAATTTAAGCAATTTATCGTCTGTTTTAATTCATCGTGATCAAGCTAAGATCGACTTAGGATTGCTTCATGCCAAAAGTGCCGTTGAAAGAGGAGTTCGTTTTACCGCTGATCGGGAAGAGATCAAACAAGGAGAACTGTATTGGGTTGTTTGGGTCGCAGTCGACCGGAATGAACAGGGACCTTATTATGCTGGTGTGTCAGCCTGTCCCATGGTGATCAATCATGAAGAAAGAAGGGGTTGGAAAAATTTAGCTGAGCATGTCAACCGTATGGATGATGCACTGAAAAGGCGGATTCGCTTGGGTGAGCTGGGTGATATTGAAAAGAAAGCGTTGAAAAAATTATTGATTGAACACAATGAAGAGATGTGGAATAACAGTTCCGATGAATTAAAACAAGCTTTAAGCTAATTGGGTTGGAAGTGACAATAGCAGTGTTGGACACAAAAATGACGAACTTGATTAATTGGATTCACCATTTTTGTGTCCAATAGTGTTTTTCCACCAGTTCCAGATTTGTTCCCACCAGGACTCTTCTTGCGTAAATTCAGGTGCAGGATGAAGAGGACAATATGTTTTGGGTTCTGTCCCTTCGACGAAATATTCCAGTTGGGCATGCTGGCAAAAGGGTGTTGAAAGGTAGCCTGTTGTTGGGTCGATATATACGCCTCGGACACCTTTGGGTACTTCAAAGTGATGATGTTTTTGATATGTCAGTGCATGTTTCATGTATTGTGCCCAGATGTATTGGGCTGTTCGCGTTTCATGGTGTTCCATTTGTTTGCCACGGTCATAACCAACCCATACGGTGGTCACCAAATCGGGTGTATAGCCAGCAATCCAGCCATCCCAATTTGTTGAACCGGTTTTGCCGGCTGCTGGGGAATCCAAGATCAACCCGGCACGGTAGCCTGTTCCACCAGGTTTCAGCACACTTTTGAGCAAATGTGTGAGCACAAACGTGTGAGAAGAAAGTGCCACCTGTTTCGCTTTGGGTGTTGTGGCGACGATTACATTGCCATTTGCATCCACGATTTTGCGAATGCCTGTTAATTCGCGTTGCACACCACCGGCAGCAATGGTTGCATAAGCTTGTGTCAATTCATAGGGTGTGATGGCATAACTGCCGAGAGCAAGCGATGGCGTTGCTTGGAGTGAACTGCGGATTCCCAAACGCCGTGCCATCTCAATCACACGATCCATCCCAATTTGAAGCTGAGTGCTTACAGCATAAATATTGTCTGACCGCGCAATTGCTTCTCTGAGCGAGATAGGTCGATAAGCATATTGATTTTGGAAATTCTTTGGTTGATAATGTTCTCCTTTATAAACGAAGGAAGTAGGCTGACTCATAATGGAAGTGGTTGGGGTAAAACCCTGTTCCAATGCGCTTAGATAAAGAATGGGTTTGAATGTAGATCCGGGTTGCCTTTTGGCAAAGACTCGATTAAATTGCGACTGTTTATAGTCTTTTCCGCCAATCATTGATTTAATGTGCCCAGTATGTGGATCAACTGCAATGAGCGCCGTTTGTAAATCTTTTTTATCTTTCATTTGTTGCGCTACAATTTGTTCTGCTTTTTTTTGCAATGCCGAATTTAAGGTTGTATAGATTTTCAAGCCACCTTGGTGCACCAGTGATTCCTCAAGCCCATACTGCTGAATGGCGGACTGAAGAATGAAGTCACGGAAATAACTTGCATACACTTGTTTCGTTTGTTTGGGTGAAGCAAGCGAGAGTTTGGTCTGTTTTGCCTGTTCGGCTTGTTCTGGTGTAATCATTCGATCTTTCACCATGAGGTGAAGAATATGATGTTGTCTTTTTTTCGCCCGTTCGAAGTGTTGATAAGGAGAATAGTAACTGGGGCCGCGGGGAAGTCCAGCTAAAAAAGCGCATTCTGCTAGGTTGAGTTTGTGAATGGGTTTCTGAAAATAAATCTTTGCTGCTTTTTTTGTTCCATATGCACCATTACCATAATAGATGTCGTTTAAGTACATCTCCAAAATTTCGTCTTTGTTATAGTGGAGTTCCAACTGAATCGCGTAAATGGCTTCCTTTAATTTTCGCGACCAAGTGCGATCATGTGAGAGATAAAGATTGCGAGCTAATTGTTGTGTAATCGTACTTGCACCTTGTTTAATTTTGCCTGAACGGATGTTGGCAAGGGTTGCCCGCAGGATCCCTTTTAAAGAGAAGCCAAAGTGTGAGTAGAATGTTTCGTCTTCTGCTGCCAAAGTTGCTAGAATAAGATAACGAGGTGCTTCTGATAATTTCATATATTCGCGTGATTTCCCTTTATCGATTTGATCAATGACATGTCCTTGATCATCATAAATCGTAGTGGTGACCGGTAGATCCGGAGTTGGCAAGGGTTTGGATTGGAGATATAGCAGACCGACGATGATGATGATCAGGAATCCGAGCAGCGTTAGCACTGTAAGACGAATGAAATTAAAAAGTCGCCGTAACAAGCGCCATAAAAAAGACTGTTCCAGTTTTGAATTTGAAGAAGGGATTCGATTATTCATTCATGAATACTCCTTATGTGGATGTAACAGAAGACAAGGGTATTATTTGTAAAAAGAAGGGAAATTATACCTTTTGACAATCAGAATGTTAGAAATGGGGATTGTAGTTTTTTGATCAATGAAAGAAAAGGAGTGGCAGGAGGAGTATGAGTGAGAAGCAAGTAGAGGCGAACAACAATGAGAAACAGTTGCCAACGCAGGCGCATTGGTTACAGTATTTCATTATTAGTGGAATTGGTCTTGTTTTTTTGAATGGGAGTATGGTTTATCTTTCAATTCCTTCCATTGCCACCACATTTCAAGCAACCGATGAAATGAAATGGATTCCGTTAAGTTATTTCCTTTCATTTATTTTTGTTTTTTTTCTCCATAACCAACTGTTGCAGCGGTTTCGGGCGAGATATGTTGGCTTAGCTGGCAGTTCGTTGTTTTCCATTGGGAGTGCATTGTGTGGCACTTCACTCCTCTTTTGGCAATTGGTTTTGTCTCAAGTGATTCAAGGCATAGGCGGTTCGCTCTTGCTGTTTGCCTTACTTTCGGCAGCAGATCAGCAATTGTCAACAGCAGAAGGGAATAGGCAACAGAGAATTGCAGCACTTGCCGGAGGAATCGCGGGGCTGTTGTTGGGCGGTTTTGTTGTTGAGTTTCTCCATTGGCATGTGATCTTTTTGGTTAACGTTTTCATCGGCTTGGCCTTTTACTATTTCGGATTGTGGTTGCTACCACAGGAAGAGCCACAACTTGAACGCTCTATACAAATTGTCAACTCTTTATTTGCCGTTTTTCTGTTACTGTTTCTGGCTATGGGATTATCGCCTTATTGGGATATAGTGGGAATCCCTACTTTTCTCTTCATTATCATTGCTTTAGTCTTGGCCTTTGTTTGGCTAAAGTTGCAGAAAAAGTGGTCGGACTCCCCTTCTTTTGTTTATCAGGAGCCAGCAGCAGATTTCGAAAAAAATGTCATTGTATCATCGCTGCATGCTTTGGTGGGGAGTGCACTCATCTTTTTGTTTCCTTTCTTTTGGGCCAAAGAGTTAAAGTGGAGTATGCTTCAAGTTGGGTTGATCATGGTCTTCTGTGTATTGATTGCAGTGGGGGTTTCAATTCTTCGTAAGCGTTTTTTAACATCGCTTTCAGCACAAACTCTGATTTTGGTTCATTCGGTGATTTTGCTCTTTGGGCTGATTGTGTGTTTACCGTTGGATCCACAATGGAACACATTTGATCTAATTTGGCGTGGATTCATTTTTGGCATTGGGTATGGTCTTTATCCATTTGCGCTCCCCACCTCATATTTTGCTAGGAATGATAATAGTGCGAAAGCAATGAACAGCTTTGTTCGTTATAGCGGCTGGTTTTTCGGTCCCATCTTCTGTTCGTTGATCTGGACTCCCAATATGTTGGATCAATTGTCCAATCGGCCAGATATGCGCATCGTTCTGTTTATGCTTATCCTATTGATCATAAGCTCCATCATCTTTTTGTACGGTAGAAGCATCTTTTTGTATTTTAGAAGATTTCTTCAACGAATTGAAAAGAACCAAACTGAGTAGATACAAATCAAAAAACATGTTAAGCTTGTGGCAAAATTGTCAAAGCTGTCTTTCCTGAATGCCCCCCTTTCGTCAGGAGCGAAGAGGGGTGTGAGGTTGGGAAAGAGCTTTCTTTTTTTTGTGATGAACAGGGCTATTTTTATTTGATAATTTTGATTGAAATTGAAATTAAAAACCTGTATGCTTGTTATGAATGCGTTTTCAAAAATATCATCTGATCGAACGATCAGTAGCGGGGGAAGATGGCGATAGTATGAAAACTCATGTTATTCCTGCGATGGTAAAAGATGAGCAATTGATTGCGAGAAGAAGAAGACAGATTATTGATGGTGCTGTTCAGTTATTTATACGAAAGGGGTTTCATAAAACGACGACAAGGGAAATTGCGCGCAAGTGTAACTTGTCGATCGGAACCATGTATGAATATATTCAGAGTAAAGAGGATATTCTCTACTTGGTTTGTGAATCAATCCATCGCAAGATGGAGGAAAAAATTCGACGTGTCTTGGATGAACATGATTCAGGTTTTGAAGCGTTTGTAAAGGGCTTTCGGCAATTGATGAAAGTGATGGATGAGATGCGATCTTATGTACTCTTAATCTACCAGGAGACCAAATCACTGCCGAAAGAAAAAATGAAAATCGTGATGCAAAATGAAGAAGCCATTACTGCTATTTTTGAGCGGATTCTAGAGAAAGGAATTCAGGATGGGACACTTCAGCTTGATGTGCGCTCAATCAAATTACTGGCTCATAATATTATGGTGATCGGACAAATGTGGACATTCCGCTATTGGAGCTTAGGACGATTTTATACAATCGAGGAATATACCGAACAGCAGTTGAATTTATTACTGAATCAATTGCGGCCCGGCAAGTCGGGTGAGGTAGTACCAGATATTTGACTTTCATTTACTTTTGGATACAATATTGATTAATCTGTCTATGAGCGGAAGGAAGTGTCCCTTTGAGCGAACCAGCTAATAACGAAATTGTCCAAGAACAGTCAATGGTAGACATTGCATATGATTTCTTACAAAGCAAAGGCGAAGCGATGTTTTTTCAAGAGATTGTCAAGCATGTAGGGAAATATAAAGGATTTTCAACAGATGATATTAATATGGTTGCGCATCTCTTTACCGAGATCAATATTGATGGACGTTTTGTTTGTGTGGGCAGAAATCTGTGGGGTTTAAAACATTGGTATCCCGTTGAACAGTCATCCGATTCTGCGATCCTAGCAAATGTAAAAGAAGATGATGAGTTGGAAGAAGATGAGGAATACGAAGAGTTGGAAGAGAGTGAGGAAGAGTATCCAGTTGATGTTTTACTAAATGATCCAGAAGATGAGGATTGACAAATGCTTACTCTCTTCGGTAGACTTATGCCTGGGCTCACTATGTATCGTATGACATGGATATTATGAGTGCCTCTACTTTAGGGGCACTTTTTCTATTTTTTATGCGTTTGGTTAATCTATAAAAAAGAAGGAAGGATGAATACATGGCAAAATTCATTTTCGTTACGGGCGGCGTTGTCTCTTCGCTGGGAAAAGGCATTACTGCCTCCTCATTAGGCAGGTTGTTAAAAAATCGTGGTTTAACAGTAACGATTCAAAAGTTTGATCCTTATATTAATGTTGATCCCGGTACGATGAGTCCGTATCAACATGGAGAAGTATTTGTTACCGATGATGGCGCTGAAACGGACTTGGATTTGGGACATTATGAACGATTTACTGATATTAATTTAAATCGCAATAGCAGTGTAACCACGGGAAAGATTTACTCTTCTGTAATCAATAAAGAACGTCGAGGAGATTATTTGGGCGCAACGGTTCAAGTAATTCCGCACATTACGGATGAAATTAAAGAGAGGGTTTTCCAAGCGGCAAGAGATGGCCAACCGGATGTCGTGATTACAGAAATTGGTGGTACAGTTGGAGATATTGAGAGTTTGCCATTTTTAGAAGCAATTCGTCAAATGAAGAGTGATGTTGGCCGCGAAAATGTGATGTATATTCATTGTACCTTAGTTCCCATGTTGAAAGCGAGTGGAGAATTAAAAACCAAACCAACTCAACATAGTGTGAAAGAATTACGCAGTATTGGCATTCAACCCAATGTGATTATCTGCCGGACCGAGCATCCGCTTTCCGAAAACATCAAGCAGAAGATTGCGCTATTTTGTGATATTGATCGTGAAGCGGTGATTGAAGCGCGTGATGTGGAAACCCTTTATGAAGTCCCCCTGATGCTTCAGGAACAAGGATTGGATAAAATTGTCGTGAAATATTTAAATCTGGATGATACCCAAGCTGATATGTCAGAATGGATTGATCTTGTGGAGCGTGTGAAAAATTTAAAACATAAAACACGAATCGCCATTGTCGGGAAATATGTTTCTCTCCCTGATGCATATTTGAGTGTGGTAGAAGCTTTGAAACACGCTGGTTTTGAAATGAATACCGATATTGATATTAAATGGATTGATTCGGAAAAGTGTAATCGGCAAAATGTTAAAGAATTGTTGGACGATGCAGATGGTATACTTGTTCCTGGTGGTTTTGGTTATCGGGGGGTGGAAGGAAAAATTACGGCGATTCAATATGCACGCGAACAAAAAATCCCATTTCTTGGCATTTGTTTGGGAATGCAGATGGCTTGTGTTGAGGGAGCTCGAAATGTGCTGAATTTGCCTGAAGCAAATAGTGCAGAATTTGACTCTGAGACTCCCCATCCGGTGATCGATTTATTGCCTGAGCAGAAAGAGATTCAGGATAAAGGGGGAACGATGCGATTAGGCTTATTTCCATGTAAGATTCGACCTGATTCACGCGCTTATGAAGCATATAAGAAAGAATTAATTCATGAACGTCATCGTCATCGCTATGAGTTTAATAATGAGTATCGTTCATTATTTGAAGAAGCTGGTTTTTGCTTTTCCGGAACCTCGCCGGATGGAAAATTGGTTGAAATGATTGAATATCAGGATCACCCATGGTTTGTCGCAACACAGTTTCATCCGGAATTTAAGTCGCGTCCGACACGTTCGCATCCGTTGTTCCGTGAATTTGTCGCCAAGGCATTAAAGCAGAAACAATCGCGTGCCTGTTCATTACCAAAGATTTAGGTCTGTTGTTGAGCGGTTTGCTGAATAAAAATGGGCTTAAAAGTTTCTTGGCAAGAATGCAATTTGGGTGTAGGAGACAATACGTTATTCTGCATTCCCCTTAAGATAAGGGGAATTTTTTTTGCTTAGAATTTTTTGGTATAAAAATGTGCACATATGCAGGGAAATACAAAATTAACACGAATATATTTTCACAAAAAGATAAAAATCTGTTCGGTTTATGGGTAGAGAAGTTTGTTTAATCAATCTATTGTGCAGTTAACAACGTTAGCTGCACATTAGGAGGTTTGATGCTGTTGAGTTCGAAAAAGGTGTTAATCGTTGATGATCAATACGGGATTCGCCTCTTATTAAAAGAGGTGTTGGCAAAAGATAATATCAGTATTTTTCAAGCATCAAACGGAAAACAAGCACTTGAAGTCATTCAACATGAAAAACCGGATTTAATCCTTCTCGATATGAAAATGCCAGGAATGGACGGAATCGAGTTACTCAGAAGATTAAAACAGCTCAATACACGAACAAAAGTGATTATGATGACGGCATACGGTGAGCTTGATATGGTAGAAGAGGCTTCTGAATTAGGGGCAGCTGCCCATTTTACCAAACCTTTTGATATTGAAGAATTGCGTTCAGAGGTGATGAGACAGTTGGTTTCTTAACTTTTATGTTGAGGAGTGTTATAATGAGGCCGTGAAAAACATAAAGTTAGGAGGCCTTTGTTTCATGCCACTCGTCTCAATGAACGCATTTTTACCGCAAGCAAAGTCAGAAGGATTTGCAGTTGGTCAATTTAACATGAATAACCTCGAATATGTGCAAGCGATTATCGAAGCTGGGAAAGAAGAACAATCTCCTCTGATTTTTGGTGCCAGTGAAGGAGCAATCCGATACATGGGTTTGTCCAATGTAGTGGCACTTGCCAAAGTGGCAGCAGAGGAATCAGGTCTTCCTGTGGCGCTCCATTTGGATCATGGTAGCAGCTTTGACATGGTGATGAAATGTATTCGAGCTGGTTTTTCATCCGTAATGTTTGATGGTTCGCATTATCCTTTAGAGGAAAATATTCGTATCACAAAAAAGGTTGTAGAAGCGGCTCATGCTGTTGGCGTATCTGTTGAAGCGGAATTGGGTAAAATTGGTGGCGTAGAAGATGATATTGAAGTTGCGGAAGAGGACGCAATGATTGTCGATCCAGATGAAGCCATCAATTTTTGGAAAGAGACCCAGGTTGATGCGTTAGCAATTGCAGTTGGAACTGCGCATGGCATGTATAAAGGCGAGCCGAGAATTCGTTTTGACGTTATTGAAAAAGTAAGTCAGCAGATTGAAGCGCCCATTGTTCTTCATGGAGGTTCAGGCGTTCCTGATGAATCGATTAAGAAAGCGATTTCATTGGGTGTAGGGAAAATTAATGTCAATACAGAAAATCAGGTTGCAGGTACGAATGTTGTGCGTCAACTGCTAAATGAACAGCCTGATTTGGTTGATCCGCGGAAGTACTTAGGTCCTGCTCGTGAGGCAATAAAAGAGGTAGTAAAAGAAAAGATCAGGTTATTTGGTAGTGCAAACAAAGCTAATGTGATAAAGTAAATAGCTGGGAACACTCCATGGAAAGGAGGAGTGACAGGGAGATAAGGAATGAATCGATCGATTCATTCTTTTCCTGTTCAGTGATATGAAATTTTTTCTAGATACGGCGATTGTTGATGAAATACGTGAAGTCAATGAATTAGGTTTGTTGGCTGGAGTGACCACAAACCCCACATTGATTGCAAAATCGGGTCGTGTGTTTGAAGAGGTATTGCAGGAAATTTGTGAGATCGTTGATGGTCCAGTTAGTGCAGAAGTGATCAGTCGAGAAGCCAAAGGAATGATTGAAGAAGGCGTTAAGCTCGCGGAATTATCGGAGAAGATTACCATCAAGGTTCCAATGACTTTAGAAGGTCTGAAGGCGGTTCATTATTTCGCGAAGAATGGCATTAAAACTAATGTTACGTTGATCTTTAGTGCGAATCAGGCTTTGATGGCGGCCCGAGCAGGAGCTACATTTGTGAGTCCATTCCTGGGACGATTGGATGATATTAGTCAAGAAGGAATTCCCTTAATTCAAGATATTGCTGACATTTTTGCAACACATCAATTGTCAACGGAGATTATTGCAGCTAGCATTCGCCATCCTATTCATGTGACGCAAGCAGCGCTGGCAGGTGCACATATTGGAACACTGCCTTATCAGGTCTTTCAACAGATGGTGAAACATCCATTGACAGATCAAGGAATCGAGCGGTTTGAGCAGGATTGGGCGAAAGTAAACCAAAATTCATCATAATGAAAATAAATCTGGCGGAAATGTGAAACCGCCAGATTTTATCACATATAAGTTAAAAATATGGTTTCTGCCATGATTCATTTGCTAGAAGGGTTTGAGATATATGCACGTTGAATTTTTCTGTATTTTTCTTGGAAGGTAACATGATTTTTACTAGTAGACGAGGAAGTGTGAGGAACATTATTATTAAAGGGAAGGTCATGGTTCAAGAATGAAGAAATTGGTAGTTGATGGAGGAGCTCCGCTATCTGGTTCAGTAAACATAAGAGGTTCCAAGAAAAGTGTGCTTGCTTTAATATCAGCAGCTCTTCTAGCAAATGAACCTTGTGTAATCGAGAATGTTCCGAAACTTAAGGATGTAGACAATTATTTGTATCAACTTCGTCAATTCGGGGTAGAAAGTAAATATCTGGAACCTTCTACCTTAATGATTAATCCCGTGTCGATTTTGGAGAAAGAAGTCTTTTTGACACAAAATTTGCTTCATCCTTCGTATATCTCCTTACTAGGAACGTTATTAGGGCGTTATCCCTCCTTTGTGATTGAGAAACCTTCCTTTTCATTAGATCATCATTTAAAAGGTTTTTCTGCTTTAGGCGCAAAAATCGAACAACATGATCAATACTTGCGTTTCCATGCGCCGCAATTGGCCGGTAGCACCATCTATCTAGATACCAATGATCCTGCTATTGCAACAAATCTGATGCTAGCAGCAGTGCGAGCTATTGGAACAACGGTTTTGCGCAATGCGCCCAAAGATCCTGAAGTGATTGATTTAGCGATGTTCTTAAGCGCGATGGGTGCAAGCATTCGAGGTGCTGGCACTGATACGATTCGGATTGAAGGAACCCATTCATTGCGAGGATGTCACCATACGGTCATACCTGACCGTCTGGAAGCAGGAATCTATATGATCCTTGCTGCTGCTACCGGCGGGACGATCGAAGTTGATCAGATTATTCCCCATCACGTCAAGCCTATCTCAGCCAAACTTCGTGAAATGGGTGTGGAGATCACCGAAAACGAAGAGACAGTTATTGTTTCTGGAACAAGGAATCACTATACGTCGATTGATATTAAGACCTTACCATACCCGGGATTTCCAATTGAGCTAGCACAGCCTTTTCTCACCCTTTTAACACAAGCAACTGGCACGAGCCTAATCACAAGTTCTCTCTCATCCAATACTTTTCCACTTGTTGATTTATTGAATAAAATGGGTGCAAATATCAAAGTAGTTGGTCAATCGATTATGATTCAAGGTCCTACGCAACTCGTCGGTCAAGAAGTCATGGTCCATGAACCTGCATCCGCAGTTGCTTTGTTGATTGCAGCATTGATTTCCGCGAAGCAAACAACGCTCATCGGCTATGAAGCATTAGAGAAACATCATGATCGTTTGCTTGAAAATGTAAGCAATCTAGGAGCGACCTTCCAGATAAAGTGAAAGAACATTGTTTTATTTTAAGTAGTATGTAACTAATAAAGTAAATATGATACTCTATTATAAAACTATGACATACTATATAGAACGAAGGAGTCGATAAAGTTGGAAAGAAGTCTAGCGTTGGAATTAGTTCGTGTAACAGAGGCGGCTGCTGTTGCTTCTGGTCGTTTGATGGGCTTTGGCAAAAAAGAAGAGGCAGATGAAGCTGCAACAACAGCGATGCGTAAAGTCTTTGATACGATTCCAATGCGTGGGACGGTTGTAATTGGTGAGGGAGAAAAAGATGAAGCGCCGATGTTGTATATTGGTGAAAAGTTGGGGCTGGGTTATTTGCCGGAGGTTGATATTGCTGTTGATCCGTTAGAAGGAACCAACTTGGTTGCCAAAGGAATGTGGAATGCATTATCTGTTGTCGCCATCTCCGAGCGAGGCGGGCTACTGCATGCACCTGATATGTATATGCAAAAAATTGCCGTTGGCCCAAAGGCTGTTGGCAAAATTGATATTGATGCGCCAGTGGAAGAGAATTTAAAATCAGTTGCCAAAGCAGTAGGGAAAGATATGAATGATCTGGTAGTGGTTTTACTGGATCGACCTCGCCATCAAACATTAATTGAACAAATTCGAAAAGCAGGTGCTCGCATTAAATTGATTTCAGATGGAGATGTGGCCGGAGCGATCTATACCTGTTTTGAGCATACAGGAGTCGATATGCTCATCGGGATTGGCGGCGCACCTGAGGGAGTTCTTTCGGCTGCAGCATTAAAGTGCTTAGGTGGGGAGATTCAAGGAAGGTTATTGCCTGAAGATGAGGCACAGCATCAACGTTGCGTTTCAATGGGCTTGAAAGACCCGAATCAAGTATTGTATATGAATGATTTAGTAAAAGGAGATGATGCTATTTTTGCAGCAACTGGGGTCACAGATGGTGAGTTGCTGCGAGGTGTTCGTTATTCGGGGACGCAAGCCAAAACGCATTCATTGGTGATGCGTGCCAAAACGGGCACAGTTCGCTTTATTGAAGCAACTCATCGCCTGGAAAAGAAACCAAATCTTGTTTTGTGAAAACTT
>k87-939255_pt1 | contig 12347 bp, 10 predicted proteins | sample MGYA00084031_6733416 | MGnify analysis MGYA00084031
GCTCCTCTTACGAATCTAAATTGTTGCATGTGGCATTCATCGCCCGTTCCATTTTCGAACAACACGGATGGATTGCTTTGTCTACCGCCCGGGACGGTGCGTTGATCTTTGTACTCATCGACAAACGACAAAGTAACTGTTGGAAGACCCGCATCCGCAAGGCGATGGAACGCGTCAAACAGACCGCCGAGAAGGAAGAAATCGACTTTCCGTTGACGTCCTTCGGAGTCGGACAAATGGTCGAAGACGTGATGGGGATTCCCCAAAGCTTTCGGGACGCGCAACAAGTGCTGGCCATGTCGGAGCGGCTGGGCCAGCCAATGGGACCGCTGTATGAAGACTTGTACATTTACCGCTTGATGCACGCCTTATCCAAGGACGAACTCCGACGTTTTGTGCGAGATTATTTGCAGCCGGTCATCGATTACGACCGTCAGAAGGGCGGCGAGTTGTTGCAGACGTTGGCGACGTATCTCGCCTGCCGGGGTTCCAAGCAGGAGACGGCAGAAAAGCTGTTTGTCGTCCGCCAGACGTTGTATCATCGCCTTCAGAAGCTGGAAGAATTGCTGGGCAGCGATTTTATGGCGCCGGAAAAACGATTGGCGCTGGAATTTGCGGTCCATGCGTATCAGTATTTGGGAAACGAATAAAGGTTTTTTATTGGCTGTTGCGGCTCCAACACTTGACCGCCTTGGGTGCGGAACATCAATCCTTTCAAGTCTTCGGGTACCGGAAAGGGTACGTCGGTCTGCCCAAAGTGCCTTTGCGGGAGCGTTGGCAGCCGACATTGAAAGCGATCTGAGGATTTCTGTTTCCGGTGATGGTCTTTCCGCAAATTTCACTCTGGCTGGTACACCTAAATGTCAGCGATTGCTGTCCAAAGTCGACGGCCGCTGCCATTTTTTGTTCCACATCCATTCGTCGGCGATTCCCGTGCCGAGAAACACGCCGGCCGCGACACAGAGAAAGCTGATCCAATGTTGAGCCAGCAACGTTTCGCCGAGCAGGACAACCGAACCCAACAAGGAGAAGAAAGGCGTCATGTTGAGAAAGACCGCTGCTTCCACCGTCCCGACTTTTTGAATGGCGGTGTTATAGATGAAATGGCCCATGCCGGTGGCCAACACGCCGGAGGCCAGGACAACGCACCAGTCGAACAGCGTACCTTCCCGCAGACTGGCCAGTCCGTGGGGCTCCAGCGACAAGGCAACGAAAAAAAGCAGGAGGGAGCCGAACAGTTGGCTCAGACCGGTGACCGCTGCCGCTTCCATGGTGGCGGTCACTTTTTTAATGAAGATAAAACTGATGGCCTGGGCGAGCACGGCCAAAAACACGAACAGATCGCCCCATGAAAAATGCCATGTATCGCTATGTTGCGTCAGCATGATCAACAAAACGCCAAAAAATCCGGACAACAAGCCGGCAATCCGGAAGAAGGAAAGCCGAACGCCCAATAAAACAGCGGCCAAGATGGAAGTGACGATGGGAACGGTGCCGAGAATCAATCCGCCGTTGGCGGACGAAGTTTGGGCCAGGCCCACGGCCAGACAAAAGTGATGCACGAACACACCGGTCAGGGTGATGAGGGACAAGTAGAGCAGTTCTTTGCGATTCAGCCGTTGGATGAGGCGGCGGAGCAGCAAGATCGGCAACAGGGACAAAGAGGCGATGAAGATGCGGACGGCCGTAATCGTCAATGGAGTGAAAGCGCCGATGATCCATTTGACGGCGATGACATTGAGGCCCCACGTAATCATGACGCTTGTCAGTAGTACGTACAACCACGTGCGCGACATGGGTCATATCCTTTCTACATATTTCGGTACAGATTGTTAGTTATTATAATGGCGCCGGATTTTGGCTGCAACGGATGCCGAACAAATGTTGATGATGTCCGTGGGGGATTGCGCCCGATATCGCGGATTTGCCGCTGCATCCGGGAACGGAAATTATTTAAAGAAAAAAACGACAATTTTTTGACGGGAGATGTCATGTAATAGATACAAAAAAATTTATCTGTTATAATACAACCATTAAAAAAAGATCTATGCAGCTGTTCCGGAATGTGGTATTCTACATGTCAAGTTTACCAAGAGGGTGTAAAACCGCACTGGGGCAAGACCAACATGTCGTGTGGTGTTGCCTAGAACGAGAAAAGGAGGAAGCCGTGGATGACATTGCCGACGAGAACGAATCCAAATTTGATTCTCCGATTGGAATTTACGCCGCCGGGGCTGTTTGCTACGGTCGTGTCCGAGATTAGCGAGCTTGGCGGGGATTTAGTGGGGATTGACATGATCGAGTCCACGGCCGAGTATACGGTGCGGGACTTGACCATTACGGTGGCAGACCAGCAAATGGCCGACCGTATTGTCGAAAAGGTCAAACAAATTCCCGGGATTCGCCTGATCCATGTTTCCGACTCGGTGTTCATGATGCACTTGGGCGGAAAACTGGAGATGCAGCCGAAGTTTCCGATTAAAAACCGCGACGATCTGTCACGGGTGTACACGCCGGGTGTGGCCCGGGTCAGCACGGCCATCCATCAGGACGAAAATTTGGCCTTTACCTTTACGATGAAGCGGAATACGGTGGCCGTGGTCAGCGACGGGACCGCCGTGCTCGGTTTGGGCGATATCGGGCCGAAGGCTGCTTTGCCGGTCATGGAAGGAAAAGCGGTCCTGTTCAAACAGTTTGCCGGTGTGGATGCGGTGCCCATTTGCTTGGATACGAAAGACCCGGACGAAATCGTCCGGACGGTGAAGCTCATTGCACCGGCTTTTGGCGGCATCAATTTGGAAGACATTTCATCTCCCCGTTGCTTTGAAATCGAAGAACGGTTAAAACAAGAACTGGACATTCCGGTGTTCCACGACGACCAGCACGGGACGGCGGTCGTGACGCTGGCCGGTTTGTACAATGCACTGAAAATTGTCAATAAGCGGATTGATGAAATCACCGTCGTCATTGCCGGTGCCGGGGCCGCCGGTGTGGCCATTGCGAAAATGCTGCTCAATGCCGGCGTGAAAAATTTGATCGGCGTGGCCCGGGCCGGGGTCATCGAGCGGAACGGCAACTATACGCAGTACAACCACCGCTGGTTTGCCGAAAATACGAACCCGGAAAACGTGAAGGGGACGTTGTCCGATGCGATCGTCGGCGCTGACGTTTTCATCGGGGTGTCCCAGCCCAACACGCTGACCGTGGACGATGTGAAAAAAATGGCCCGGGATCCGATTGTGTTTGCCATGGCCAACCCGGTGCCCGAAATTGACCCCATCGAAGCGGCGCCGTATGTGCGGGTGATGGCGACCGGCCGTTCCGATTTTCCGAACCAGATCAACAACGTGCTCTGTTTCCCGGGGATTTTCCGGGGCGCGCTGGACTGCCGGGCGAGTGAAATTAATGAAGAGATGAAAATGGCGGCCGCCAAAGCCATCGCGTCGGTGGTGAGCGATGACGAACTGAACGAGTCGTACATTATTCCGAGCGTCTTCCATCAACAAGTGGTGGAACGGGTTCGAGATGCGGTCATCGAGGCGGCCATCCGGACCGGTGTGGCCCGTCGTCGGCCGAGGAGAACCGAAGTGTTTGCTTAAGCCATGTTTCAACACGGATGCCAATAAGTACTATGATTTGATGGCAGGATTTCAACCATCCATCGCGAATCCATTAGACGGATGAGCAACGACAAGCATTCGCGAGAAATGGGCTGGAAATGAAAGGATGGTTGGGATTTGCCATGGAAGATCGTTGTCAATGCGGACAGAGGATGGAAATTGAGCTTCGCACCTTGGTTTATCAAGGCCAAGTAGAAATAAAAAACGTTCCGGTCGCTTCCTGCCGCGCCTGTGGACGAACCCAGGTGCTGGAAGAAGTGAAACCGGAATTGAAAGCGTTGCTGAAAGAGTTGGGAGAACGGCCGGGCTCCCAACTCGTAGCTTTTCAGGACGTGTCGGCGTTTACCCAGGAACTGGTGGAGGCGGCCGGCGCATCGCACCACATTCCGGAAGATTGGCGGGATGCCTGGCGCCGGATGAAGATCGACGAATTGTTGGATTTGCTGATTTTGGCCCGATCTTTGCAGGACGAACAATGGGTAGAGGAGATTCGGGAGGCGCTGCGGGCCTGGTCCGAATCGTTCTTCCATTGAAACTTACAGTCCGTAATGGATGGCATCCCAAGCGTCTAGTTTGGTCTGCACTTTTTTGATGACCGCCGTGACGAAGTCCGATGTGGTGGCGGTCCCTCCCAAATCCGGCGTGCGCGTGCCTTCCCGGACGACTTCGATGGTTCCTTCATAGATGGCGCGGGCAGCTATGTGGGCCTCGTTGTCGGGAAAATGGTTTAACAGGGAAGCACAAGCCAAAATCATGGCCATGGGGTTGGCGATGTTTTTTCCGTACAACGACGGTGCCGTGCCGTGCGGCGCTTCGGCCATCACCACCCGGGTTTGCAGATTGTCGTCGAGGCTGAGCAGCAAGGACTCGGCACCGGCAATGCTGCCGAACAGTTGTAGCACGAGATCGCTGAGGCAGTCGCCGTCCCGGTTCAAGGCCGGAATGACCAGCGGTTCGCCGCCGGAAGAGACGAGGAGGGCGTAGGTGGCGTCAATGAGCTGCGGTTCGTATTCGACCTCCGGGTGTCGGCGGCTGGCGGCATCCATTTCTTCCTTCAGCATGCCTTCATAGACGGGACTGACGGTATATTTGGGCCCGCCGAACACTTTGGCGCGCATCCGCTTGGCTTGTTGAAAGGCGTATTCGGCCACGGCCCGGCACGTGCGCCGATCGATGGATTCGGTCCGGTAGGCGACCTCTTCCAAACCTTCCCCTTCCCGCCATTCCTTGGCGCCGTAAGCATCGCCGACAGCCATGCGGACGACGGAGATGGGCGCATGCAAGCCGGCCAAGGGAACGATGCCGGGAATGCGGCGGCCGGTGCGGACGATGACCTTGCCGTCAATTTCTTCGCGTAAAATGGCGTTGGGGCTGCCGACGTCGCCTTTTTCTTCCGGCGTGATAGTGGCTGCTTTCAGGCCATAGCCCGCTTGTTTCATGGCCTGGGCCGCTTCATACACCACTTTGTTTTTCGTTTTTCGCCGGTTTTCGAGGCTCAAGTCGTACGTCTCCAACAACACTTCAAAGCCGATGACTTGGGGAGACAAAATGCGCAAGGCCTCTTCCAGCAGTTCCTGTCCGGTCTGATCGCCTTTCATGACGATAACCGTGTTCGCCAAGTTGATTCACCTCGATTGTTTGCTGGCATTTTCCAATCCCAATTATACCGTTCTCCCCCGCCAGGTAAAACTGCGAAGGGCTGGAGCGGCATACGTGACGTCGTGGGACAAATTCGTTATAATGGGAAAAATAAGGTGTATCGATTGAGGGAGTGGAGAGGAATTGGCAGGAAGCGGTCTTCAAGGGGAAAGCTTGGAGTCGTTGCGCAAACGTCTCGACGAGATTAACCTCCAGTTGCTGAAATGGCTCAATGAGCGGGCAGCAGTCGTCGAGAAAATCGGCCAGTTGAAGGAAAAGCAGGGTGTCGAACGGTACGACCCCGTGCGGGAAGCGGAAATGTTGGCCAAGCTGGTGGAGATGAACGAAGGGCCTTTTGACGATGCGACGATCCGACATCTGTTCAAGGAAATTTTCAAAGCGAGCCTCCATTTGCAAAAAGACGACAGCAAAGAAGCCCTGCTCGTCAGCCGGAAGCGGAAGCCGACGAATACCCACGTGCCCATCGGGGATGTGGTGTTGGGCGAGCCCCATGCACCGGCCATTGTTGCCGGGCCGTGTTCGGTAGAGACCGAAGAACAAGTGCGGGCGGTGGCGGAAGCTCTTGTCCGCCACGGCGTGAAGCTGTTGCGGGGCGGAGCCTTTAAACCGCGCACATCGCCTTACGATTTCCAAGGCTTGGGGATTGAAGGCTTGCGAATTTTGCGCCGGGTGGCGGATGAGTTCGGCCTGTACGTCATCAGTGAGGTCATGACGCCGGGCGACTTGGAGCAGGCGTCGGAATACGTGGACGTCATTCAGATCGGCGCCCGGAACATGCAAAACTTCTCGCTCCTGAAAGAAGCGGGGAAAATGCGCAAGCCGATCTTGTTGAAGCGGGGTCTGGCGGCGACGATGGAAGAGTTCATGTATGCCGCCGAGTATATCTTGTCCCAAGGCAATGAGTACGTGATGCTCATCGAGCGGGGCATTCGCACATACGAGAAGGCGACCCGAAACACCCTGGACATATCGGCCGTCCCGATTCTCAAGCAGGAAACCCATTTGCCGGTCTTGGTGGACATCAGCCACTCCACCGGCCGCCGGGACATCGTGTTGCCCATCGCCAAAGCGGCCTTGGCGGCTGGGGCCGACGGGATTATGGTGGAAGTGCATCCGAACCCGGCGGTGGCGCTGTCGGACGCCAACCAACAGCTCGACCTGGCGCAATTTGCAGATCTGATGAAAGGGTTGCAAGAGGCGGGATTCATTGAAAAGCCGTCGGTTGTCAAGGCGTAACTGGTAAAACGGTCATGAAAGAGGTGTCGATGCCGAATGAGCGTGACCATCTATGATGTAGCTCGGGAGGCGGGCGTCTCCATGGCCACCGTTTCCCGGGTGGTGAACGGGAACCCCAACGTCAAGCCGTCGACCCGCAAAAAAGTGATGGAAACCATCGAGCGGCTCGGATATCGGCCGAATGCCGTCGCCCGGGGCTTGGCCAGCAAAAAAACGACCACCGTCGGTGTCGTCATTCCGGACATTTCCAACCCGTTTTACGCTGAAGTGACTCGGGGCGTCGAAGACATTGCCAAAATGTACCATTACAACATCGTCTTGGGCAACTCCGACCAACAGAAACCGAAAGAGCTGGACTTGGTGAATACGTTCCTGGAAAAACAAGTGGACGGATTGTTGTTCATGGGGCGGTTGATCACGCCGGAACACGAACAAGTGTTTGAAAGCGCCCAAGTGCCGGTCGTTCTCTGTGCGACCCGGGATGAGAAACGGCGTTTTCCGGCCGTCAACATCAATCATCGCCTGGCGGCATCGGAAGCGACCCATTATTTGATTGAAGGCGGTCACCGGCGCGTCGCCTTTATCGGCGGTTCGTTGGAAGAACCGCAAAAAGGGCTGGCCAAATATGAAGGATACCGGGAAGCGTTGGATACGGCCCACATCCCCTTTGACGAATCGCTGGTGCGGATCGGCGATTATCGTTACGAATCGGGTTATGCGTCCATGAAAGAGTTGCTGGAGCTGGAAGATCCGCCGACGGCGGTTTTCTGCGCCAGCGATGAGATGGCCGTCGGGGCGATTCACGCCATCCAAGACAAAGGATTAAATGTCCCTGACGACATCGAGGTCATCGGTTACGACAACGTGCCGTTGGCCTGGATGGTGCGGCCGAAACTCACGACCGTTGCCCAGCCGATGTATGACCTGGGTGCGGTGGCCATGCGGCTGTTGACCAAGTTTATGAATCACGAGCCGATTGAGGAACAGCGGGTCATTTTGCTGCATCAGTTGATTGAACGGGAATCGACCAAACCCCGGGAAACGAAGGAAGAGTGAGGAACGAGAAAAGGCACAAGGCAGGAGAGGAGCAACCGCCGTGTGCCTTCTTTTTTCCGGTAGCAAGTTCTTTTCGTTGATGCTCAACCTTTCGGCACGTACCACAACAGCTGTTCCAATGTGCGTCGGTTTTTCGCTTCAATTTCGGCGCGGCGTGGAATCGGTTTCATCGGCGGGTCAAAAAGACGGGGCGGCAAATTGACGGGGCTTTCCGCTTTCCAGCGCCCGATCCAGCCGGACGGCAACGGTTGGTCTTGGAGATGGATGTCGTTCATTTCTGCCCACAACAACGTCCAAGCGCGCGGAACGACCCGCCAAATGTCATAGCCGCCGCCGCCGAGGGCGATCCATCGCCCGTCGCAATATTCGTGGGCCAGTTCGTGAATGAGTTTCGGTATGGCTTGAAAGACGCGCATGGACGTGGCCAGATGGGTGAGCGGATCAAAACGGTGCGCGTCGCAACCGTGTTGACTGACGATGATGTCCGGGCGGAAACTGCGCACGACAGCAGGCAACAGCTGGTGGATCATGTCCAGGTACGAATCGTCCTCGGTAAACGCGTCCAACGGCAAGTTCACACTGTATCCGAGCCCTGCGCCGGTACCCCGTTCATGGATCTCGCCCGTGCCGGGGAAAAGGTATCGTCCCGTTTCGTGAATGGAGACGGTCATGACGTGCGGGTTGTCGTAAAACAGCCACTGAACGCCGTCGCCGTGATGGGCATCGGTGTCGATGTACAGCACCCGGGCTTGGTACATTTTGAGCAAATGGGCGATGGCCACGGCGGCATCATTGAAAATGCAAAAGCCCGCTGCTTTGTTCCGCAAGCCGTGATGCAACCCGCCGCCCAAATTCAAGGCGTGTTTGACTTTTCCTTCCATGACCAATTCGGCCGCCGTCAATGTCGCCCCGGTGCTGAGCAGGCTGGCTTTGTACATGCCGGGAAAAATCGGTACGTCTTCGGTGCCGAGCCCGAATTCTTCCGGATCGATGGCCGGAGGCGATTCTTTTTCAGCCGGGTCCAAGCGGCGCACTACCTCGATGAACTGCCGATCCAAAATGATGGCCAGCTCTTCTTCGGTGGCCATCCGCGGTGTGATGATTTGGCTTGGCCGAATCAATCTCATGTGCTGCATCAAATCCAGTGTCAAGAGCAACCGTTTTTGATTAAACGGATGCCGATCGTGAAATTTGTACGTTTGGAAATCATCACTGTACACAAAAACGCAATGTTCGATGACCATGATCCTTCTCCCATATGCGTATCTGTCGGTTCCGCCGGTTTTGGCATGCAGTTTCGGCAATTAAGTTTATTATAACATGCCATTCCTCGTTACACTACGTAATGGCGACGGAGCCGGAGTCGGTCGAAGGCCTCCACCGCATACTGCGGGACGTTTTTCCCGATGCGGACCATCAACGCGTTGGCCGGGTGGGAGCAAATTTCCGGGTCATCCGTGGGCATCCAGACCAAACCGGCACTGTTCATCACTTTTTCCATTACGTCCCGGTATTCCCAGACCGACAGGCCGGTGCGTTTTAAATCCCAGTGCCAGCAATATTCAGTCGTAAAGACGATGTAATTTTCCATGTTGGGGTCCATGAAGGCCACTTTGAGGAGCGCCTTGGCCAAACCGCCTTTGCGATAGGCCGGTGCAATTTCAATGGCCCCCAACTCCAACAGTTCTTCCAGTTGGCTGTCGGACCAGCTTTCCATCGGGTCGGGATGCAAAAAGGTGACGTATCCGACTGTGGTCGTGTCGTTGTGGGCGATGATGACGCGGGCTTCTTCAAAACCGGCGATCTCCACCAGCGCTTCATGTTGTTTTTCCGGGATGCGAAAGGCATCACATTCCGGATGCAACGGATAACGGGCGGCGGTTTCCGGCGGGACCGGCCCTTCAATGAGCAGTTCTTCCCCGCTCGGTGTCCGAAACGCCATCCAATGGTACTGTTTGCGATGTTTCATTTTGACGGTCATCGCAACCGGCTCCTCTCATATTCGGATAGTTCATGGTCTCATCATTATACTGGTTTCGCGCGCGAGAAAAAACCGGCTTTGCAACAATTTCATACATTGGCAACAGATTGGACACAAGAGTTTTCCAGTTGGCGAAGCTGTCCGAATCATGGTACATTTTATTACAATAAAAATACAAAAACCGACACTCGTCGATGCAAGGGGGGAAGAAGGGTGGGGCACAAAACAAAAGCGGGAATGGTGACGGAGACGTCGCTTTTTCAACAGTTGCTCCGGCAAAAACGCCTGTTTTTGGTGACGTCTACGGTCTGTTTTTCGATGGTGTATTTTCTGCTTCCGTTGGCCATCGGTGTGATGCCGCAATGGGTGAACCGCTCTTCGCCGCTGTACGGGCTGCCGTGGGGATGGTGGTTGGCTTTTGCGCAAATCTTTATGACATGGATATGGGCATGGGTGTATTGGTGGCGCGCCAAGACCTTTGACCGGATGGCGGAAGAAATCCGGAAGAGGAGCGGCCGATGAACCTGACCACCTTCTTGTTGTTTTTGTGCATCGTCGGCAGCACCCTCGTCATCACCCATTGGGCTGCTCAGCGGAAACAGTCGGCACATCAGTTTTACATCGCGGGCGGCCGTCTGAGCGGTTTGCAAAACGGGATGGCCATTGCCGGGGATTACATCAGTTCCGCTTCGTTTTTGGGCATTGCCGGCGTCATTGCCTTGTCGGGTTTCGATGGTTTTATCTATTCCATTGGATTTTTGGTTTCCTATTTAATAGTGTTGTTTTTCGTCGCCGAACCGGTCCGTCACTTGGGCCAATATTCGGTGGCTGACGTCGTTTGTTACCGCTTTCCCGGCAAGCGGATGCGGTTGGCGATGGCAGCGGGGACCTTTTTCATTTCCATTTTTTATATGATCCCGCAACTGGTGGCCTCCGGACTGTTGATTCGCTTGTTGCTGGGCCTCGATTACACCGTTTCGGTCTTGGTCATCGGCAGCCTCATGACCATCTACGTCGTGTTTGGCGGGATGGTGGCCACCTCTTGGGTGCAGATCATCAAAACGGTGTTGTTGATGTCGGGGACGTTTTTGTTGTCGCTCATGTTGTTGTCCCGTTTTGAATGGAACGTCAGTGATTTGTTGGAAGCCGTCAAGACCGGGACGCCGCTGGGAGAGCAGTTTTTCCATCCGGGGAATTATTTTGCTTCGCCGTTGGAAATGTTTTCTTTACACCTGACGCTTTTGTGCGGAACGGCGGGCTTGCCCCACATTTTGATCCGTTTTTATACGGTCAAGGACGCGGTGGACGTCCGCCGGTCGGTCATTACGGCCATTTGGATTATCGGGCTGTTTTATTTGATGACGCTGTTGCTCGGGTTGGGCACGGTGGCGTTGGTCGGATGGTGGCGGCTCATGGCCCAAGACCCGACGGGGAATTTGGCCGCGCCGCTGTTGGCGGAAGTCTTGGGCGGCGATTTTCTCATGGCTTTCATTTGCGCCATTGCCTTTGCCACCATTGTCGCCGTCGTCACGGGGCTGGTGCTTTCCGCCACCACGTCGTTGGCCTACGATGTGTACAATCACATCTTGCGGGGCGGCCGGGCTTCGGGGCGGGAGCAGTTGCGGGTGGCCAAGTGGACGGCCTTGGGCATCGGACTCATCGCGACGTTGTTTTCCCTCGGTTTGGAGAATTTGAATGTCGCTTTTCTCGTTTCGCTCACGTTCGTCGTCGCCGCTTCCAGTCATTTGCCGACGATTTTGTTGACCCTCTATTGGAAGCGCTTTAATGAAGTCGGCGCCCTTTCCGGCATGATCAGCGGCTTTTTGGCATCGGTGCTGTTGCTCCTCTGCGGCCCCCATGTGATGAACCCGGAGAATGGATGGATCGCTCGAGAACCGATGGTGCCGTTGTATCATCCGGGCATCATCGCCATCCCCGTCGGTTTTTTGGGGGCGGTCCTGGGGGCGCTGTTGGCACGCCGGCCGTTGGATCACTCCCGTTTTTCCCAGTTGGTGGTCCGAGCCCATACGGGCATGGAGCCGCAGGATGACGCGGGAGGGAATGGGACATGGCGGCCTTGACGCTGACTTTTTTCGAACGCATCGGATTGTTGTTGGTCCTGGCGTTTATGTTGACCCGCCTATCCCAATTCCGGGCGCTGTTGGATCGGGAAGTAGACCGCAAGACTGTCGTGTTGCATGCCTTTATCTTCGGGCTGTTTGGCATTGCTGCGGCCCAGGCTGGCGTGGTGGTGGAAGGGGGAACGTATTCGTCCCATTTTTGGGTGTGGTCGTTGGAAGCGGATCAAATGTTGGTCGGCTCTTCGTTGGTGGCGGTGGTCATCGCCGGTTTGTTGGGCGGCCCGCTGGTCGGGCTGGGCGCCGGTTTGGTGGTCGGCATTTATTTGTTCGCGTTGGGCGGCATGGGGAAAGAGGCCCATTGTTTGGCCAATTCGTTGACCGGCCTGTTGGCCGGTCTGACGGCCCGGTTTTTTTCCGAAGAGCGGATTATCGCGCCGGCCAAAGCGCTGTTCATCGGGATTTTTCCCCCGATTTTGCAAATGGGGCTGTTATTGGTGTTTACGCAGCAGCCGGAGGAAATGGTCGTCCTCGTCAACCAGTTCGGACCGTCCATGGTCGTCACCAACAGCGTGGCCATTGCCGTGTTTACCGCCATGATCCGTTCGGCGGTGAACGAACAGGAACAAGAAGCGGCGCTGGCGGCCGGGAAAGCGCTGACCATTGCCGAAAAAGCTTTGCCGTATCTGGAAAACGATTCGTTGGCGGAACAGGCCC
>k87-1332718_pt1 | contig 12344 bp, 11 predicted proteins | sample MGYA00084031_6733416 | MGnify analysis MGYA00084031
AACTTCCAGCCTATGAACAGCAATTTTGGCATCATCGCGCCACTCGACAAAAAAGTGCGTTCAAGGCGCGATAGAAATTTGATGATTTCTGAACGGGCGTTACAGACAATTAAGCAGATCATAGAAAGCAGCGGGCTGGATTCTGTCAGAATACATTGAAATTTTTGAAAAATTGTGATAATATTTGTATGTTTAGTAAAGAGGGAAGGGGAAGCTACTGTTATGCTTAGAGGGACTACTATCATTGCAGTGCGAAGAGGCGACAAGGGCGCTATTGGCGGCGACGGCCAGGTGACGCTGGGACAGAGCACCATCATGAAGCAGAGTGCGCGCAAGATACGAAGATTGTACCACAACAGGGTAGTGGTGGGATTTGCCGGGTCGGTGGCCGACGCTTTTACCTTGAGCGAGAAGTTCGAAACCAAGTTGGAGGAGTATTCGGGCAACCTGCAGAGGGCGGCCGTCGAGCTGGCCAAAGAGTGGCGTGCAGATAAAGTGCTGAGGAAGCTCGATGCAATGCTGATTGCCATAGATTCAAAGGATTTGCTCATCATTTCAGGCACCGGCGAGGTCATTGAGCCGGACGATCAGATTGCTGCCATAGGGTCGGGGGGCAATTATGCTTTGGCAGCTGCCAGAGCGCTTGTCAACAATACCCAACTTGAGCCGGTGGAGATAGTCAGGAAATCATTAGAAATAGCTTCTTCGATTTGCGTTTATACCAACGACAATATCTATGTAGAAGAGGTATAGGAGGGGGAGACCGTTGGCTGAATATTACACTCCAAGAGAGATAGTCGAGCAGCTTGACAAGTACATAATCGGGCAGGATAAGGCCAAAAGGGCTGTTGCCATAGCTTTGAGGAACCGGTACCGCCGGAGCAAGCTCGACCCGAAATTGAGGGATGAGATCACGCCAAAGAACATAATACTGATGGGGCCTACCGGTGTAGGCAAGACGGAGATTGCGCGACGTTTGGCCAAGCTTGTAAATGCGCCTTTCATAAAGGTAGAAGCCACCAAGTACACCGAGGTAGGCTATGTGGGTCGAGACGTGGAATCGATGGTTAGGGACCTGGTTGAAGAGGCCATCCGCATGGTTAAAAATCAGAAAATGGAAATGGTGAAGGAAAGGGCGGCTCGGGCCGCCGAGAATCGCATACTGGACATACTCCTTCCTCCTAAAAGGAAGAGGGCCCAGAATCCACTGGGCATGCTGTTTCCAATGGATCAGCCAACGGCTGAGGAACAGGAAGAGCCTGATGACTCCATGGCGCATACCAGGGAGAGGTTGAGGGAAAAATTGCGCAGCGGCGCTCTGGAGGATAGCCCTATAGAGATCGAGGTGGAGGACTCCAAATTCGCCAGTTTCGGATTCATCCCCGGTATGGGCAATGAAGAGGTGCTCATACAGATACAGGACGTATTTGGTAATCTATTTCCTAAGAGGCGAAAGAAGAAGAAAACCACCGTTCGAGAGGCACGGCGTATATTTGAACAGGAAGAGGCCCAGAAGCTAATTGACATGGATGAGGTGGTGGAGGAGGCCATTCAGGCTGTAGAACAGCACGGTATAATATTTATCGATGAGATTGATAAGATTGCCGGGCGGGAGACCGGGGCAGGGCCCGATGTCTCCCGTGAAGGGGTACAGAGGGACATACTCCCCATTGTAGAAGGTACTACGGTGATGACCAAGTACGGCCCTGTAAAGACTGACCATATACTGTTTATTGCGGCTGGAGCCTTCCATGTGTCCAAGGTGTCCGACCTCATACCTGAGCTTCAGGGCCGATTCCCCATAAGGGTGGAGCTAGAAGCCTTGACAAAAGAGGATTTCAAGCGTATACTCACTCAGACCGAGAATGCCATAATCAAACAGCAGATCGCGCTGCTGAAGGTAGAAGGTGTAGACCTTGAATTTACCGAGGATGCCATCGACGAGATAGCCGATATCGCTTATATAATGAATCAGACCAGCGAGAACATAGGCGCACGGCGTCTGTATACCGTGGTAGAAAAGCTGATGGAGGATATATCCTTTAACGCAGATAGCCTGGCGGGACAAAAGGTTGTGATAGACAGGGAATACGTGAGAAACAGACTCCAGGATATAGTAAAGCAGAATGACCTTCACAAGTTCATCCTGTAAGTATGGTGTTGCCATGGTAGAGCGTTATTAGGTAAAAGGATTTTCTGAGGCGGTATTTACGTATTCAGCAGAAAGTGGGGCTAGGTATGTCGGACAATTTATTGGAGCGAATAAGAAAATTCAATCAGATATTCCAGAGTAGTGAAGCCTGCGGAATAGATTTGGCGCACCTGTGTGAGATATTGAGCAGGCTGCTTGAAAGCAGCGTGCTGCTGCTGGATGACAGTGGCTGTGTTATAGGTTGTGCGCCTGCGCGGTCAGGTGAGAACACTGCCCAGAAGGTGCATGTTTCGGCTGATTATAATAACATCTTGCTGCGGATTCGCAGCACCATGGCAAACGTTGTGGAGCATACCCAGGAAGGCAAGCGAAAGCTCACCATTGTTCCGATATACTCTGGAGGGAAGAGGTTAGGGACTCTTATTTTCGAGCGCTCCGACCTAAAGGAATTTGTGGATGATGACCTGGTGCTGGCCGAGTATGGCGCCACCGTGGTCGGGTTGGAGATAATGCGCTTGAAGATGGAGCATATGGCGGAAGAGGTGCGAAAGAGGTCGATGGCCGAAATGGCCATAGGGACCCTTTCCTACTCTGAACGTGAAGCAGTGGAGCAGGTGTTTAGGGAGCTGGATGGTAGTGAGGGCCTGGTGGTGACCAGCAGGATAGCTGACCGAGCGGGGATTACGCGCTCTGTTATAGTAAACGCCTTAAGGAAACTTGAAAGCGCCGGGATAATCGAATCCCGGTCGCTTGGGATGAAGGGTACTTATATCAAGGTACTAAACGACAAGTTCTTATCGCAGCTACATAAGGCATAAATAACTTTTAAGAAAGAAGTGAATTTATGTCCAACGACGATATGAACAGGATCAAAGAAATTCTTAAAGAAAAAGGATATAAATTGACTCCGCAACGCAGGGCTACCCTTGAGGTGATCATGAATAACAAGGGCAAGCACATGAGCACAGAGGAGATTTACTTTCATGTGAAGAAGATATGCCCTGAAATCGGTTTGGCTACCGTATACCGTACCATGCTCTTGTTCGAGGAGTTGGGAATACTCTATAAGCACAACTTTGATGACGGCAAGAATCGCTATGAGCTGAGTACCATGAACGACGATCACCACCATCATCACCTTGTGTGTTTAAGCTGTGGTCAGGTGATAGAGGTGGAAGAAGACCTGCTGGATTCCCTGGAGGAAAAAATCGAGGAAAAGCATAGATTTAAGATTGTCAATCACAACGTGAAATTTTTTGGTTACTGTTCAAAATGCAGGCATAATGATGAAGGCTCCGTTTAAATGGAGCCTTTGCTATTTTTGGGTTATAGCTGGAGTCCAGCCAGATGTTGTAAAGGTGATTTTCCAGTTTAAGGGTTTGAATAAGCCGTTTAGTTAATACACATACTAAAAATACGCTTCTACGCAGCACTATTTGACAATAGCTAGAAAGGATGATACGGTGAAAGGGATTATTATGGCTGGAGGCTCTGGCTCTCGCCTGCGACCTCTCACCTGTGATTTGCCCAAACCGATGGTGCCTGTGATGGTCAAGCCTGTTATGACATACAGCATAGAACTTCTGAAAAAATATGGCATTAAGGACATAGGCATAACCCTCCAGTATCTTCCACAGGTAATAGAGGATTATTTTGAAGACGGCTCGAAGTTTGGGGTCAAGCTCCATTATTTTGTGGAAGAGACTCCGCTGGGGACAGCGGGTAGCGTGAAAAATGCCGAAAAATTTTTGGATGAAACCTTTGTCGTTATCAGCGGAGATGCTCTGACAGATATTAACATAAGCAAGGCAATAAACTTCCATAAGGAGAAAAAAGCTATAGCCACTCTTGTCCTCAAGAGGGTGCAAATGCCTTTGGAATACGGTGTGGTGATCACCAACGAGAGCGGTGCAGTAACCCGCTTTCTAGAGAAACCCAACTGGAGTGAGGTCTTCAGCGATACAGTAAATACTGGTATATACATTTTGGAGCCTGAGGTCCTTACTTACTTCAAAGCGGGACAAAAGTTTGACTTCAGCCAGGACCTGTTCCCATTGCTCCTTGAAAAAGGCAAGCCCGTGTACGGATATATAACCGACGAGTATTGGTGCGATATAGGAAATCTTCAAACCTATCTTCAGGCCCATTACGATATGCTGTCTGGCAAGGTTAGATTCCCTATGCCCGGCCAAAAGATAGGTGAGAATATATGGGTGGGTGAAAATGTTGATATAGATCCTGGGGCCAGGCTGGAAGGGCCCTGCTATATCGGAGATCACACACGTATCAGAGAAGGGGCTTACATTGGGCCGTTTACTGTGGTTGGGCGCTACAACGACATCGGACCTCACACCAGCATAAAGAGGAGCGTGCTGTGGGATTACAATACCTTAAGCAGGTGCGTTGAGATACGCGGAGCTGCTGTGTGCAACAAGGTGGACATAAGGGAAAGGGTGTCAATATACGAAGGCGCAGTAGTTGGCAATGGTTGTACCTTAAAGCCCAGGGTCAGCGTCAAGCCCGATGTGAAAATATGGCCAGAGAAAGTAATCGAGCACGGAACCACGGTACAGTCCAATGTGATATGGGGTACGCGATTCAGCAAGACCTTGTTTGGTAAAAACGGTATAACGGGAAAGCTCAACGTAGATTTGGATCCGCGCTTTGCTGTACGCCTGGGCGCGGCTTTGGGGGCCGAGCTTAAACCCAACAAGCGAGTTGCAGTAAGCTGCGATGATAATACCGGTAGCGCCATGTTAAAATACGGCATGATATCGGGACTGTTGTCCTCGGGAGTAGAGGTGCTGGATTTAGGGATACTCACAACCCCTATCCTGCGGTATATGGTACCATATTTCGGCTTGGACGGAGGGATACACGTCTTTGAGGACAAGAAGGTGGACGGCAATGTGGGCATCCATTTCGTCGATAAGAACGGGGGTAATTTTTCGCCAGCTTTTGAGCGCCAGATTGAGAACGCATTTGTAAGGGAAGACTTCCAGAGGGTTGCGGCAGATAAGATACCCAAGGTGCAGCACTTTTTCAATATTCCCTTATTTTACGCCAAGACCCTCGAAAAATTGGTGAATGCGGATGTCATAAGAAATTACGGCTTCAAGGTGCTGCTTTCCACCCCCAGCAAGTTGGTTGCCTCAATTGCCGAGACCATATTCAGCGATGTGGGTTGTGAAGCCCACATAGTCGAGGATGATATACCTCTTGAACTTGAAAGAGCAGAGCGTGAGCAGTATAGCCTGGCATGCCATGTGGACAGCAACGGGGAAGAGCTGGAACTGTATGATGAGAGGGGCAAGCGGATTTCCAAAGAAATGTCTGAGGCTGTAAGGAGCTTTTTGTGTTTGAATACCACCGATAAAAAAGAGGTGGTAGTGCCTTACACAGCTCCCACTGCTATTGAAACAATGGCACAGTCCTTCAAAGGAAAAGTCATACGCACCAAGACCAGCCGTTATGCCCTAATGAATGAGGTGATAAAGCGGGAAGGGAATGGCAGCGAAATATTTTTGCTATACTCCGATGCTTTGGCCATGCTGCTCAAACTTTTGGAGGCTTTGGCTAAGGAGCGCAAGACTCTGTCAGAGCTTATCAGTGCCATACCGAGATTTTACATGACAGAAAAGGTCATAGAATGTCCCTGGGAGGATAAGGGCAAGGTGATGCGCTGGCTTATACAGGAGGAAACCAGAGGAAACAATGTGGTCGAACTCTTTGAAGGCGTAAAGGTGTATCACAAGAACGGCTGGGCTCTGGTGCTACCAGATTCAGAGGAAGCAGTGTGTAGGATTTACAGCGAAGGGGTGTCGGAAGAATACGCCGAAGAATTGACAAAGTTTTATGAGGACAAGATCAACTGGGCGAAAAAGCAGTGATGGACAACTTGGGTTCAATAAAGAGGAAGCTGACTCATCCCGGGAGTTGGCTTCCTCTTTTTTGAGTTGCACAGCCAGTGTAAATACTGTATAATTGAAATTATGATAGCAATGTTCGGTAAAAAATATAAGATTTGAAGGAGGATAATGGGTATTTGTGGCGTCAAAGAATGTACTGAAGATTATACCACTGGGTGGAGTAAATGAGATCGGCAAGAATATGACAGTTTTTGAGTACGGTAATGATATCATCGTGGTGGACTGCGGGGTCAGTTTCCCTGAAGACGATATGCTGGGCGTTGACCTTGTCATACCCGATATATCTTATCTATTGAAAAATAGGGAGAAAGTAAGAGGATTTATTCTGACGCATGGGCATGAGGACCACATTGGTGCATTGCCGTATGTTCTTAGAGAGATGAACGTCCCAGTTTACGGTACCCGTTTAACTCTTGGGCTGGTTGATATTAAGCTAAAGGAGCACGGCATCAATAAGGCTATTTTTAATACAGTAAAGGCAAATGATGTGTTAAAACTGGGCGCATTCACTGTGGAGTTTATTAAGACCAGCCATAGCATAGCTGATTCGGTGGCTTTAGCTATACATACACCTGTAGGAGTAGTTGTACATACCAGCGACTTTAAGATAGACTATACCCCGATAGACGGTCAAGTCATAGATTTAGCAAAATTTGCCTTATTGGGCAAAAAAGGTGTACTTGCTCTCCTGGCTGACAGCACCAATGTAGAAAGGCCAGGCTATACCATGTCCGAAAAGACGGTGGGGCAGACCTTTGAGTCCATTTTTGCCGACGCGCCGGGCAGGATCATAGTGGCTACTTTTGCGTCCAACATACACAGGATTCAGCAGATCGTCAATGCGGCCATCAAGTACGGGCGAAAGGTGTGTATATCCGGCCGTAGCATGGCCAACGTGGTAGCAGTCGCTATGGAGCTGGGTTACCTCAATATACCTAAAAAGACGCTTATAGAAGTGGATAAGGTCGATAGCTATCCGAACGATAAGGTCGTGATAATTACCACCGGTACCCAAGGAGAACCCATGTCTGCGTTGACGCGTATGGCTGCTGCCGAGCATAAAAAGCTGGAAATCATACCTGGGGACCTGGTCATAATATCGGCAACGCCCATACCCGGAAATGAAAAGCTGGTGTATAAGGTGATAAACCAGCTGTTTCAGAGGGGAGCCAACGTTATATATGAGTCTCTAGCAGATGTTCACGTTTCGGGCCATGCTTGTCAAGAGGAGCTTAAGCTGATACATACACTGGTGAAGCCCAAGTTCTTTGTGCCGGTGCACGGTGAATTCCGACACCTGAAGCAGCATGCCCTGCTGGCAGAATCCCTGGGCATGCCAAAAGAAAACATATTCCTGGTGGATATCGGTACAGTGCTTGAGTTTACACACAATTCCTGCAGGGTGGCTGGAACAGTTACTGCGGGACGGATATTGGTGGATGGACTGGGCGTTGGAGATGTAGGCAATATCGTTTTGCGCGACAGAAAACACCTCTCACAGGATGGCCTTATCGTTGTGGTGGTCACCATTTCAAGGGAGACAGGCGGCGTCATTGCTGGGCCTGACATCATATCCAGAGGTTTTGTCTACGTGAGGGAATCTGAAGGGCTCATAGAGCAGGCACGGCAGGTGGTGAAAGAGACGCTGGACAAATGCGAGCAGCAGAACATCACCGATTGGGCTACTTTGAAAACCAATATCAGGGATGAGCTGAGAAATTTCCTTTATGAGAAGACCAAGAGAAATCCGATGATATTGCCTATCATCATGGAGATATGAATGCTTTATATAATCCATGAGGATGGGAGGTTGCGGGTATGAACGTATACGATAAGGCTCATGAATTGGCCAGGGCGCTTTCGGCAAGCAAGGAGTACAGGGATTACAAGGCGGCAAAGGAAAAGATTTATCAGGATGAAGCCAACAAAAGGATGCTGAAGGACTTCAAAAAGCGGCAGTTTCAGCTGCAGGCCGCATTTCTGAGCGGCAAACAGCCTAATGAGGAGGAACTGGACAAGTTCAGAAAACTTTCGGAGCTTATACAGCACTCACCCGCTATAAGCAATTTTTTGCAGGCGGAATATCGTTTGAATACTCTTATATCGGATATATACAAGATATTGAGCGAAGCTGTGGATATGGACCTGGATTTTATGCAGGAAGATGAGAAAGAAGGGGATAAAGAGAAGTGAAGGGGTTTAAAATTTCTACCCGTTTTATTGCACGGGCGGCCGTCATTGCCGCCGTATACACGGTATTGACCATGGCCCTTCAATCGATATCTTTCGGTCCCATTCAATTCAGGATAGCCGAGGCGTTGACGGTACTTCCATTTGCAGATGCGGCTGCCATCCCGGGGGTTGCGCTGGGGTGCCTGTTTGCTAATCTGGGCAGCCCATTGGGATTGGTGGATATCCTGGGTGGTAGCTCTATTACGTTGATATCGGCATACCTTACGTATAAGGCGCCCAACCGTTATGTGGCTTTGCTGCCCCCTATAGTTTTGAATGCCATTGGTGTACCCATTTATCTGGCACCAGCTGTTGGACAGCCTTACTGGTTGGTTGCCGTGCAGGTGGGAATGGGGCAGCTTGTCGTGATCGCTGTACTAGGCCTTCCCATATTGTCACTCTACGAAAGGATAATAAGTAGATTTCCTATCAAAGATTAACACAATTTTAATATTTTATTAACCTCCTCCACCTTGTCAAAAGATATATAAACCTATATAATTAAGATGACAATACAGGTGGAGGTTGGAAAATGTCTCAAATTACGGTTGCTGGGAAACAGAAGAATAAAAAGGAAATACATCCTTTTGTAAAATATTTACTAAGAAGGCTGTTAATATATTTCATCAGCCTGGGAATAGTGCTGGGTACTGTTTTGTGGGCAGTACGTCAAGTTCAGATATTGTTGTTTGAACCGGTGGATGCCAACGATAAAACCGCTATAACAGTAGAGATACCGATGGGGACTTCTGTCCGGGGTATTGCTGAAATACTCTATGAGAAAGGCCTGATTCGCAATGCTGGAGTTTTTAGATTTTTTGTTGAGCTTACTGATAAAGCCTCAAAGCTCAAAGCAGGACGGTACATGCTTTCCAGGAGCATGACCCCGCAGCAAATTTTGGATGAGTTGATAACCGGCGAGGCGGCGGTGGATACAGTCAGGATTACCATTCCTGAAGGTTTCAGCATACGCGATATAGCAAATTATCTGCAGAATTTTGAAAAGGATGGCCAAAAGGTATTTAAATTTACAGCTGAGCAGTTCATTGATGCCGCTAAGCAGTTTGATAAGTTTGCAGAAGACTATACCTTCTTGTATGAGATACCCGAAGCCAGAAGAAGCGGGGAATATCCTCTGGAGGGTTACTTGTTCCCCGACACCTATATAGTCTATGTTGACTCTACCCCCGACGATATCATAAGAAAAATGCTGTCGACCTTTGAAAGGAAAGTGTATTTTGCGGAATTTCAGAACGTCCCTCTTCTTACAAAGATAGAGGAATTGGGGATGACTCTGGATCAGGTCATCACTCTGGCTTCTATAGTACAGGAAGAGGCTGCCGTGAAGGATGAGTTTTATAAAATCTCTGCGGTGTTCCATAACAGGTTGAACATCGACATGCCTCTTCAGTCCTGCGCGACAGTGCAGTATGCTCTGGGGAGTTCTGAAAGGAAACCTTTCCTGACCAATGAGGAGATATCAATAGACTCGCCATATAATACGTACAAGCACAAGGGGTTGCCTGTGGGGCCAATCGCCTCGCCAGGGCAGCTGGCTGTAGAAGCGGTGCTTTATCCAGAGAAAGAGTTTATGAATCCCGAAAAGCCTGTACTTTTCTTTGTGTACGCCGGAGATAACCGGCATGAGTTTAATTACACCGCGGAGGAGCATGCTAAAGCTAAACAGAAGTACGAAAGGCTGTGGAAGGAAAGCCAGAATCAAAATCAGGAATAGCGCGAGTATATGGAGCTCACTCTAATGAGTGGGCTCTGTTAATTTGGGGTATTAATTTATGGAAAGTCCAATTCGTATGTGCTCTTGTTTGAGAAGCTGTGCATCAAGATGGGATTTTTGTTTTCTGTAGAGCAGGAGCCGATTGAGATTGTGCATAAGAATTTGTCATTTCACGAAAGGATGGGAGCCAAGATGAAGATACCCGAGCTTTTGGCACCGGCTGGTGACCTGGAAAGGTTAAAGATTGCGGTGGCGTATGGTGCCGATGCCGTGTATATAGGCGGTAAAAGGTTCAGCCTGAGAGCATTTGCTGACAATTTTGAATGGGATGAAATAAGGGAAGGCGTGGAATACGCCCATAGATATGGTCGCAGGGTATATGTCACATTGAACATATTTGCCCACAACGAAGATTTAAACGGAGTTGATGATTATATTCGCTTCCTTGCAGATGTTGGGGTGGATGCGGTTATAGTCTCGGATCCGGGGATCTTGTCCATAGTAAAGGACGTAGCGCCCGACATGGAGATACACCTGAGCACGCAGGCAAATACTACCAACTGGCGGAGCGCCGTTTTCTGGCATAGGCAGGGGGTAAAAAGAATAATAATGGCAAGGGAGCTCAGTTTGGATGAAATAAAGGAGATAAGGGACAAAACTCCCGATACCCTTGAGCTGGAGGTATTCGTTCACGGTGCCATGTGCATCTCCTACTCCGGCAGGTGTCTGCTCAGCAACTACCTTGCCGGGAGGGATTCCAACAGGGGAGCGTGTGCCCACCCGTGCCGTTGGAAGTATTACCTTGTGGAGGAGAAAAGGCCGGGGGAGTATCTGCCGGTTATGGAAGATGAAAGAGGAACGTATATACTCAACTCTAAGGACCTGTGCATGCTGGGACATATCCGAGAACTGATAGATATAGGGGTTGATGGCTTTAAGATTGAGGGCAGGATGAAGAGCAGCTATTATGTCGCCGTTACTGTAAAGGCTTATCGCCAAGAACTGGATGAATACAAGAGAGACCCGGAAGGTTATCGCTTTGATCCGCGGGCTCTTGAAGAGGTTAAAAAGGCCAGCCATCGTCCATTTACTACGGGGTTTTATTTTGGCAACCCCCAATCCGATGCGCAAGAGTATTCAAGCAGCCAGTACATCAGGGAATACGACTTTATAGGGCTGGTGCTGGATTATGATGAACAGAGGAGCATGGCCCTGGTTGAACAGCGTAACCCCTTCAAGAAGGGGGATAAGGCTGAAATACTCCGCCCCCACGGAGATTTGTTAAATTATACCATTGATCAAATATTCGATATTGACGGGCAGCTTATAGATAGCGCTCCGCACCCTCAGCAAAAGGTGTATATCCCCATGCCGTATCGACTTGAGAGATATTCCATGTTGAGGAGAAAAAGGGAACATAAAGAGGCGTAAAGTGCTGTCATCCTGTATAAATGCAGGCGAAACAATAAAAAATTGCTGGGTGGTAAAAAGAAACAAGCACATTCCCCGGTGCAGTTACATATTATATAAGGTGACCTGTTTTTTCTGGACGGTGTAACTGCATTTCAGGGGGTGTTATATGGTGTTATCCCTCATTGGGAGTCTACTTTATCTGTTACGTTATGCCTATCTGCTTGTATCCCACATATCGGGTGGCGGTTCTTTCCCCAGGCCATTAAGCCCTGAGGAAGAAGAATACTACATTAAAAAAGTGATGGAAGAGGGAGATGAAGAGGCCAGAAATATTCTCATAGAACACAATCTCAGATTGGTAGCGCATATTGTAAAGAAATACAGCAATTTTGGCAAAGATGTGGATGACCTAATCTCAATAGGAACCATTGGCCTTATAAAAGCCATATCCACTTTCGATTCAAGCAAGAAGACCAGGCTTGCCACCTATGCGGCCCGCTGCATTGAAAACGAAATCCTTATGGCTATCCGTGCGGATAAAAAGACAAAGGGAGAGGTATCGCTTCAAGAACCCATAGGCATGGACAAAGAGGGCAATGAAATATCGCTTATGGATGTCCTGGGTACTGATCCTGATTCGGTGATAGACGAGGTTGAACTAAAAATGGAGATCAGAAACCTGTACAAGAAGATGAACGCGGTATTGAAAAAGAGAGAAAGAATGGTCATTGAAATGAGGTATGGCCTGCTCAACGGTAAACACAGAACGCAGAGGGAAATAGCCCAGATGCTAGGCATTTCAAGGTCGTATGTATCCAGAATTGAGAAAAGGGCCATATCAAAGCTGAGCAAGGAATTTGGCGTTGGGGGCTGTCATTCAAGT
>k87-128163_pt1 | contig 12341 bp, 9 predicted proteins | sample MGYA00084031_6733416 | MGnify analysis MGYA00084031
AGTCCAAGTATAGGAAAGTTTCCTGCTACCGTATATTGCGGTAGATCTGGGGTTAATGCTCGATTTTGTTGTTGGCAAAATTTTGCGGCTGCATAAACCATGACAGGGATCACTGCTAATAAGAGCCATGGTATTTTTCTTTTCCACAATTTTTGCCATTCTGTTGCTATTATTGTTTTCATTGGGACACCAGCTCAATAAATAGTTCTTCTAAATCTTTCTCCTGATCAAGCTTCCCTTTCCAGACTAATTCTCCCTCACGGATAATGAGAATTTGATCACATATTTTCTGTAATTCATCGAGAAGGTGACTAGAGATAAGGATCGTTTTTCCATATCGATTTTTTAAAGTAAGGATTAATTCTCTCAATTCCCGCATACCCATTGGATCAAGGCCATTCGCTGGTTCATCTAAAATGAGCAATTCGGGATTGCCCAGCAGTGATTGCGCAATTCCAAGTCTTTGTTTCATCCCTAGAGAATAGGTACGAACTTTTTCGTCCGCTCGAGTTTCGAGTCCAACAATCTCCAATACCTCTTTCACCTTTTTGCTTATCTCTGATTTTGATAACCCATGAAGCCGAGCTAAGTTTCTTAAATTATCTCTACCTGTCATGTATGGAAAAAAGATCGGCGATTCCACAATGGCCCCTACATTTTTCAACGCCAATTCCCGCATTGTGCCCACGCTTTGATTTTGAATGAATACATCGCCTTTCGTTGGGCGAATAAGCCCCGTTAACATGCGAATCAATGTCGTTTTCCCCGCCCCATTAGGTCCAAGCAAGCCACAGATAACCCCTTTTTCTACATGAAAAGTAACATCTTTAATTAAATATTTACCCCGTATTCTTTTGGAAACATTCCTGCATTCTAAAACAGTCTTTTTCAATTTCAACCCTCCTTAGAGAGAGTGTATTAAACAAATATAAAGAATTTATAAAGTTTTCCATGTTTATTTTGAAAGGAGTGTTAGTGAGACAACAAAAACGTAAAAAATGATCCCCATTTCTACTGGTACATTCGAGTATAAAATCAAGAAGATGGAGGAATCCAAACTACTGTTGTCCAGCAACGGCTGAAGAAGGAAGTGATTCTCACATCGGAATACGGGTTTCAAGTGGCCCATTACCAGAAAGCCCCGAACAAAGGAAAGTGGAGAATTCAGTCAAATATGTGAGGTATAATTCTTTACTACAGGAAGCATGAACCTTCTTAGATGCCTGGAATCGGAGGACGCCCTCAACTGCAGGAAAGCGCGACGTACGCTTTGCGAATCAAACAACCGGGGTGGCACCCGACAAACGATTTAAGTGTGAACAGAAAGTGCTTCCAAGCGGAGAAATACATAATGGCTGTATTTCTATTAAATCCAAAAATACTCTAAATGATAAAGTTTTAAGTTGGATTCTTTTGGTTAAGACGATATCTATAAACAATTGATTTCCAGTGGGGAAACAGTATGACATCTATCTAGTGTGTACTTCCCGGTATATTTAACTTGTTTCTTTTTATTTCTATACCCCTAAAATATACATACTAAGTATGTATATTTTAGGGGTATTTATTAACAAGAATAGAAATTTATTTATAATTATACTTTTATTATATATATACTTAGTATATAATTTGAAAGGCAAACAATAGGAGGAATTAATCATATGATTAAAGTTAGCAATCTAACAAAAGAATTTTTACAGGGACAAGAGAAAACAAAAGTGTTAAAAGGTGTTGATTTAAGCATTGAAGAAGGTGAATTCGTGGCTATTATGGGTCCAAGTGGCTCAGGAAAAAGCACTTTACTGCAATTACTAGGGGGGCTAGATGTACCCACCAATGGGGAAATACAAATTGATCATCATTCAATAAACGAAATGAAGGAAAAGGAAAGAACGAGATTTCGGAGAAAAAAACTTGGTTTTGTTTTTCAAAATTATCAATTGTTGCCAAATTTAACTGTTGAAGAAAATATCGCTTTTCCTCTTCATGCAGATGGAAAATTGACAAATGAAAAAAGTAAATGGATCCATGAATTGATTGATTCTGTAGGATTAACGGGTTTAAATCGAAAACGAGCCAATTTGCTTAGTGGAGGTCAGCAGCAACGAGTGGCTATTGCTCGAGCACTTGCTAATAACCCGACTGTATTGTTAGCAGATGAACCTACAGGGAATTTGGACAGAGCAAGGGCAGAAGAAATTCTTGGTTTATTGTCAATGTTCCATCGTAATCATAAACAAACCATTGTGATGGTTACACATGATATTTTCGCAGCTGGTTTTGCAGATCGCATCATACTTTTTAGAGATGGTATTGTCGATCAAGTTATATCTAGGAAGGATAGTGACTATGCTAAATATTTGGCGAATTTCATGGCGTAATGTAACACAAAACAAAAAAAGGTTTTTCTTTACATTACTTGCGATAATACTAGGGACGTCCTTTTTAACATCTATGTTGATAGCCGACAAAACAACCAATGACGTTTTTGACTACTATGAGCAAATGTATGTCGCTAATGCAGATTATTGGGTGTTAAGTGATGAACATACCTATCCAGAAAAGATGGTCTCATCTATTCAAAAGGATCCCGCTGTTACTCATACACTGCTTGCCCTTGATAAGCAGGCTTTCTTTGAGCTTGAAGGCGATCACTCTTTGAATGAAAGATCTGTACGAATTACAGGAGTAAATGATCAAAACAGCCCTTTGCTGGAGCTACCAGTTATTGAAGGCAGCTTAGATAATGAGGGAATAGTTATACCAAAGGCTGTTGCCAATTTATTAGGGGTAGGGGTTGGAGATTGGATTGGGTTTACCGATATGGGAGAAGCAAAGGTATCGGCCATTGTTGAGTACACGCAATTACTTGCAAGTCCTAGTAATTGGGAACGTGCTGAATCAACAAGTTTTCGCATTATGGCACCGCTTGAAATGTTAAGAGAGTGGAATGGGAAGAATGATGAGATTTCCTATATGCGTTTTCAAGTCAAAGGTGATGGCACGAAGCTCTTTCACTCTTTTCAACAGAAGTTTAGTGGGTCTAGTGTGTACATAGAGCCCGTTGTAGCAGATGATCTCCAAAGCAACGATATAGGTGGCCTTTATACCTTTTTCTACTTAATAGCTGGGTTGTCAATGTTTATCAGTGGGTTTATTGTTTTTAATATGATTTATACAAGTGTAATAGAAAGAAAAAAAGAATTTGCTATAATGAAAAGCCTGGGTTATACACAAAGTTCTGTTTCTAAGCTCGTTCTTATTGAAATGATACTCTTGGCATTGATTGGCACAACTGTTGGAGTACCAATTGGTATATGGCTTGGAGACCTGTTCATGCAAGCTCTGTTAAGTGTATTTGAATTTGATATGGTCTACACATTAAATTGGAAGCTGCCAACGATGATGGCGATCATCATAGGTTTGTTATTCCCTGTAGTTTTTTCATTATTTCCTATCTATAGTGCGGGTAAAACATCCATTTTATTGTCATTAAAAATGTCGAATAAAACGGACACATCATCCAGGTGGTATTTTCTTAGAGCCATTGTTGGTGTGATCCTTTTATGCTTTGTGTTTATAGATCATCCAGTTTCATATGTTGCTATATTAATAGGGGTTATTTTATTATTCCCTTTACTATTATCGGGTTTAAGTAAAATGATAAAGCCTATTTTTAAATCACTGTTTAATTACCCCGGCACTATGGCTACAAAAAATCTCTTGCAGCAATTAAACCGTAATGCTAATACTGCTGCTATTCTAGCTGTTGGAATATCGGTTATATTGTTACTGGGGGCGGCTGTAGAATCAGCTCCCCAAGAATATGAAAAAGAGATTAGAAATACGTATGGGGGAGATATGAGAGTTACTTCTGAGGTACCTTGGTCTTCAGAAGACATAGAAAAAATACTTTCTTATAGTGCTGTTACAAGTGTTGAAATGTTAACTGAAGCAACCCCGATTACTTGGGAAACAAGTAATGGAAGAAGTAGACAATTTTCTGTTATTTCTGTAAGCGAAAATGGCCCCTCATTATTTACAGATCACCGGGAAAAGGATTTGTACCAAAAGTTAAAACAGAAACCTTCTGTGTTGCTTGGAGAACGTGCATTTAAAGAATGGGGTGGGGATGTTGGCCAAAGTATTCTAATGAATACTCCAAATGGTGAACAGCGATTTGAAGTTATTGGCGTTGTTAAAACATCACATTATTCTGGTTATGTCGCATTTATGGACAAGCTATACTTGAATGACGATTTTGGATGGAAAAATAGCTTTGATTTGCTACTGACTGTAGACAATAAAGCGGATGGTTCAATCCGTGACCAGTTATGGTCTGATTTCGGTAAACATATTTCAAAGGTTCAAACGGTCGAAGACGAAATTGAATCCACTACATCGGCCATTTCAGGTATGAATAAACTTATCTTCATTTTATTGTTTATGATTATCGGGTTAGCTAGTATTGGTACAGCCAATACGCTATTGATGAATACTTTTGAACGCATCTCGGAGATTGGGACTATGCGAGCACTCGGTTTTACGAAACAACAGGTTACAAATATGATATTAGCAGAGGGGGTGCTCATTGGCTTTTCAGGGGTAATCGGAGGCATTGTAACAGGTACCATTTTAATCTATGCAACAAGTAAATCTCATTTAATGGAAGGGTTTATGTCTTTCCAATTACCTTTCGGTAATATGATATCAGCAATAATTGCAGGTGTGTTGCTAAGTCTTTGTGCAGCCTGGATTTCCAGTAAAAGTGCGAGTAGAATAGATATTCAATCATCGCTCAAAGAAGGTTGATATGTTGTCAGTAAAATATGGAATCTTAACGTTATTATTCCGTCAAAAGCATCATGGATACGAGTTGAAATTAGAATTGGATTCCCTTCTTGGAATTAAAGGTAAAATCAATCCTGGTCAGATTTATACCACTCTCGATCGCTTGATCCGTGACCAGCTTGTCTCATCCCCAGGATTGGATGAGCAGGAAAGAAAATTGTTTGAGTTAGAACCAAAAGGTAAAAATGAGTTGGAAAAATGGTTATTGGAACCTGTTCCTTATTACATGACAAGAGAGGACTTTTTCTTTAAATGGAGCTGTGCCCGTAAAATTCACTTTGCCCATGAAAAGCAAATGCTTGAACAACAGAAAGCAATGATTATTAAAGAAGTGATGGAATTAACTAAATTAAAAACTGAATTATTACTGCAGGGTGATGAAAATAAATATTTATTAATCACTGGGATGTTATTACATTTAGAAGCAGATTTAAACTGGATAAATCAAGTGGAAAATCGAAACTTTTAATAAAAGTGTCAATCTATATACGCTCGACAGAGGAGTTTCTATTCTTAAAAAACTTCTGCCACTTCCTAGGTGGTTTATAAAAAGGGTAGAGCAGGATATTAGAACGGTTTATCACAGTAGCGGTGTTATTATTATAATCTTGGGGGTCTTTCAAAACACAGATGAAAAGATTACTCTAACGTTGCATTAATAAGTGATATGCTCATAAGATTGATACAGAAAAATCCCACTTAATGCAATATCCGAAGAAATTCGTAACCAAGCAACCTAAGCAGTCAGTCGCCTGTATAATGTCGGCAGCTGGCTGCTTAAAGGTGTTTTGCCTCCTGTCTCAATAACAGGGAGCAGTTACCTTGAACTGCCTTTGTCCCATGTTTGAAAGAATTGAAAGGTTAAGAAATATATGAATACAATGTAGAAAAAAATAGTGATATATTGAAAAATTATCACCTTATTGATCTATCCTGTTGAACTGGGGACGTATCGTATGCCTGTGTCCGAGATGTAGAATAAAGTGCACATAGAATTGATAGAACAACAACTAAACTACCAACCCAAGCATTGTAATCAATCGAACTCCACATAATCACCAGTCCTCCCAGTCCGGAACCGATAGCCACACCTATATGCATTGCAGACGTGTTTACTCCGATAGCCACATCCCCATTTTTAGGGTCATTATGAATCAAATAGTTTTGTACAGCAGGTGAAATCATCCAACTTATACAGCTCCAAATCATCATAAACGGCAAAAACCAAAACAGTGATGTTGTCATAAATGGCAAAATTACCAAAAATATAAAAAAAAGAGAGGGAATCAAAACAACTGCTCGTGATCTTCCTAATTGGTCAGACAACAAACCACCGATATATCCTCCGAATACCGCAGAAATTCCGAAAAGCAACAATACAACACTCATCATAGTATCAGTCACATGCAACTGTTTTTGTACATAAGGTAATAAATACGCATACAGAGTGAAGTGTCCTCCAATCATTAGAATGGAAATCAATTGACCACTTGCCATTTTACGGTTTTTTAAATGCAACCAATACTTAGAAAATGGAATCGCTGGTTTTGGCTCAATCGTCGGAAAAACAAATCTAATAGATAGTCCAAGTAAAAGAGCAATGATAGCGATAAATATAAAGGGGGCACGCCAGCCGAATCCGCTACTTAAGAGTATTCCGAAGGGAACACCTAATACTAATGAGCCACTAATCCCCATGAAGACAAAGCCGATTGCTCTTCCCTTATGAGAATCGGGGACAATGCAGGATGCTATAGTCGTGGCCAAAACAATGATAAGGGAACAACTAGCTGCAGAAATAATACGTACACATAATAGCATTTCATAATTAATGCTCATTGCGGCAATCAAATTACTTAGGGCAAAGATCAAAACTGTTATTTGAAGCAAATTTCTTCTCTCATAAGAAGCGGTGCATGTGAGTAATAAGGGAGCACAGATAGCGAATACTATGGAAAAAATACTGGTTAATTGTCCTGCAGTGCTTACAGTAACATTTAAATCGCTTGCTACTAGAGATATGATCCCAACAATGATATTCTCATCTATCCCTGCCGCAAAAGCGATAAAGGCTAATAAGTAGACACGGTAGTTCATAAAAGACCCCTCTTTCCCAACGGCATATAATTCAGCAATTATTATTGATTGACTGATTATTCAGTTATTTTTATACAGTCTAAAATCAAAATAAAATTGTTCTATCATTTCATGATTTCATCATTTAGTAAAAATAACGAATTATAACTCTACAGACTTTAAAGAGCGTTGATTTTTCCGGCTATTTTAGTGAACAGTTAAATGGATAGTATCAAAAAGAATGACCAGAGAAGTAGAAAATGAATGCTTCATTCTTTCAAGTGTATCAACAGCTTATTTGTTTAATAAAAATCACTGCTTATCTTGCTCATAATCATTACACAGCATTTTCTCACCTCGTTTTTTCAAATTAGCGCGGGATTATATGTATTTTGAATGGTCATTTTTTCTAATTCCTTATTTCCCTAAAAGTCACGCTCTCATGAATGTACATACTATAATACTAATAATCAGGTGACATTGAAACGAACTTTTTTAGTGATATGTGTGCCTAACGTATTCTCCTGTTCTTATGGCTGCCAAAGCCACTTTGAGGAACAGAAAGCCTGTTGTTTTAGGAATCTCCACAAATGACGCTCTTGGATTGAATGGCGTAAATTTGATGAAGCTCATGGCTGCCAAGAATATATACTTTATTCCATACGGACAGGATGACCCGGAAAGAAAGCCGACTTCCATGGTTGCCCGGATGGAAATGCTTCCTGCTGCCGTGGAAGCCGCCATTAATGGCTACCAGATACAACCGGTGATTATTGAGAGGTTCAGGTACTTTTCATGAGATGGATATTGGGAAAAGAAGGATGCCAATGATCTTTCTTTTCCCGTCAATTCAATATTTTAAAGAAAAAGGATTTCGACAGCTGAGTAAAATGTGTTAAAATGATTATTATTGAAATAATCCTTATAAACCTTAATTCAGGTATGCCGGGATTAGGAGGAGAGTCTTTCAAATGGAAAAAACTACAGGTTATCATGTCGCCGTCATGGGTGCGACTGGAGCAGTGGGACAACAAATATTGAATACTTTGGAGAGAAGGGACTTTCCAATTCGAAAGTTGACGCCGCTGTCATCAGCACGTTCAGCGGGTAAAAAAATCCAGTTTAAAGGGGAAACTCTCACGGTTGAAGAAGCCGTTCCCGAATCATTCGAAGGAGTAGACATTGCCCTATTCAGTGCAGGAGGGGGCGTATCAAAAAAGTTCGCACCCGAAGCAGTGAAACGAGGGGCAATCGTAATAGATAATACAAGTGCATTCCGTATGGATCCAGAAGTACCGCTTGTTGTGCCGGAAGTGAACGAGACAGCTTTAAAAGGGCATAAGGGGCTTATTGCCAATCCGAACTGTTCGACTATTCAAATGGTTGCAGCCCTTGAGCCGATCAGAAAAGCCTTCGGCTTGAACAAAGTAATCGTTTCTACTTATCAAGCAGTGTCCGGTGCGGGCGCTCAAGCGATTGCAGAGTTGAACAATCAAACAAAGTCTATTCTTGATAAAGAAGAGATCAATCCGGAAATTTTACCGGTGGGCGGGGCGGAAAAACACTATCAAATCGCTTTTAATGCTATTCCGCAAATCGACCAATTCTCTGACAACGGCTATACTTTGGAAGAGATGAAAATGATCAATGAAACGAAAAAAATCATGAATCTTCCAACCTTGAAGGTCGCAGCCACTTGCGTACGGCTTCCGGTCGAAACGGGACATTCTGAATCGGTCTATGTGGAAATTGGACAAAATGATGTGACTGTTGAGAATATTAGACAGGTACTTTCGGAAGCGCCTGGTGTAACTCTTCAGGATGAACCGAATGAGCAGATTTATCCTATGCCGGCAATGGCGTCAGGAAAAGATGATGTATTCGTAGGAAGAATCCGTGAAGATTTGGATGAAAAAAATGGATTCCATTTGTGGATTGTATCCGACAATCTCCTTAAAGGAGCTGCTCTGAATACGGTTCAAATTGCAGAGAGCTTGGTCAAATTGGGCATGGTATCGACGCCGCAACACAGTTAAATTTTAAATCGGGGTGTTAGAATGAAAGTTGTAGTTCAGAAGTTTGGCGGAACATCTGTAAAAAATAGTGAAACACGTGCACATGCAAAAAAACATATACAAAAAGCTCTTGAAAGCGGAAATAAGGTAGTTGTGGTCGTATCGGCGATGGGGCGAAAAGGAGATCCATATGCAACTGATACTTTATTAGGGCTGATTGGAGATAAAAAAACAACCCTCACCGGCAGAGAAAAAGATATGTTGGTATCCTGCGGCGAGACAATCTCAAGTGTCGTTTTTACGCATATGTTGAATGAGAAAGGTATTAAAGCGACTGCAATGTCAGGTGCCCAGGCTGGATTTCTCACTAATGATGATTTCACAAACGCCAAGATTTTAAAAATGAACTGTGAGCGGCTTAAAGAGGAATTGAAGACATATGACGTAGTTGTAGTTGCAGGCTTCCAGGGAGCTGCAGAAAACGGTGATATCACAACAATCGGCCGTGGAGGAAGCGATACTTCGGCGGCAGCACTTGGAGCAGCCTTAAATGCGGAATTTATAGACATTTTTACTGATGTTGAAGGTATGATGACTGCTGATCCGCGTATTGTAAAAAAAGCACGTCCGCTTTCAGTTGTCACATACGATGAAGTGTGCAATATGGCTTATCAAGGAGCCAAGGTCATTCATCCTCGTGCAGTCGAAATCGCTATGCAAGCCAAAATACCACTTAGAATCAGATCAACCTATTCTGATTCACCGGGTACATTAGTTACTACACTGGACCGAAAAAGAGAGCAGCCCGAAGTACGTGACCAATTAGTGACAGGGATTGCTTTCTTAGAGAATATTTCTCAGATAAAGGTTTCTGCAAAAAAAGGACAGTATCATTTCCAGTCTGAAGTTTTCAAAGCGATGGCCAATGCAAATATCAGCGTGGACTTTATCAATATTTCGCCTACAGGAGTAGTTTATACGATCCCCGAAGACGCCGTTGAGCGTGCTATTGCCGAATTGAATGCAGCCGGTTATGATCCAATTGTGGAGCCTAGGTGCGCTAAGGTATCGATAGTCGGCGCAGGAATAACAGGGGTCCCTGGGGTTACAGCTAAAATTGTAACCGCCTTGGCAGAAAAAGAAATTCGTATCCTTCAATCGGCAGACAGTCATACAACCATCTGGGTCCTTGTTGAAGGAAATGAATTGGAAAATGCAGTGAATGCATTGCATGATGTGTTTGAATTGCAAAACGAAAAAATTGAATATGAATTATATGATTGAGGTGTGAGTGTATGGCTCATTTTGGCAGGGTATCAACGGCAATGGTGACACCCTTTGACAATAGGGGAAACATTGATTTCCAAAAAACTTCTAAACTTGTAAATCATTTGATCAGTAACGGGACAGATTCCCTCGTAGTGGCCGGGACAACTGGAGAATCTCCAACTTTAACGACAGAGGAAAAGCTTGCTCTTTTCGAGCATGTTGTCAAAGAGGCAGCAGGAAGGGTTCCTGTTATTGCAGGTACAGGAAGCAATAATACGTATGCATCGATCGAATTGACAAAAAAAGCCGAAGAGCTTGGGGTAGATGCAATCATGCTGGTTGCACCTTATTACAACAAACCCAACCAGGCCGGTTTGTTTAGACATTTTGAGGCAATTGCGTCTGCAACTAAATTGCCTGTAATGCTTTACAATATTCCGGGAAGGTCAGCGGTCAACTTATTGCCTGATACTGTTATTGAACTGTCAAAAATTGATAATATTGTTGCTGTCAAAGAGGCGGGCGGCGATCTGGACGCTATGGCTAAAATCATTGCTAATACTGAAGATGATTTTATGCTGTACAGTGGCGATGATGCTTATACATTGCCGGTGCTTTCAATAGGTGGAGTGGGAGTTGTTTCTGTTGCCAGCCATGTTATCGGGAATGAGATGCAGGACATGGTTCAATCGTTTTTAAGAGGTGACCATGCGAGGGCAGCAGTCTTACACCAACAACTGCTTCCGTTTATGAGAGGAATCTTTAAAGCTCCAAGCCCTGGTCCTATTAAAACGGCCCTTCAGCTTACAGGATTTGACGTAGGCTCTGTACGCCTGCCCCTTGTTCCTTTGTCTGAAGAAGAAAGATTGGATTTGCAAAGTGTATTGAATACTGTAAAGAAGATATCCAATAACTGACAACAACTTTTAAAAAAATCCCCTGGATAAAGAGGCAGGCTCTTTAACCAGGGGATTTTTTCATATTTTCCGGAGGGCTGAAAGCCGGAAAAAATACGCTGATTGTGGTTCCTTTATTAATTTCACTTTCGATATTCATTGTTCCGCCATGATTTTTAATAATCCGATTGCATATCATCAAGCCCAGACCGGTCCCTTTTTCTTTCGTGCTGTAAAAGGGTTCTCCAAGGTTAGGCATTCGCTCTTCCGGAATACCGATGCCTTCATCCATGATTTTCACCACGATTTGTTCATTGTTTGTCCTAATGGCGCTAACGGTAATTTTACCACCATCCGGCATGGCTTCAATGGCATTTTTCAATAAATTGATAAAAACCTGTTTTAATTTATTGGATTCACCCTTTATAAAAGGTGTGGTCAATTCTATTTCGGAAAAGATCTCTACATTATGAAGAATAGCCTCCGAACGGAAGAGATCAACAGTTTCATCCAGCAACAGCCCAATATCAACTTGTTCCTTTTTGGAAGGCTGAGGTTTTGCCAAAATTAATAAATCACTTACAATGTCTTCGATACGCTCCAATTCACTCAACATAACTTCAAGATAGTCATTATTATCCTCTTTTTTTAACAATTGAGTAAAGCCTTTTATGGCCGTCAGAGGATTCCGGATCTCGTGAGCGATTCCTGCAGCAAGCTGTCCTACAACGGACAGTTTCTCTGTCCTGTGCATGATTTCTTCAGCCTTCTTTTGATTGGTCAAATCCCTGATCAAGATTTGAAAGGTTTCCCTTTCTTTATAAATCGTCGGAATCAGCTTGACCTGTACATACTTTTTGAGTCCGTCATGTCTTGAAACAGTAAGTTCAAAGGCTCCATTTATCCCATTCTGCGCTAACTGACGCTTTATTTCTTCATGAGATGCAGCATATATGAAGTCAAAGATCGACTTGCCGATCACTTCTTCTTTTCTTGTAACGCCGAACAATTTCTTGGCTGTATCGTTAATGTAAATCCAGTGTCCGCTTTTAGTGATGATACCGACAGTATCTTGAAAATTTTCAACGAGAAGGCGGTACATTTCTTTATTTTCCTCTAACTGCGCTTCAGTTGCAATCTGATTCGTCACATCCCTTGAAATACAGGAGAATCCTCTTTGCTCATCGATTCCGGAATACGGTATCAATGTGGTTTCCAACCATATATAATCGCC